>JABAOF010045511.1_pt3 | contig 11967 bp, 6 predicted proteins | sample 7062171 | NCBI WGS metagenome assembly JABAOF01 (sample SAMN14538628, study PRJNA623070) | marine sediment metagenome | biome: marine biome [ENVO:00000428]; feature: marine pelagic biome [ENVO:01000023]; material: deep marine sediment [ENVO:00002113] | place: India: Gulf of Khambhat ... | reverse complement strand
GGCTTGCCCGGATCGATCTTGTTCTCGATGCCATCGATCACCGCCATCATCATGGCCGTGAACATCAGGTAACCGTTGCAGCTCGGATCGGGACAGCGGAACTCGAGCCGTTTCGACTTCGGATTGGAAGAATACATCGGAATACGAACAGCTGCAGACCGATTCCGCTGCGACATGCACAGGTTGATCGGGGCCTCGAAGCCCGGGACCAACCGACGGTATGAGTTCGTCGTCGGCGCGGCAAAGGCGAGCACTGCTCGCGCATGCTTGAGCAACCCGCCGATCCCGTACAGCGCCAACTGGCTGCAATCTGCATACCCGTCGCCGCCGAAGAGGGGCTCGCCGTCCTGCCACAACGACATGTGTGTATGCATCCCGCTGCCGTTGTCCTCGAATATAGGCTTAGGCATGAACGTGACTGTCTTGCCGTGACGCTTGGCGACATTCTTGGCGATGTACTTGTACCACATGAACTTGTCCGCCATTTCAAGTAGAGGGGCAGCCTTCATGTCGATCTCACTTTGTCCGGCTGTGCCGACCTCGTGATGATGGCACTCGATGAGAATACCGATTCTGCGCATCTCATAGACCATCTCGCCACGCAGGTCGTAGTACGTATCGGTAGGGCTGACCGGGAAGTACCCGCCCTTGTAGCTGGGTTTGTACCCCAGGTTGGGCTCTTCGATGCGTGCCGTGTTCCACGCGCCCTCGATGGAATCGATCTCGTACATGCCCCGATGCTGGTTCTGTTCGTAGCGCACCTCGTCGAAGATAAAGAACTCCGGCTCGGGACCGATCAGGCAGGTGTCTGCGATCCCGCTTGACTTGAGGAAAGCTTCTCCTTTCCGTGCGATATGCCGCGGATCGCGCGTGTAATCCGCGCGCGTGACCGGATCGACGATGTTCGCGATCACGCTGACGGTCGGCTTCTCGAAGAACGGGTCCATGCAGGCTGTGCCCGGCTCGGGAACCGCCAGCATGTCGGACACGTGAATGCCTTGCCACCCGCGGATCGACGAGCCGTCGAATCCAACGCCGTCCACAAACGTCTCCTCGTCCCACGTGTCGATCGCGAACGTGCAGTGCTGCCACGTGCCCAGCATGTCGGTGAACTTAAGATCCACAAGCTCGGCATTATGCTTCTTGGCGAACTCGAAGAATTCCTTGGGCGTCATCGTAGTTGCTGGTCCTTCACGAGAGTGCGCAGTCGTGCGGGCACCGCGCCCGGCCGCTCCTGAGCGTGCCCTCGGCGATCTGCAATAGCCATGCCAGGCCCACCAGCCCCCCGCGTAAGATCGTAACGCTTTCCCTGGGAGTGGCTTACGTCTTTCCCCCACTGCGCGCCGGGGCTTAGGCAAAGCTACCATTTCGTCGGATGATGGCGGCGAGCCCTACGTAACCGTAGGTTCCTGATGGCCCCGCCGCGTTGGCTTGTGCCTTGCAGCCACCTCAGAGCCCCCAGCCGACCGACACGCCCCCGCAGAACGCGTCCTGAATCGTTCCGTCGTCTTCCGTGGTCACTGGGACGAAGGATGACACAACGTCACAAGAGACGGCAATCGCTGGGACCGCGCCAAGCCGGTCGCAGAGACGACCCCTGGCCTCGGTTTGAGAGTGCCCGACTCGATCGAATTGGCCCCCCGTCTGGAGAGGTGGCCAGCCAGCGCAGACCTTCACCTTCTTGGCGACGAACTTGACGTTGACCGTACTGGACCGTGTTGTACCGGGTGGTGGCGTACGTCGCGCTCTTGACCACGGCCGGCCTGCCATTCACGATCGCCACCAGTCGGAACATCCGGAATCCAGAAGCTGGGTCAAGGACCCAGCCTACCAGCTTTAACCAGCCACGAAGACTACCGCAAGCTCGGATTGTCTGGACAATCCTACCCTTTGGAGCGAAACTGCGCCGGCTCGATTCCGTGCTTCTTGACCCGCAGGCCCATCAGCCTTTCGGTTATGCCCAAAGCCCGGGCTGCCTTGGCTCTGTTGCCGCGCGACGACTTGAGCGCGTCGAGGATCAACTCGCGTTCGAGCTCGTCCAGGGCAGCATGCAACGTTCCATCATGACGTGTTCCGCTGGCTTCGGCTGTCTGAAGGGTCGGAGGCAGGTGATGGCCGTGGATCACGTCGTCCTTGCTCAACAGCGCCGCGCGCTCGATACAGTTCTCCAATTCGCGAACGTTCCCCGGCCAATGGTAACTCATTAGCATGTCAATCGCTGGCGTGGAGATACGGCGAATGGTCTTGTGATTGGCCTTACTGTATTTCTCGACGAAGTGATCCGCGAGCAGAAGGATGTCCGCCTTTCGCTCGCGCAGGGGCGGCACATGGATGGGGAAAACGTTGAGCCGGTAGTAGAGGTCTTGCCTAAAGCTTCCCTCCGCAATCAACGCTTCCAGGTCCCGGTTGGTGGCCGCGAGGACTCGCACATCCGTCCTGATCGTGCTGGTTCCGCCGACGCGCTCGAACTCTCTTTCCTGCAGGACCCGCAACAGCTTGATCTGAGTTGTAGGCGAGAAATCGCCGACCTCGTCAAGAAAGATCGTCCCGCCCGAGGCCAATTCGAAGCGCCCCTTCCGCTGCGCGATCGCCCCGGTGAACGCGCCCTTTTCGTGTCCGAACAACTCGCTTTCGACCACGGTCTCAGGCAGCGCAGCGCAGTTGACCTTGATGAACGGTCTGGACGCGCGAAGACTGTTATAGTGGATGGCGTGGGCAACCAACTCCTTTCCGGTTCCACTCTCCCCGGAGATCAGTACGGTCGCATCGCTCTTCGAGACGTGAGCGATCAGGTCGTAAACGGCCTGCATAGCCTTGGAGTTGCCGATGATGTTCTCCGGGCGGAATCGGTCCTTCAGCTCTTCCTGAAGGCGCGTGTTCTCTTCCAGCAGCCGCTGACGCTCCTCCTGAGCCGACTGCCGCAAACGTACTGCCTGGGCGATCATGGAGGCGATCGTCGATAGAAGGCGCACGTCCTCTTCAAACGAGACACCTTCATCGAAGAGCCGATCTGCACTGAGGGCGCCGATGACTTGGTCGCCCAGCCTGATCGGCACGCAGATGAATGAGATGTCCTGCTTGCGCAGGCGTTTTCGGGCTCCGGTCCGGTTCAGGAACAGGGGTTCCTCGGAGATGTGCGGGACGACAGCGGGCTCGCCCGTTTGGACCACCTTGCCCGTGACCCCTTCGCCAGGCTTGTACCTGCCCCGGTCCCGCTGGGTCGCCGACAGCCCATAGGCTTCCTCGATGAAGATTTCCCCGGAGTCGCGGTTCAGAAGGAGCAACGTCCCTCGGATCATCCCCATATGTTTGGCTATGGCGCTCAGCACCGGCCCTACTACGTCCCGCAGGTCCGGGTTGCGATCGAGCGTCTGGGCGATCTCAAAAAGCAGGGACAGCTCGTGGACCTCGCGTCTGACTTTTGGCTGTCCAGCTCGAGGATTCATGGCTTGACCGCGCCGTAAGAGGACATACGAACCCGTAGCCCCAACCCGCACATGATACCAAATGGTACGATCTGGGTGCCAGCTTGTCAAAGGGCGTCCGTTGCGGGGAGCTGCCCCAAGGATCGTGGGGCTTTTCTGAAGCCCCAAGGCTTGGTGCATCCGTTTGCCCGACCCCCAGACAAGGCAGGCTGCGGGTCCATGCCACACAAGTTGGGACAGTTCGTTGCGACTTCGCCTGCTTTAGGCAGCGCGGTTCTGAGGCGCCAAGAACGGCCGCGCGGCCGACAGCTGGCTTACTGACGTCCTTTCGGGCCCGGTCGCTGCTGTTGCTTATCTGGCCTGGGGTTCGGCCCACGAAGGCAGCTTGACGTCTTGCCGCGGATAAGCTTGGTCAACCCGCCGGCGCGCAGGATGTCGCGTTCGCGCGTGCTCAGCTCCATGCGCAACAGCATTGTTCGACCCGCCGACTTGCAGGCCACTGTATCGGTTTCACCGGCAATGGCAGCCCGGACGCCGGTGAGCTTGAGAGCCTGGCCCTGCTCGAGGTGTTCATAGTCCGCCGCATCAGCGAAGACGAGGGGCACGATGGCGAAGTCCACCAGGTTCGAACGGTGAATGCGGGCGTAGCTCTTGGCGAGTGCCGCACGCACACCGAGGAACATCGGCGCGATCGCAGCGTGTTCGCGGCTTGAACCTTGGCCGTAATTCTCCCCGCCGACGATGAACCCTCGGCCCGCTGCTTTGGCGCGGGACACGAACTGTGGATCGACATAGCGAAAGGTATACTCGCTGATGCGCGGGATATTGGAGCGCAATGGGAGGATCTCATTGCCCGCAGGCAGGATGTCGTCGGTCGAGATGTTGTCGCCGGTTTTGATCAGGACCGGACCTTCGAGTTCGTCTGCCGGCGGATCGGGCTCGGGCGGCGGCTTGATGCTGGGCGCGATCCGCAACGGAACGTTGCTGCCATCCTCGGGCGGATAGATCAGGTCCGCGGTGTGGATGTGGTAGAACTCCGGCTCGGCGACCACGGGCGCCTGGCCCAGGTCACGGGGGTCGGTGATCACGCCCGTCAGGGCGGTCGCGGCGGCAGTCTCGGGGCTACACAGGTAGATCTGGTCATCTGCGGTGCCGCTGCGCCCGCGGAAATTGCGGTTGAAGGTCCGCACGCTGATGCCGCCGGACGGCGGAGACGCACCCATGCCGATGCAGGGCCCGCACCCGACCTCGAGGCACCGGACGCCGGAAAGCACCAGCTCGGCCACGGCGCCGGCCTCGACCATGTTCAGGAGAATCTGACGCGATCCTGGGTTCATGGTCATGTGCAGGTTGGCGGCGATGTGCTTGCCCTTGAGAATTGCCGCCACCATCATCAGGTCTGTGTACCCCGAGTTGACGCTGCTGCCGACGCAGACCTGGGTTACCGGCGTACCGGCAACGGCACGGACCGCTACGACGTTGTCCGGGCTATACGGCCGGGCGATCAACGGCTCGAGCTCAGACAGCTCGATCTCAACGGTCTCGTGGTACTGGGCGTCGGGATCGGCTTCGATCGGCCGGAAGTCGGCTTCTCGCCCTTGCGAGCGCAGAAACTGCTTTGCCCGCTGATCGGCGGGGAAGACCGTCCCGGTCGCGCCGGTCTCCTGCCCCATGTTGGCAATTGTCGCGCGCTGATAAACGCTCAGCGTCTTCACCCCCGGCCCGGTGTACTCCAGCACCTTGTTCACCCCGCCTTTGACGCTGATACGTCGCAGCACCTCCAGAATGATGTCCTTGGCGGACACCCAAGGCGGCATCTGGCCGACCAGGCGCACGTTGAGCACCTCGGGCATGGGGACGTAAAACGGCTCGCCGGCCATAGCCGCCGCCACTTCCGCCCCACCGGCGCCTATCCCCAGCACGCACAGGGCGCCAGCCGTGCATGTGTGACTGTCCGAGCCCAGCAAGATCATGCCGGGTACGTTGAATCGCTCCAAGTGGGCGAAGTGGCTGATGCCATTGCCCGGGCGCGAGAAGACGCCGCCGTAACGCGCACACGCGGACTGCAGGTAGAGGTGGTCGTCAGGGTTCTCCGGACCGGTTTGCAGGATATTGTGATCGACGTAGGTAACAGATAGGTCGTTGCGTACCCGCGGCACGCCCAACTGATCGAACTGCATCCAGACCATCGTGCCGGTGGCGTCTTGGATGAGCGTCTGATCGACCTTCAGCGCAATTTCCTCGCCGGGGACCGTCCGGCCCGCGACGAGATGGGACTCGATGATCTTGTGCGTCAGTGTGGCCACGCAACTGTCCCTTCTGTCAGAGCGCCGGGGCGCGCTTCACCGGACGTACAAATCCTATCGCTCGCGAGGGGAAAAGTCTTGTGGTGTGCAAGATACTGCCCGCTCAATCGCCGCCGGGGTCCAGGATAAGGATGCTCCGGCCGGAATAACCCTTGACGCCCGTGCCGGGCTGACCTAGCCTTATGATGCACGAGGGGTTGAAGCAGTGAGGCATGAGGTGTTTCTAGGGTCCTTGTTCAAGGAGCAACTCAATGAGCGTCAGAAACAACCGGTACCTGATCATGTTCGGCCTGCTGCTGCTGGCGGTGGGCTGCCAAGCGGGGCCGAAGGCGGGCGACATGGCGCCGGACTTCACTGCGAACACCGACGAGGGCACGACCTTCCGGTTAAGCCAGATGAAGGGCCAACATGGAGTCGTCTTGTACTTCTACCCCAAGGACGAGACGCCCGGGTGCGTGACCGAGGCGTGTGCTTTCCGCGATAAGCTCAAGGAGTTCGACGAGAAGGGGTACAAGATCGTCGGCATCAGCTGCGACAGCGTGAAGTCGCACGAGGCTTTCAAGGCTAATCGTAAGCTGCCGTTCACGCTGATCTCGGACCCCGCCGGCCACGTCGCTAGGAAGTACGGCGTCCCGCTTGAGTCAAAGACCATCGGTGCGGAGCCATCCCTGCTTGTGCAGCGGGAGACGTTCGTGATCGGCAAGGATGGTAAGATTGAATCGCGATTCAAGGTCAAAGACCCGGCCACAGCAGCGGAACTGGCGCTGGAGCATATGCACGAGATCGGCGGCGACTGATCGGCGAGCCGCTCGTTCCTTGAGCCGGCGCCGACGTGCGGGGCCGCGGTAGGTGACGCTGGCGAGCGGCTACGCGTAGGTCCAGAATCTCAGGCGCGAAAAACCGCGTTGTAGGATACGAGCCGGTGGCTGGATGCGCATTGCGTTTCCGGCCGCCGGCTCTTAATGTTGAACGAGATCCGGCAGCGGGAAGTTTGGCGTGGCGGCGAAGGCAGCGACGGCTGCAAGGAGAAGTCCCGTGGTCAACCGTCGAAGAAGCTCAGCGTGCGTGCTGGTGGTCCTGTCGGTGGGAGTCTCGGGCGCTACGAAAGTGGACAACAGGCCGAACAACCCGTATGGCGTGCAGATGGGCATGGGCGGTGGGGACTTCAGCGACTTCGCATCGTTGAATTTCCAGTGGGCGGCCGACCTCGTCGGCGAGTGGGGGCACGTACGCGTCGGAAGCGGCATCAATCCTCTTGATATTCGCCGGGCCGTCCGCGCGCTGGCGATTTGCCGTGCCAAGCGTCTGGTCCCCGTAATGACGGGGCTGTACGTTCCCGATGAATACCAAATCCCCGGCGGCGGCGATCACGCCCCGTACGTTCGTACGGACGGCTATCCACTGGCAGCTGAACGCTACCGACGCTGGGCGGAGGCCATGGCCGAGCGGGGCGCGGTGGTGCCGTACTACGAGGTCGGCAACGAAATCAACGGCAAATGGAAGCCGGAGGCGTACGGACGATTCATCATTGCCATCAGCAAGGCGCTCAAGAGTGCCCTACCTCAGACGCAAGTTGTCTCGGCGGGACTGGCGGGTAACGGCGCCGACTTTCTCGATCAGGTTCTGACGGCAGTGCCCGAGGCCGCCAAGCACATCGATTGCTACGGGCTGCATCCGTATGGAGCCAATCACCCGCCGGCTTACGAGCTAAACGGCTACTGCCTGAAGGGCCACTTGTGGACCGCAAAGGCGCTTGCCAAACACGGCATCAGCAATCCGAAGTTCGTGATGACCGAGAGTGGCTACGAGCTGGGGAATAAGAAAGACCCTAACTACCCGCGCATCACGGACGAGTTGCGCGCCAGGTACATGGTCGAAGCGTACGAGACCGTTTGGGCGCCGGACCCGCGCGTTGTGACGCTGACCATCTTCATGCTGCAGGCCACGCACTTCCCGTTTTGGCAGGGCTGGACCCTGATCAACGTGGATTGCACCAAGACCGAGACCTACAAAGCCCTCGCGGCGGTGCCGAAGCCCCAGGGCAGTGACTGGATGCCCGCCGGGGACGGTGCCATCAATGGGCTGATCCGCGATGCCGGCTCCGATCAGCCGCTCGAACGCGTCTTCGCCTATACCGTCCCTGGGATCTACGCGGGTCAGACCGACGAGGGCGGCAGATTCAAGATAAGCAACGTCCCAGCGGGAGAATACAAGGTCCACGTTTTCCGCGACGGCTTCACGGGACCTGCGGCTCGCCCTGTGTCCGTAACCGACGGCGTGCCAAGCGGGTATGAGGCCCGGATGAAACGTGTCGGGTTGGTGCGTAAGTCGCTCGAGGGCGGCGATCGCGTCGCGGAGGGGTGGTCGCCCACGGAAGCCCAGCCGGACGCACACTACCGTATCGATACGTCGGTGAAGCGATCGGGCGACGGATCGCAGATGTTGAAGGCGTGTAAGGGCGATCCCCCGGGCATCTGGATCTGCACGGGGTACGCAACGGCCGTTCCCGATCGGCCCTACGCAGCCGAGATCTGGGTTAAGGGCCGAGGCGTAAAGCGTGACAGCGGCGTAGGCGTATCATTCACCCTGGCGATCACGGACAGCTTCGCCAANNCTACGGTGACGCTGCTGCAGGAAGGGGATTTCGACTGGACCCCGCTGGCGGCTACGGTCGCACCGTTTCCGGAAGGGCGCCGGTTGACGCTGACGTGCAAGTTCGACGCGGAAGAAGGGACCGTTTGGCTCGATGACGCCTACTGCCACTACGCGGAGTACCCGGTGCCGTCGCGCCCGCCGCGGCCGCCTGGGGCTGGTGGAACCATCACGGGTGACGTCCAGGGCGAGAGCGAAGAGCGCATCCCCGGCGCGACGGTTTGCTTGTCTCCGGGCAACTACTGGACCGTATCGCGAAGTGATGGCACCTACACGTTGCGCGACGTGCCGCCCGTCAGGTACGACCTGTGGGCATTTGCTCGCGGCAGGGCTGGCGGCGTGCAGCGCGGGCTTGTGGTCAAAGCCGGCGCGTCGGTGCGGCAAACACTGAGACTCAAGCGGGAGCCGGTCTCGCGCCAGATACGCAACGCAGGCTTTGAGGACCAAGGTGCGGAGATGGCCACGCTGCCGGACTGGACGCGCTTCGGAGAAATCGATGGGATCGCGCAGAACGGCTGGCACCCGGAACTGCCCGAGCACCCGAACGGTGTTCAAGCCCGGACGGACCTAGGTTTCGCAGGGTCCATCGCGGGATCGAACGTCAAGAACGGCGGCATCTATCAGACAATCGAAGTTGACGCCGGCCAAACGTACGAAGTCGGTGCCTGCGTTTACACCTATCAGACCAAGGACGGCCAGCGAGGCGACGTCGCCTGCCGGCTCGGCATCGATCCGACTGGAGGCACGGACCACAACGGGCCGTACGTCTTGTGGACGCCCTACCGGCCGAGTCACAAGAAATGGTCTCACGTGACGCTCCGTGCGGCGGCGAATGGCGACCGCATGACCATCTTCCTCGAGCATCTGCAAGTGCTCGGCCTCGTGTACAACTTGACCGTTTTCGATGACGTCAGCATCCGGCCGGTCGAGCCGCTTCCGCCGGAGCAGATGATGGTTCTGCCTTCGGGCGAACCTGGTCGCTGAGGCGCGAAGCCGTGCGGATTCTGGCGTCCGCCCGGCTCGTAGCTGATCGGCCTACGGCAACAACGGAGGCAAACCGGCGATGAACAGTTATCAGCGTGCCCGCTTCGTGTCGGTGGCCGCCTCTGCGTTTGTGGCGGCCGGCGTAACGATCGCCGCACGAGCTGGCCAGCCCGCTCGCTTCCCTGTTGTCGAGAACGGCAAAGCCATCGTGCGCGTCGTCGCCGCCGGGGACAATGAAGCGCTCACCGGCGCACTGGACGATCTGAGGACCTACGTTCAGCAGATCACCGGGGCGACGCTGCAAATCACCAAGGGCACGCGCGACCTTGCCGGTCCGACGCTGCATCTGGGCCAGACCCAGCACTTCGGTCGGATTGCCGAAGCGTGCCGGGCGATCAAGGCAGACGGGTTCGTCATCGCGTCAGCAGGTGAGGACCTCATCATCGCTGGCAATCTTGAGCAAGGCACGGCCAACGGCATCCTAACGATCCTTCAGGATCACTTCGGCGTGCGGTGGTACTATGCCGGCCCACTCTGGCAGATCATTCCGAAGCGCAAATCGCTGGCCATCGAATTTCGGCCGAACGTCGGGAAAGCAGCGCGCGTGGAGAATCCATCGTTCGTAGGCCGGCGTCTGTGGGGCAACCCGCCGTCGAAGGACTTTGGCCGAAGGATGCGCTTGACGCAGCCGGGCGTGCCCATGCCCTACGCAGGCACAGGCCACGCGCTGTCCGGCGTCGTTCCACTCTCGAAGTACGCCGAGACGCANNACTTCGCCATGATCGACGGGCGGCGTGTGCTCTCCGGCGGGCCGCAGCCGTGCTTTACGCACCCGGACATGCCCAGGATCTTCATGGATCACGTCAGACAGTCCGCCGCAAGAGGCGCGCAGAGCGCTTCATTCGGCGTGAACGATAACCTCCAAGCGTGCCGCTGCCCCCGGTGCACGAAGGTGGACGGCGAATCTGAGCCGTACATGGGCATCTGGAATTGCTCCGAGAGCTACTTTCAGCTCTTAAGAAAAGTCTCGGAGCAAACGGCAAGAGAACTGCCGCACATGAAGCTCGGCGCCTTTGCCTACCAGATCACCAACGCGCCGCCCCAGACGGTCGATCGGGTGGGGGACAACGTCAGCATTGTTCTCTGCCAGGATACGTCGCAGCATCACGACCCGCAGTACAAGCGCATCGATCAACGCATGTCCGCAGAGTGGGTCAAGAAGGTCGGCGCCGTTTCCTTCTATGGGTACGTTGGCATCGACTACTGGACCCCCCGCTACTTTCCGCACCTCCTCGCGGATCAGCTGAATCACCTGGCTAGGATAGGGGTGCTCGGCTTCGGAACGCACAACCCGACGATGCCGGGCAGCTCCATGCCGATGTTCTACTTGCTCTATCGGATGTTGTGGGACGCCGAACTCGATCCCGACGAGTTGATCGAGGGCATGCTGCGGGACCTGTACGGCGAAGCTGTCGATCCGATTCGACGCTTCTACGCCCACTGGGAGCAGTGCTGGGACCGGCCGCGCAAGGGGATTTGGTTCCACGGCATGGACAACATTCGCGGCGAGATGGCGATCTATTCGCTCGAGGACATCGAGAAGGGCCAGAGGTACCTGGACGCTGCCGCCTCGCTGGCGAAGGAGGAAGCCGTAAAGAAGCGCATCGACTTCCTGCAGTCTTACTTCGCTTTCACACTTGCAGCAGCCCGGGCTCATTATGCCTACGTGCGCGCCGTGGCGTCCGCCGTCCCTGAAAGCCCGGGAGCGGCGCGCGCCGCCTCCAACGCAGCCGTTCAGGCCTGGGCGGCCTTCAACAAGCGGCTGGGCATCGCCGAGCGCTTACCCGGGTCCTCGGTCAGCGGGTGGCACCCAAAGACATTCCGCGTGCGGTACTGGACGTTGAGGGATGAGATGCACGACGGTGTTCTGGCGCCGCTGGTCAGGTGGGTTTGCGCCCACGAGGGGAAAAGACCTGCCATCCGGCTGCGCTCGGTTGAACGCAGCCTGGCCGAACTGGCCCTTGCCAATCTTGCTGCCCTCGAGAGACACTGCGTGGACAACGTGGGTGCTGCCGACAGGCCGCCGCGGGCGGAATGCCTCCAGGTCGCTGATGTACCGCCCGTCACCGCGCGGATTCCGCTCGGGGCTGGTCCGGCGGACTGGGCCGACGTCCCACACGTCAAAGCCGCGCCGTGGATATTCCGCCGCGAGCCGCCGGGCCAGAAGGTCGGCAAGTACGACGAATCGCCGGAGAATATCATCGATCCACCCGCCTCGAAGGACCTTTCCGCCGCATGGCAGGCCGCCTGGGACAGTAGCACGTTGTACGTTCGAGTGGTCGTCACTGATGACGTGCATGTGCAGGATACTCGCCCTGCGAAGATGTGGACGCAGGATAGCGTGCAAGTGGCGCTGACCCCGAACCGCAACGACTTCGAGAGGTTCGAACGTGGCTTCGACGAAGACGACGCCCAACTGGGCGCATCGCGCCGCAACGGGGCGACAGAAATACATTTTTGGAAAACACCTTTGCTGCCGGCGGGAGTGGAAGTGGACTCGCTCATCCGCGCTGTAACCGCTCGCCACGAAGCAAAGACCA
>JABAOF010000613.1_pt2 | contig 11969 bp, 9 predicted proteins | sample 7062171 | NCBI WGS metagenome assembly JABAOF01 (sample SAMN14538628, study PRJNA623070) | marine sediment metagenome | biome: marine biome [ENVO:00000428]; feature: marine pelagic biome [ENVO:01000023]; material: deep marine sediment [ENVO:00002113] | place: India: Gulf of Khambhat ... | reverse complement strand
GAGCTCATCAGGAATTTCGCGCAGGAAGCGCGATGCCATATTGTAGTTGGTAGCACCGTAAAGGTCACGGCTCCAGGCATGGGTAAGATAAAGTCTTTCCTTGGCCCGGGTGACTCCCACGTAGCAGAGTCTCCTCTCCTCTTCCAGCTGCTCTGGATTTCCCAGAGACCTATTGTGGGGAAAAACACCGTCTTCCATTCCTACAATAAACACTACCGGGAACTCCAGACCCTTGGCATTATGCAAAGTCATAAGAGTTACGGCATCTTCACCTTCTTTGTACGTATCGATATCAGTAATAAGGGAGATACCTTCCAAAAAGTCGTCCAATCCCTTCTCGGAGAAACTCTCTTCAAATTCTTTCACTACTCCTACAAACTCTTGAAGATTCTCCATTCTTCCCATAGCCTCAATGGAATGTTCAGCCTCCAGCTGGGCAAGGTAACCGGTATCCTCCAGTATCTTTCCAGTCAGTGCCACCAGCGATACATCCTCTAAAGAGTCCTTGAACAATTTAATTATCTCCAGAAATGCGCTCACCGCTTTCTTTGCTCTGGGTTGAAGAAGCTCAATTTCTTCCACTCTATTTAATGCTTCAAAGAAGGTTATCTTCTCCTTCTGAGCAAAACTGTCAATCTGGCCTACAGTAACCTCCCCTATTTCCCGCCGGGGTTTATTAATAATACGCTTCAGGCTCACAGCGTCCTCAGGATTAGAAATAACTCGAAGATAGGCAAGAATATCTTTTATTTCCTGTCGCTCATAGAACCTCAAGCCCCCAATAATAACGTAAGGGATGCCCAGTCTAACAAAGACTTCTTCAACCACTCTGGACTGCGCATTGGTTCTATAGAAAATAGCAAAGTCGTTATAGCTTCTGTCTTCCAATTCCTTAACACGCTTAATCTCCGAAGCAACGAACGATGATTCATCGTGCTCGTTCTCTGCTTGATAGGTAGTAATAGCTTCACCCCTGGCATTAGAAGTCCAGAGAGTCTTGGGTTTCCTTCCCATATTGTGACTTACCACATAGTTAGCTGCTTCCAGGATAATCTGAGTGGAGCGATAGTTCTGTTCCAGTTTGATAACTCTGGCTTCAGGGTAGCTGCTTTCGAACTCTAGAATGTTTCTGATATCGGCTCCCCGAAACATATAAATGCTTTGATCGTCATCACCGACTACGCACAAATTGCGGTAATTGCTGGCTAAGAGGTTTACCCATAAATACTGTGCATGGTTAGTGTCCTGATATTCATCAACCAGGATGTATTGAAAGCGTTCCTGATATTTCTTCAAAACTTCGGGAAATAGACGGAAGATATCCACACAGACCATAATTAGATCTCCAAAGTCAAGTGCATTGCTCTGGTAGAGCCTCTCCTGATACAGCCGGTATATATCAGTAATCACTCTTTCAATAAAGGTGGAAGCTCGCGAGGCAAATGAATCAGCATCAATAAGCTCATTCTTCGCTGCTTCAATTCCTGCCCGGATAGCCTGAGGTGGATATTTTTTAGAATCAATATTGAGGTCTTTAAGGCAAAGCTTTATAAGTCGAAGGGAATCATCGCCGTCGTATATGGCAAAGTTCCGCTTATAACCCGGCCTTCCCTGAGGTGCTGACAGATGATGAATCTCTTTGCGCAGAATCTGAGCACAGGCAGAATGGAAGGTCATCACCCACATTCCGGCAGTTATTCCTCCCACCAGACTATAAATGCGTTGTTTCATCTCATCAGCTGCCTTGTTGGTAAAGGTAATAGCCAGAATCTGATAGGGGCTTACTCCCAGTTCTCTGACAAGATAAGCAATGCGGTAAGTCAATACACGAGTCTTGCCGCTTCCTGCTCCTGCCAGAACTAAAAGAGGTCCTTCGGTGTAGGTAACAGCATCTCTCTGAACCGGATTTAGATCCAGTAAAAAACGCATCTCAGTCATTTTATTCCTTAACTAAGTATTGACAGACTAGACCCTGAGCCCCGCCTTGGCAGGGTTCAGGATAACAATTAAGAATGTGTCGCCATCCTAAGGTCTTGCCTATCATTCTGAGATGAAGCCGAAGAATCTCAGCTTTACAGAAGAGACCCTTCGCCCCGCCTTGGTGTGGCTCAGGGTGACATTTTAAAGAAACCTCAGGACGATATAAGACACAGACCATTAGCTGCACTCAGGGTAATATCTCAATTTTTATTATAGGAAGTAAATGGGGAAAGTAAAAGGAGTATATAGATTAAGGTTAGTCTTTTCTGAATTTTATGTACTTAAAATCGGAAATAGCTGTTTCTGGGTGTCTTTCAAAACACTCCTTGTGAATGCAGGATTTTACTCCGCGAGCTGCTTGATAATTTCCACAGGCTCCACATACCGGCTTCCAGCAGATTCTGCATACTCCTAATATCCGGGCATGCCTGTTACCACAATGGGGACATTGTGCACTGTCTTCAACTTCTGCCACCCACACCAACTCCTTATGGAATGCTATTTCCGGAACCAAACTAATATTATCACATTTTGGGCCATTTAAGAAGGAATTTAATAACGGTTATTTATTAATAAATATTATTGTTTTAAATTCCTACTTTTGTTAGCTTGTTTTTTTATTTGTATTCCTGAAAGGGTACAGGTCCCTTCCCTACATATTCGGAAGGGGGCAAGCCCTTCCCTACATTTTCGTTTTGGTGATTCCGTAGGGATGACACCAGTGGCCATCCGTTTGATTCCTGTTCAGAGGAGCATGGAACCCCGGTTACATCCTTAGTTATATTTTGCGGCCGACTGATTCGGCTACTGGCTTAAGTGCGGCTACAAGTTCCAACAGTTGCGGCGGAGTAATAGACTGAGCTCCATCGCTCATAGCCTTTGCGGGATTTGGATGAACCTCCACCATTATACCGTCAGCACCAGCGGCAATAGCTGCCCTGCTCATTGGAAGTACCATATCGCTGTGACCAGTAGCATGACTGGTGTCCACAATTATATGATGCGAACTTAGTTTCTTAACAACAGGGATTGCGTTTAGGTCGAGGGTAAAACGTGTAGCAGTCTCAAAGGTACGGATACCTCTCTCACATAGTATTACATTGGAATTACCGGCAGAAGTTATATACTCAGAAGCAAGAAGCCACTCTTCAATAGTAGCTGAAAATCCCCTTTTAAAAATAACAGGCATTTGCGTATTTGCCGTTAAACGCCCCATTTTCTTCAGAAGGGAGAAGTTTGTCATATTGCGAGTGCCCACCTGAAGAATATCCACATAGCTCATTATCTGCTCCAGCACTTCAGTATCAACAACCTCAGTCACTGTCTTTAAACCAAATTCCTTACCGGCGCGGTTAAGTAACTCTAAACCCTTTTTCTCTAAGCCCTGGAAGCTATATGGTGAGGTACGGGGTTTATAGGCTCCTCCTCTTAGAATATCAATTCCCGCTTCTTTTACCACTTGAGCTACTTCTTTTATCTGCTCCCAGCTTTCTACAGCACAGGGACCAGCTATCAGCATTATCCTTCGAGAATTGTAATCTATCATCGCTCCTCTAAATCTTTCATCGTGTGGAGGATTTTATCATAGATTTCTCTTAAGGTATCGTCGTAAAGTGGACCCCGATTGGATTTAGAGATATGCTCAAAGATTTCTTCTTCACGGCGCGGATCATAAAGAGGAATACTGGCTTGGTTTTTTACATCCTTTATAGAAAGGACTAATTTTGCACGCTCATTTAAAATTCTTACAATTTCAACATCAATTTCATCAATCTTCGCGCGCAGTTCTTCTATCGTCTTCTCAAAATGTTCTGTCATAGTACCTCCACTATTAATTATTAATTATTAATTATTAATTATCAATTATTTTCATTCCCACTCAATTGTGCTCGGAGGTTTCGAGCTGATATCGTAAACCACCCGGTTCACACCAGGAACCTCATTTATAATACGATTAGAGATTCTTTCCAACACTTCCTCAGGCAAACGAGCCCAATCAGCTGTCATAGCATCCTCACTCGTTACTGCCCGCAGGACAATGGGATAGGCATAGGTCCGCTCATCACCCATCACACCCACACTACGGATACAGGGAAGAATTGCGAAGGACTGCCAGATTTCTTTGTAAAGGCCAGCCCGTTTTATCTCATCAACCACAATGGCATCAGCTTCCCGCAGAATTTCCAAACGCTCTGACGTAACTTCATCTATTATACGAACCGCCAGGCCCGGTCCGGGAAATGGTTGACGCCATACAATATCTTCAGTTAACCCTAATTCTTCTCCCAGGGCTCTTACCTCATCCTTAAAAAGATTCCTTAAGGGCTCAACAATTTTTAAACCTATCTCTACAGGAAGACCACCTACATTGTGGTGAGATTTTATTCTTGCTGCTTCTCTTGTACCGCTCTCAATCACATCAGGGTATAGAGTTCCTTGAACCAAGAATTCTGCGTTTTTTATTTTATCTGCTTCTTCTTCAAAAACGCGTATAAACTCTTCTCCTATAATTTTTCTCTTCTTCTCTGGATCAGTTACTCCCTTCAGTTTTTTCAAGAATCTCTCTTGGGCTTTTACGTGAATAAGATTAATGTGAAAGTGAGTTCGAAAAGTGTCCTCTACCTGTTCTGCTTCACCTTTTCTGAGAAGGCCATGGTCAACAAAAACGCAGGTGAGCCGGTCTCCCACTGCCCGGTGTACAATAAGAGCCGCTACCGCCGAATCAACACCTCCGCTCAATCCACAAATAACTTTCTTATCACCTGCCGTTTTCTTTACTCTTTCTACCGCTTCGTCAATAATAGAAACAGTGGTCCAGGTGGGGAGACAATCGCAAGCTAGATAAAGGAAATTTTTTAGTGTATCCATTCCGTAAGGCGTATGAATCACCTCAGGGTGAAACTGTACGCCAAAGAGCTTTCGCTCTACATCTTCCATAGCTGCAACAGAACTGTTTTCCGTGTGGGCAGTAGGTTTGAAACCTTCAGGGGGCGTCTTAACCGAGTCACGGTGGCTCATCCACACAGTTTGAGTTAAAGGGAGATCATTAAAGAGAAGATTCTCGGGGTAGACGGTAAGCTCAGTCTTTCCATATTCACTCTTTCCAGTGTGAGCTACTTCTCCCCCCAAACAGTACGCCATCAGTTGAATACCATAACAGATTCCGAGAATTGGAATGCCCAGCTCAAAGATCTCTTTGCGGCAGTAGAGAGGTGTTTCACCATACACGCTTGAGGGACCTCCAGAAAGAATAAGCCCTTTTGGCTTGCGCGATTTAATCTCATCGGGTGAGATATCGTAGGGAACAATCTCAGAGTATACCTTGCATTCTCTCACCCGTCGTGCAATCAGCTGAGCATATTGAGCCCCAAAGTCTAATACTAATACGGTTTGTTCATCATCCCGCTTTTTCATTTATGCTTATAATTTCTACCCACCTGTTTTCGCGGAAGGGCACGGGTCCCTTCCCTACATTCATGTTTTAAATTTTTAATTTTTCTCATCCCATCCCAACTTTTTGAATCTGCTGCAGGAATTTACCCTCGGTTTGCAAAGCTGGTGCAATCATTACCTCAGCCTTTTGAAAATCTCTAATAGTTTCATATCCGCATGTAGCCATTGACATCCTTAAAGCTCCAAAAAGATTTAAAGTTCCATCATTCTCGTGCGCTGGTCCCAACAGGATTTCACGAAGCGTCCCGATCGTATCGGTTTTAATGCGGGTTCCCCGGGGAAGCTCAGGGTGGAAGGTAGCCATACCCCAGTGATAGCTCAAGCCTGGTGCTTCCTTAGCTCTTGCAAGGGGCGAGCCAATCATTACCGCATCGGCACCACACGCGATAGTCTTAGCGATATCTCCTCCCGTCCTCATCCCTCCATCAGCAATCACATTTACATACTTCCCTGTCTCCTCAAGGTGTCTTGCTCGAGCAGCCGCAGCATCAGCCAAGGCAGTCGCCTGGGGCACACCTATACCTAAAACACCGCGGGTGGTGCAGGCAGCTCCCGGCCCTACACCCACAAGCACTCCTACTGCTCCTGTGCGCATAAGGTGCAGTGAAGTGGAGTAGGATGCACAACCCCCTACTATTACCGGAACTGAGAGTTCAGCAATGAATTTCTTGAGATTCAAAGGCTGTTTAGTTGAGCTTACATGTTCAGCGCTTATTACCGTACCCTGAATCACCAGAAGGTCCAGCCCTGCATCCAAGGCATATCCGACATAGCTCTCTACCCTCTGGGGTGTAAGAGAAGCGGCTGCAATTACGCCACCTGCCTTAATTTCTTTAATACGCTGCTTAATCAGCTCTGGTTTAACAGGTTCTTTATATATCTCCTGGAGTTTTCTTGTGGCTTCTTCTTTGGGGAAGCTCGCAATCTTTTTAAAGAGGGGAGCACAATCTTTGTATCTGGTCTGAAGTCCTTCAAGATTGAGAACTCCGATTCCGCCAAGCTTTCCAATTTCGATTGCAGTCCTAACATCAATTACCCCATCCATAGCCGACCCCAGCATAGGTAATTGAAGCTTAAACGGATCCAGTTCCCATGAAAGATCTATATCCTCCGGATCCCGGGTACGCCGGCTGGGAACAATGGCAATATCATCAAGGCCGTAGGCGCGGCGACCTTCTTTTCCTTTCCCAATCTCAATTTCCATCTATTCCTCCTTGTCATTCTGAGTGCGTTTGCAGCACTCAGTCGAGCTCTACAAAGAATCAGAAGAAAGGACGACTTATATCCGTCCCAAATTATTCATATTTGGAAGGGCACGGGTCCCTTCCCTACATTTCTGTTTTGATGATTCCGTAGGGATGGCACCTCTGGCCATCCATATCTATTTATCACCCGGAAGCGGGCAGGTCCCTTCCCCGCATTTTTCTTCATTTCGTAGTAGGACTGGCCTCCTCCCTACATTAGTAATTGCTTTAGGGATGACACCTGCTTGCTTCGTTCTACGGAGTGACCATCCGTTTGTTTTCTTCGCTTCTCCCAGAGTTTCAGCCTATATCGCTATATCTGGATGACGGCTAGCGAAGGACCCAGATTGACCTTATATCTATCTTTTAATATTAGTTACTTCCCTATCACTGTGCTTGGGTTAATACTGGATTGACTTTAGCTCATCACAACCAGGATAAAAAAAGTCCAGGCAGACTTGTCTCTTAGTAACAAGGCCCGGACTTTTTAGGGACTTTCTGCAAAATTTTTCTCCATCTCTTATCAGACTTAATTAACTAATGTTAGCACCACGGTTTGAAAAGTGTCAAGAAAGATAGAGAGCGAGGTTTTACATCCTAAAAGCCATTCGTTTTTTACCAAGAAACACAAAAACGATGAAGAGAAGGATGAAAAGTAAAAGTATGAGTGCATCAAGCCAGACGTCTGAAAATTCTGCAGCATACTGGGTAATTTCGATAATGGGATTGAATAAATAGTAGGTGGGAAATAGTTGACTTACCCAGTCCGGTACTTGCGGAAAGAAAATAATTAATGCTGGAATAAAAGCTAAAAAACCAACAAGCTTGACATATGTAAACGTTGTAGTTAAGTCCTGTGAAAATTGACCAATAATAAGGCCTATTTCAACCGCAAAAATTGCGCCGAGCAGCATAAAAATAACAAGCAGCCATACATTACCGGTAAAGACTTGATTTATGACCAGAATCACAATCCCCATAATAAAACTGGTTAAGAATCCCAGGATACCTTTAGCCGAGATTAACTCACCCAGGGTCGCTTGAGTAACAGCTACTGCTGATACCGTCTTCTTTTCAACCTCATCAACTATCAGAGCTGCGGGAAGTGTGCATCCCCCAATAAAGATCGCATACATAATTAAAAAAGGCACAATTCTCACTCTTATGGGAAGCTCTGCTTTCTTACCCAAGGGTACTTCAACCACGTCAATAGGCAGTTTCTGTCCTGCTTCCTCTCGTAAAAGTTCAGCCAGCGATGCAGCCAGCACAATTCTATTTGATGCGAGGCTTTCACCACCTATATATATTCTTACTTCAGGGAATTTATTCTGCCTAAGTTCTTCATCAAAATCTGGAGGCAAAACCAATCCTCCGTCAATAGCTCCACTTATGACTCTTTCTTTTAGATGTTCCTCATCTTTCACTTCCCTAATAATCACCGATTTAAGGTTCTTGATCTTTGCACCAGCCTCGGACTGACCTTCGTCAATAACTGCAAGAGTCGGCTTCTCGATGAAGAGTCTTCCAAAGACTAAATTCATTAACAAAGTCAATAGTATGGGAACAACTATAGCAAGGATAAAAAATACTTTACCCAAACCCCCAATAAAATCTTTGCGTACAATTGCAGCAATTCTCTTGGGACTCATTGAAATCTTCTCCTTAAAAGAAATATTCCCAAAGGAAAAACTATTATGTTAAAAGCAAGCAGGATTGTATAGTTTACCCAAAGGTTAGTCAGGCTTTCACCATAGGTTACCAGCCGATCGAAAACCTCAACAAGGTAGTAAGAAGGAAATAGTCTAACCCAACCGGTTGCAGAACCAGGAAACATCACCGCAATAGCGGGAACCAGTAAAATAAATATGGCGGGAATGGAGTATCCGGCTAGGGTCAGGATATCTTTAGAAAGAGCGCCTATTATGAAGGCAATTCCAGTTACCATCATAGCTCCTAAAAGAAGAATCACCAAAATCTCAGGAACGTTTACTCCAAATACTTGAAGCAGCAAAGCTAAAATGACAGCCTCTGAGAAACCAAGAAACGTACCCACAACACCCTTCGCCACAATCACATCACTCACACTTGCCGGAGTTACAAGGATTGCATTTAACGTTTTGCTTTCAGTTTCCTCGGCAATCAGATTGGCAATGCCCCACATCTCCATAAAGAGCATAAGAATTATAAACGTAGGTTTAATCCTGTCGCGAGGTGGAATTTGTGCTCCTGTTCTATCCTTACCCAGAATCTCTACATCAAATCCGACAGGAAGCTTCTGTTCGGTTAAAGCAAAAACAGACTCCTTCAGAATAAGCTCAACGCCTTTTCTAATGTCTTTAGAAGTTTCAGGAGGATAATAGATTTTAACTTCGGGCTTCTTTCCTTCACGGAGAGTTTTTTCAAAATCGACTGGCAAAACAATTCCTGCGTTAAATTCACCTTCTTCCACCTGCTCCATCAGCTTCTCAACTGAGGTAAATGACTTAACCTTAATCCCTTCTTCACGGGTANNATGACTTAACCTTAATCCCTTCTTCCACGGGTAGCGTATTCCAATAAATTTTCAAATTTCGGTGCATACATAGCTATATCAAAAGTCTCATCAACAGTCTTAGGCATAATGTAATAAATGCCAGCATACGCCACTATACTCAAAGCTGTCATTGCTGCAACAAACTTATTCCTGAATATTTGGGATATATCTTTGGCTATCAGGCCCTTAATTATTATTGCCCGCTTCATTCAAGTTTTCTTCCTGTAACCTTTATAAAAATCTCCTCTAGTGTTGCCTCTGCCGTATGAACCGTGACTATATCTTCCTTCTCAAATAGATGATGCATATCCTTAGCAACCCTTGCTTCATCCAGCGGAAAAACCTTTTCAATTACCTTGCCTTCCTCTCTCACTCTTACCTTCAAAGCCCGCTTTCCGAATTGTTGCTTGAGGTTTTCTGGAGTATCAATTGCCACAATTTTTCCTTCATTTATAAAGGCAACCCTATCTGATAACTTGTCAGCCTCCATCATTTCATGGGTAGTTAAAAATACTGTCGTGCCTTTATCTCTTTCTTTCAGAATGACTTTCCGGATGGCTTCAGCAGATACCGGATCAAGACCATCAGTAGGTTCGTCCAGAAATAGGACTTTGGGGTTATTCACCAGGCACCGCGCAATCATCAGACGCTGTTTCATACCTTTAGAGTAACTTCCCACTTCATCTTTCTCTCTCTTTTCAAGACCAACTTCCTTAAGGAGAGGATAAGGGTCAAACTTCCTGATTCCAAAAAGTTGAGCAAAGAACCTCAAATTCTCTACGGCACTCATTCGCTCATATAGGTTCTTCTCTTCAAAACACACACCAATTTGACCCTGAATTTCCTCTCTCTCCTTGGCGATATTTTTATCAAGTATAAAAGCTTCGCCTTCCCTGGGAATTAGCTGGCCTGTGAGCACCTTGACGGTGGTTGTCTTTCCAGCTCCATTGGGACCTAAGAATCCCAAGATTTCACCTTTGGATACGAAAAAGTTAACATGGTCAACAGCAATCAGGTTGTTATAACTATAGGTTAGGTTTATTGCTTGAATAACTCTCTCGCCCATTCCACCTCCTCACTAGAACTGAACGAATTTGCACTTCACTCAATGGTAAACCAACAAATATATTACTGTCATATTATGGTTATACCCACAATGCGTCTCTATCAAATCCTCGTGAATACTTCCACAAAACATTTTCTTTTCCTGTTTATATTATCTTCACCAATTATTGTGAAACATCTGAAATAAATAAAATCGCTGGATTAGATGGATGATGTGAGAATGGATGTATCGTTGTACATAAGGGTAAGGAGATATGTAAGTAAATGTATATTATAAAATGAAGAAAAACCGGGAGCGAAAGAAGGCTTCTTTACAGATACGCGAACTTGTCCCATTGCGCTCTAGCCATGTTAATAGTCATAATGAGGAAGAGAAAAGAAAAGATTAGAAAGCGAGCAACGTAAAAAGCTTCAACCATAAAGTTATTTAGCTCAACAAAGCGACTAGAGATTTTTGCTTTATGCTTACAAATTTTCCTATTTAATAGCACAAGTTGGCGAAGAGGTTTTATGGATAAACTTGCAACCTGTCGGGCTTTCACTTCATAGAAATGGCTCATTTTATTTTGAAATACTGTATTTTCAGAAACAGCTTCCGTGCTATTAGTCACAATACTACTGTTTATATCGGGTGCTGAAGCCATAGCGGAACCTGGATTTTCCAAAATGACCCGACTCTCTTTCCTCATTATGTCATCATTTTCTTGTTGTACATTATCGGTTTTTACTGCAGCAGCAGTTGCCGGATTCGGGCTGGTTGAAGCGACATCTTTACTAATATCTCTGTGCCTGGTTGAAAGAGAAATAACCGAAACAGCAGTCTCAGGACTGTCCGAAGAAACATACAGACTTTCAGGTTTTGCTGTTGCAGCTGCTAAACTTTGCTGGGTATTTAAATAGACATGAGATAGCTCAAGTTCTGAATCGGCCGTTGAAGTAACTTCTGGACCAGGTTCCAATACTTCTTCAGGCATACTCTGCCGGTTTGGTACAGCTGCAACTGCACTCTGCTCCTTGACTTCCTCCTGGGTTCCAGACACAGCAGTGAGAGGAAGAAAATCTAAAGGATTTTGATAGCCGCCGCTCCCATATTTCACACCGAAGTGCAGGTGATTAGCTTCAGTAACCGAATCTGAACTTTTACCAACAACCGCAATTACTTGTCCTTGTTTGACTTCATCTCCAGTCCTGATGCGTAAATCCTTGACCTGCAGATAAGTAGTTCTCAGGTCTCCCTCATTATGCTGGATTGATACGGTGTGATCCAGAGACGAACTGCTTCCCTCAATGTAGCGGGCGTAAATAATTTTTCCTGCAGCAACTGCAACAACAGGAGTTCCCTCCTCAGCTTCAATATCTATGCCCCTATGTTGATTGCTTGCGTACGGTCTCAATATACCGCCTTCTACGGGCCATAAAAACTCTTCCGCTGCCAAAGCAAAGGTGGGAATAAGCAAGAGAAAAGCTAACGCTAATATAATTATAAGAGTTCGTCTGGCCAACTATTACCTCCTAAAATATCGAGTTTTTCGAGACCAATTTTCGCAGGTTCGTCAATCACATTCTTGGAAATGGTGTGGACCTATTCCCTGTATTACATTTAGTGTTCTTTGTTTGTATTCGGAAGGGGACCCCGTAAAGAGAAACCCACGGGGCAGGCAAGCACCTTCCCTACGTTTTTGTTTTTTGATCTT
>JABAOF010008721.1_pt7 | contig 11974 bp, 13 predicted proteins | sample 7062171 | NCBI WGS metagenome assembly JABAOF01 (sample SAMN14538628, study PRJNA623070) | marine sediment metagenome | biome: marine biome [ENVO:00000428]; feature: marine pelagic biome [ENVO:01000023]; material: deep marine sediment [ENVO:00002113] | place: India: Gulf of Khambhat ... | reverse complement strand
TCAAAGCCTTAGCGTTGCTCATGAGATATCAAGATCTAATGCATCTGATTAATTCACAGTGGCACAGAGGGACGGAATCGGGGGTGAAAAATCAACCTTGTTCGTTGCGAGGGGGAATGGGGGCCGGCATCGGCCCCCAAGTCCCCCCGTTGGGGGGACAACAGGGGGGATTAAAGATAAATCCGATAGTTCAAGACCAATGCGTTAATCTTAAGGGTTCAAGATCACCTGAACATAACCAAAGCTCATCAGAAGCCAGAACCCCTACTTTCCTTTGATCTTCCTATAATGTCTCCGAGCTTTCGCACGATTGCCACAACTCTCCATGCTGCACCAACGACGTGATCTATTCCGACTTGTATCGATAAACAACCAGCTACATCCGTGATCGTCAGCGCATTCCCCTACCCGATCTAATTCATCAGAGGTCAATAACTCTGCAGTTGAACGCGCGATTGGCCAGAGGATCCGATCGAAAGACACCTTTTCAGCGTCCCATGCCCATCCAAAACCATGTGGGGTCGGCGCGATCTGGGCTCGTTTGCCGGCTTCAGAAAGGACGGTGTTAAGTTGTGTCAAATCCTTTTCTCTCGCCGGCTTTCCTTTCGCTGAGTTTGAGAAGATCCAGTAAATCGCCTCTCTCAGCTCGATCGCCTTCAACAGGGCCTGGGACGCTTTCAGCGGATGATCCTCGATTGCAATCAGAAGCTTGCTAACCTCAGCCTTGGATAACAGACCCGCATCCCGCGACCAATCAATAAGGTCGGAGTAGTGGTTAAGATGTTCCTCTGGTTTGACCCCGCGACGCCATTCAATGGTATTGACAAAGTCGAGTGGCAGCTTCCCTGCACTGAAGTCCCAATCATGGGGCCGGTTCATTTCGTTCATGGCTTTTTTTCCTTTATTGCCTTTATATTCTAACCACCTAAATAAACTTGACAGGTTATAATTTCAATGTTATAATCTAACCAGTAAAAGGATTATAGCAGGTTATAAGCTGATTGTCCAGTCGCGAGGGAAGATGACATGATCCACATAGAATATATTATCCAAGTACGCCAAGAGGAGATGGAAAAACAAGCCGAACGCTACCGGTTGATGGCACAAGCTCGGCAGGTCGACGATAAGCGCCGAGGCTACCGCCGACAGGTTTTCAAATGGCTGGGAAATCGAATGATCCGGTGGGGTGATCGATTTTTGGAGCGCTCTGGTGACTCTAGGCCGGTCTCTGTTCCTGAGCTGTAAAGTGGATCTTAATAATACCTGAATTCGATCGCGTTTTCTCTTCTTTTCGCTTTTCCCCTCAACTACTCATCTTCTCTAATATTCTCAGGGAGTTGGGGCCGCTGTCATCTCTTGATCATTCCATTGGAAAGACGGTAATAGAGATGTTTGTGCCTCCCGTAGGGCTTCCGTTCATCACAAGTCACGAAATATAAGCTGCAAGCTTCAAGCTGCAAGCCACAAGTCATAGGACACGAGCGGCAAGACGGCAGTGCGTGGGCTACGGTAATGGGTTTCGTTGTCAGGAAGCCGAAAGTGCTCAACGATTTTCCGGAAGGGGGGACCAAATTATATTGGCACACAGGGACGGTACTACGATCACGAATTCAACGAAGTTTGTTGCGATGGGGAGTGGGGGCGGGCTTCCGCCCCCACAGTCCCCCAGGTGGGGGGACAATAGGGGGGATTTAAGATAAATCCGATAGCCCAAGACCATTGCGTAATCTTGAGAATTCAAGATCTAATGCAACTGATTAATTCATAATGGCACAGAGGGACGGAACCGTAGGTGAAAAATCAACCTTGTTCGTTGCGATGGGGAGTGGAGGTTGGCATCGGACCCCAAATCCCCCCAGCGAGGGGACATTAGGGGGAATTAATGAAAAATCAGGTAGCTCAAAACCCTAACATTGATCATGAGATATCAAGATCTAGTGCATCTGATTAATTCATCATGGCACAGAGGGACGCGACCGGGGGTGGAATACCAACCTTGTTCGTTGCGAGGGGGAGTGGGGGCGGGCTTCCGCCCCCACAGTCCCCCCACCTGGGGGACTGTGGGGGGGATTTAAGATAAATCCAATAGCCCAAGACCATTGCGTTAATCATGAGTAGTCAAGGCTTAACTACTACATCAGTCTTCTCCCTGATGGCTCGGGGAGACGGAACTCCTATTGGATCTACAAGAAGAATCGTTCCGGGGAGTGGAGGCCGACATCGGACCCCAAGTCCCCCCGCTGGGTGGATAATAGGGGGGATTGTTGATCAATCAAATTGATCAAAAGTATATCGTTGTTCAAGAGAACTCAAGAATCCTGTGAACATTTCCTGAGATCATCGGAAGATTAAACTCCCAAACAACAGGTTCAACACTTAATTCCAAATGTAATTTCAATTCCATAAATTCTATACAAACTAAAGTATACTTATATTATCCAAATACTCAAGTTTAATAGAAAAGGAAGGAGAATAATGATGCACAATCCAGTCGTTCATTTCGAGGTCGTCGGTAAGGATCGAGAGGCGATCCAAAAGTTCTATTCTGACTTGTTTAACTGGAAGCTTGATACGAACTACCCTGACAAGTACGGTATGGTCGAGGCAGGGGAAGAAGGTATTGCGGGAGGCATTGGTGGCACACCGGACGGAGCACCTGGACACGCGACCTTCTATGTCCAAGTCAAAAGCCTGAAAGAATATCTCGATCGGGCTGAAAGCCTGGGCGGGAAAACCATCATGCCCCCCCTCGAGATCCCAGACATGGTCAAGATGGCGTTGTTTGCCGATCCCGAAGGCAATGTCATTGGGTTGGTCGAGGAACGCTAGGCCTACAGTCTTATTGAGAAGACAAGCGTTCATAATCCCATGAGATCCATCCCCACGAGGATGGGTCTTATATCTTCCTCGATGATCCCTGTCTTCCACCGTTCTTTGTCAAGTCAACCGTTCCGCCTTGTGATACGCGCCTTTTCTTGTAGATCAGGTATTTGTTCGCTTTAGGTTGATTCGGAGAGATGGAACTCCAGATACAAAATCAAAACAATTCGTTGTCAGGGGGCCATAGGAGCCCGGCGATTTTCCGAACCGTGGAGGAGGCTGCATCCGGAACACTCATCCTGCCTGTCCTGAGTTCGTCGAAGGGAGCTCCGTCGAAGGATGTCGAAAGACAACAGCCGCTATAGCTCTCCCGCTGGGAGGGCAATCGGAGGGATTGTTGATCAATCAAATAGATCAAAATCCCATCGTTGATCTTGAGCTATCAAACCGCTCTGAAAATATTCCAACATCCTCACGAAGAAAAGATCCTCTTAGATCCCTCAACCAAATAACACACCAACAGACAACCGCTTAACGCGAGCTTGCTACATTGCATGTGGAAACCGCATAAGGAGGTTTTCATGGACGATTCCCATGTCCGGGTCATCACATCTTCAAGCATGCGTTTACAAGAGAGGAGAGAACGATGGAGACTCAAAAGGCAAAACACATGCGTTTACCCTGGTGGGTGATACCGTTCTTCGGATTGCCCCTGATCGTATTCATGGCAGGCTGTGCTGCAGGCGAAACCCAGCCCACACCAACCGTCGAACCACCCCCTACGAATACTCCCCTTCCTACTTCTACGGTAGCTCCAACACTTACTCCCACTCCAGAGCCAACCTCAACACCCGAACCAACACACACAGCCACCCCAGATCTCACTGCAACCGCTGCGGTCGAAGCGACGAAGGCGATAGCTGCTGTGATCGAGGAGATCGATGCCGAACTCCAAGCCATTGGGTATAGCACGGAAGAGGGAAGTCTGGCTTGGGTCAGCGNNACACACACGACTGGCTTCCCATAGCGTCCGGTAAGATCTTCTCTGATTTCATTTTCAAAGCGGATGTGACCTGGGAATCTACAGGAGGGTTGGCTATCTGTGGTTTTTGGTTACGGGGTGAATCGGATGACGAAGACGCGCCGCATTATAAATTCCAAACCATCCGATTATCAGGATTTCCGTCCTGGGATGTTGAATATTGGAAATACGATACACATCAGGGAACGATCTCTCCGGGAGGGCGTGTGATTCAAACCCCGCATATCGATCAGGAGCAGGGAAGCACGAACACTTTCATCATGGTGGCGGATGGGAATACGCTTTTCGTCTATGCAAACGGTCACCGTCTCGGTCAAGTAAATATCTCGACGCTGAAGGAGGGGATCATCGCTTATTACACCTGGCAAGAATCGGGTGAGACGACCTGCACTTTCGATAACGCCTGGGTGTGGGATCTAAGCGAGTGATCTCCAGACCTTTAGCAATAGATTGCTTGGACACCAACGATGGATGGAGAAAGGCCCCTGGCCGTGCGAGCTAGGGGTCTTCATTTTCCCTAGTTGTACTTCTGAGCTGGATAACAGCTTGTTGTTCAAGAGGCAGAGACGACGAATTATTAGGGATTGGTGATCAGGGATCTGAGATCAGGGATTGGGTGTTTAGGCGCTTGGGGACCAGGGTAATTTAGGCTATCTCCCTTTCTAGTAAGGATAACTCGAATACAATTGCCCATTTTGGTTGAGAATATGAGCTGTTTTGCGGCAGGGAGGAACTGGGTCAAACCCGGTAGCGACAACGGCGCTTACGAGTGGGTCTGGGGGACTGGAGTCCCCCAGAGTCCCCCCATTGGAGGGACAATAGGAAGGGATTAATGATGAATCGATAGGCTCAAAAGTAGAACGTTGATCATGAGTAGTCAAGACAATCTGAACAAAACATAAATTTCCTCAAATCCCTAAAAATCATATATTAAAAAAGCCGATACAACACCTGTTGAAACCCCCAAATCCCAATCGGCAATAACACCGCAGTGAGAAACCCTCGCAGCGTTGATGGCTGCCACGGCCAGGTTGGAATCTTTTCAACATACGCCTTCTGACCTTCAAGTGCAGAAATCGCAGTTCTCAACTCAGAGATCTCAGTAAGTGAATTGCCGTCAAAACTCCGCTCAACCTTCCCAAAACCTGTTTTGATCCGTTGATGAATCTCTCTGAGCATACCTTTTTTCTCATCGACAAGGCGCTTATTGATACCCCTCAGAGGTAAGAAGAAAGCTGCAGTAGCGATTAACGTAAGGATAACTAGCATAATGAATACTGCCGAAAACTGAAGCGTATCAGGAGAGAGGAGGAGGTTCGAATAAACGATGAGAAGAAAGATCAAGCCTGTCTTTGCTGTGTGGGAAGAAAGAGCATAGACCGGCTCTAGGTCGTACAAATCGATATTTGACGCTATTTCATATAATCGACTGACCATTCTCAATTGACGGAGTATGCGGTAACCGAAGATAAGGGCGAGAGAAATCTGAAATGCGAAATTAATAAAGCCAAAGATCAAGGCTAATGAAGAATTAATTCCTCCTCTGACATTAATTTCGGTAATATACGCAAAGTACATACCAAGAGGAGTGCCTATCAAGGTCAAGTAAATGACCGGACGAGCGGGTAAGTTGGTGAACTCAAACTCGATCTTGGAATATTCTTCAACCGCAGCACCCATCAATAAGCGAAATCTACTCAGCGCATTTCGTGCATCTCGGTTAATAAATTCATAAAAAAATAAGATCTCTACCGTCCATAGTTGAAATAGAAACAAGTAGATATCGAAGGAGAACCATGGTTGAAAGCCGGACAGGTAATTGGCGAGATGAATAGTCGATCCAAGGATGAGGAAGAAGATTAGATAAGCCAACCAACTCGGACCAGGCAGTGCCTCGATCCATTTTGTAAGTCGATCGATCCAGCTGGATTTATAAGGGCGATCCGCTATTTCACTTTTTTGAGCGTCTGTCTCAGCTTGACCCTTGTCGATCATCATCATTTTGTTTCTGGTTGCCATTTGTTTTCTCCCGATTTCTCTTCTAAACAAGTTCAGTTATCGTGAGCTGCCTCGATTGCTACACCGGATTTACGGCGCAGAGTGTGCCAAATTTGTTCTTCTCGGGATTACTTTGTTAGATCAAATTCGTTCAGGTTAGGTGGTTTAGATACCCCAGGTCTATTCGGACAATATAGGCAATTATACCCCGTTATAAATTATGGTTATTTTGCCTCGCTCCATTCCTCGTTTGAGACTTAGCTCACTGCTGGTATTTTTGCTGCACAAGGGCGGAGATTGGTGACTCTGAGGGACGGATCTAAGGTGTAAAATCCATTTGGTTCGTTGTCTGGGGGTGTGGGGGCGGACTGCCGCCCCCACACCCCNNTAGGCTCAAAAGTAGAACGTTGATCATGAGAAATCAATACGGTCAGTACAAGGTGGAACTTCAATGGAGTGAACATCACAGAATCGTGTTAGCTTGAACCTAGACAGGGGAAAACAAATTCTGCAAAAATTTCTAAGATCACCTTAGTATCAGACAAAAGCGGTAAAATAGAATGAATTAGAGGGTGAACTTCATGACAAGGGCAACCCAAAGTTCCTCAGCAAATAACACTCAATCGGGAGTGTCCCATCTTGCTGAAATTGTTTCAGGAAGTGATCGACAAATTCACGAAGATCAAACGCAACATCCCTCCGAGGTTGCTAGCAACGCTCAATGGGTGAGTTGGACAGTAACCATCCTGGATAACTTGCCAATCTCCTACGGTCTTACCGTCGTACTCTTTACACTACTCATCATCGCTGAACAAATCCTCGAGTTTGCAATCCTAGATCCATCCTTCAGCACAATCACCCTATCTGAAATTGGATTCCGATTTACTTTACCAAGCTTGACTTTGTACATGCTCCTAGTCATGAAGTTGCTGAAGCGTAGGGCTGTATCAACATTAGTAAAGCTCCGACCCTCCGTTTTGGTCAGCGATGAGCAATATGAAGGGCTTGTCCGCAGGATGATCCAATCCTCTCGAAGAATCGAGGGGACCTTGCTGATCATCTCGCTTGTCATTATCCTTGGTCTCTTTGTCATCTTAGAATTTCCACTACCCACATTGGGTGCATTACCCGCTAACGCAGCCTCGAGGTTCTTCGTTATCATTACCTATGTTTTATTCGGTTGGCTGGGTTTGTTATTTGTGTATACCGGGGTGAAGCACAGTCTTGGGCTCGGGGCGATTTCAAGGAAACCCTTATCCGTTAACGTTTTCGATCCGGATAACCTGCTTCCTTTTGGCAATCTGAGTTTAGTACACAGTCTGGCGCTGGTTGGACTGGTTCTAATTCTGCTTATTTTTCTCGGCAGACCGACGCAATTGACGAGTCTGGTCCCCCTCGGTCTTGCGACACCGGCCAGCGTATTAGCGTTGATCGTTCCCATTTGGGGCGTACATCGTCAAATTGATCGAGCTAAGGAACATGCGTTGGTTCGCATTTGTGTCGAACTAGATGAAATTCACACGAGGGTATGCGATAAAGAAGAGACAGGACAAGACAACATCGGGACCCTCAGTGATCGCACCTCGATATTGGTGAACCTAAAGAAGATGATCCGCGAGGGTTCGAATTGGCCATTTCGTGATACAACCGCGGTGGCGCGAGCTATCACGGCCGCGATGAGCCCACTGATCTACTTTGTCCTAATTGAAGCAATCCGAATCTATATTGTTCCGCTGCTGGGCGAATGAACGCCGCAATGACCCATCGCGGTTGCCGCGGATGGATTTGTGGATTTCTATGGCTTCGATTACCAGCCGGGAGCTGCCGCAGAGATTCTGAATAGATCTTCTGCCTTCTGGGCGAGCTCTTCTAGCGCAACAGGATCCACTTGTTCAAATAAAAGAATTTGTTCCTCAGTGAGTTCCACGCCGAGCTCTGCGGCCGTCTCTTGGGGGTGACTTAGCAGCTTCTCGCGGAATTCTGGATTGACGACCGCTTTACCCACCAAACATTCCAGTTGTTTTTGTGATGCATATTCTTCCATGTAGAAACCTCCAACGATTATTATGAGATCAAGTTAGGGCTGGATGATGAAGCATGCCCGAATACTTTCTGTCCAGCAAGCTGGATGACATCTTCAATGCTTTGGATCAGCTCGTCGGCATGCAGGGCGATCTGCTGATGGAATGAACGCAAATGTTGCTCCAACTCAGTGCACCGAACCTTGGATGCATGGGCTTGCGCAGTTTGAACCTGCGTGAGGATGATTGAGAAATACGAGTCCAAGACTTCTATGTTTAAAATGGCCTCACGAACGTCGGATTGTAATTCATCCTGCGTATGGAACATAGTATTACCTTGCAGGACATGATCAACAAATAGGTTATACCTGTGTGCCTGTAGATCCTTTTGCCAATCCTTGTAATGATCNNTGATCTAGAAGGACCGCACCGATCACATAATGATCGATGGAAAGTAGGAGATTTTGTAAATCCAGCTTTTGGTTCGAGAGCGACCAAGCGGCGAGGCAACAGATCTTCAGTGGAGCCCCGAGTTGGGCGAGAAGTTGATAATGATCTTGACTGAAAGCACGAAGACTTTCTTGAGGAGGTCGTGTGCTTGCAAGGATTGCATTTGTCCATTGGGCCATGTATTCGTCGGCTTGATCCCAGAATTGCGGGTGATCCTTCAGAAGCTCGCGATAGGGCTGGAACGCAAGATGGTGGAGCCGCGTGGCTAAAGAAAGCGTTGTGGCCAGGTCTGCAACTTGATTCTCGCCGTCCATATGATCGTCCACAAGTCGCAGAAACGCCAACCCCATAACATTGCTCAGTGTTAGAGCTCGGATTACATCAGGTGAGAGGTTAAAGGAGTTTCCCAGCCAACGAGGTAGAAACCACTCCACCGTCCAATTTGGCGTTGAGATTTTGTCCAGTATGTGTTGACCGGCGTCAGAAAGTGGTGGGGCAAGGTCGTTCAATGCGAGTTGGAAAGCCTCGCGCACGGCGATCACATCTGAATCGGAAAGAAAAGACGACTTCAAGTCGTTGATTTCATGCACAAGTATGAGTCCAGGTCTCGATTTGGATCAGAGATGTTAATGAAACGAATACCTCCGAGCCATCATATTAGACGAATATAGTGTGTAAAGTCTATATAGTCAAACGGTTCGAAGGATTGTCGCCTGCATATTCTCCCCGGAGGGGTGACAATAGGAGGGATTATAGATGAATCAAATTGCTCAAAAGCCTAGCGTTGATCATGAGAAATCAATACCCATGGTAAAACGCGTAACCCCTCAAAAGGACTTAATGGGGATTCTAACTCCCTCCAGCCTATGATAGTGTGACCTTGGATTTACGCTTGGTTCAAGTGGTGAGGCCCTTGAACGCAAGACATCCCCTAAGTGTCGCAACATCCCTCCATGACCGGGGAAACATGACGCGCATTATAACAGTGTTTAGTAGTTATTAAAAACTTGAAAAGGTAAACAAGAGGAGGAGATCGAAACCACGCATATCCTCACCCACGAGGATCTACGGGATCCATATGGAGGTCACCCATGACCGACATCCTCCTCATTGTATCCATCCTCTTGCTCCTCCTCGTCTTAGGCTTACTCATCGTCATCATCAGGCAAAAGACAAACTCTGATTTGTCTTCAATACAAATGCGATTCGAATCCATAGAAAAAGGCCAGGAACGAAGCGACAATCTGCTCCGCGAGGAATTCTCTAAAAATAGGGATGAGTCCGCCTCGACCGCTCATCGTGATCGTGTCGAAATGGCGAACGCACTAAAGACGTTCAGCGACATGTTGAACAAACAAATGGCGGACAATGCTACTTTGTTGAAAGGTCAGCTCGATACCTTTGCGAAGCAGTTGGGGACAACAACCCAGACGACAGAACAGAAACTCGGTATTCTGACCGAATCGATCGAGAAGAAACTCGAAGCCTTGCGCGGCATCATCGATGCAAGATTGAAACAAATTCAAGAGGACAACGCCAAACAGCTGGATCAGATGCGCGCGACGGTGGACGAAAAACTTCAGGGCACGCTCGAAAAGCGCTTGGGCGAGTCCTTCAAACAAGTTTCAGAGAGGTTAGAACAAGTGCATCAGGGACTTGGCGAGATGCAGGCGCTGGCCACAGGCGTAGGGGATCTTAAGAAAGTTCTAACGAATGTAAAAGCTCGAGGAGGGTGGGGGGAAGTACAACTCGAAGCACTCCTTGAGCAGATCCTTTCACCCGAGCAATACGAGAAAAATGTCTGCCCCAAGGAAGGCAGTGGATACGTTGTCGAGTTCGCCATCAAGTTGCCCGGGGGAGGGGATGGAGCTAGTGAATTCATATGGCTGCCTATTGATGCGAAGTTCCCGATGGAGGATTATCAGCGGTTGGTGGATGCCCAGGAGGATGCGAACCTCGAAGCCGTTGAGGAAGCCGCAAAAATGCTCGGGAACAGCATTAAGAACAATGCGAAAGGAATTTGTAAAAAGTACATCTGTCCACCGAATACGACCGATTTTGCGATCATGTTCCTTCCGACCGAGGGGCTATACGCTGAGGTCATTCGACGCGTTGACTTGGTTGATACCATCCAGAGGGATTTTCGAGTCGTTGTTGCAGGACCATCGACCTTTGCCGCGCTGTTGAACAGCTTACAGATGGGATTCCGGACCCTTGCGATTCAGGAAAGATCGAGCGAGGTCTGGAAGTTACTCGGTGCGGTGAAGAGTGAGTTTGGAAAGTTCGGGGATATTCTTGAAAATGTGAAAAAGAAATTAGATCAAGCCTCAAACACAATGGACGATGCAGCAAGAAAATCGTGCACGATTGAACGGAAGCTGCGTGGTGTGGAGGAACTTCCTGTTGCCGAAGCTCAGAAGTTATTGGATGGCAGCGATGGTGATGGAAGATTTAACGAAGATGCTTAGCGTGCTTGGTCCCAATTGCTTATCACTGACCGCTGTTGGCTGACAGCTACAAAAGGTGCACCTATGGAATGTGAACATTGTGGAGCCACGATGACTTTGTTGCCTAACCATGGCTACTTCTTTTGCGAATATTGTGGGTCTTTCCACTTCCCCAAGTCGACTTTGGGAAATATTGCAGTGAGTGAGGCGGTAGAGGTCCTGCTTGAGAATGAAGGAGACATCGAGTGTCCCATATGCCTCGAGATATTATCGAATGCGATTATTGATGGGTGGAAGGGATGGCGCTGTGAGAAGTGTAGAGGGATATTGACATATCAAGAATCGTTTTGGGAGATTGTCAAGGAGCGGCGAAGGCATGTCGAAGGTTCGCGTGCGGAACCGAAGCCCCTTAACCGAGAAGAGTTAAGTAGACGGATACAATGCCCTTGCTGTGGAGAGATTATGGAGACACATCCTTACTATGGACCTGGTGAGTTCGTGATTCAAACTTGCCGTTTCTGTACCCTTATTTGGCTCGATTTTGGGGAATTTGGAAAGGCGATCAATGCACCAAAGAGCACTAAACTTTGGTGGTAGGTGTGATCCAAATGAGGAGATTTGTATCGCGACGATCCCGATAGCGTTTATCGAGAATGCATTAGAAAGGGTGGTTGCGAGATTTAGCGGGGTTTCAATTAAAATCCACAAGGTTGATTTTATTCCGAGGAATATCCAATTGGGAGAGACGAAGATGAGCAACGTTTTGATGGTGATTGCACCTTATTGGTATCAAGGCACATGGGTGTTCGATGATGAATCTGTTGGTTTGGTAAGGGAACCATTTGTATCTGGTGTTCCTGAGATGATCGATGAGCTGGTCCATTGACGATCGATCAAATTCCGGCTTTGAACAAGTTCGCTGGTGTGGAAGAGCCAAGACGCCAATGTGTTGATGCGAGAGGTAAAAAGGATTATTCACCCATAGTGGGCAGTGCGGAAGATGTTGGACCTTCAGTTCCCGGATTAGCAAGTAAACCAGAAATTCCCGAAGGTGTGAGGGAATATTTTCTTTCAACGAACCTATCTGTCTCGCAGGCATATAATGCTTCAGGCGAGTATGTGGTTAAGGATACGGCAGATCTTGGAATCCTTTACAAGCCGATGTTACTGGCCCATGCCAATATCCGTTACATCGC
>JABAOF010008540.1_pt4 | contig 11974 bp, 11 predicted proteins | sample 7062171 | NCBI WGS metagenome assembly JABAOF01 (sample SAMN14538628, study PRJNA623070) | marine sediment metagenome | biome: marine biome [ENVO:00000428]; feature: marine pelagic biome [ENVO:01000023]; material: deep marine sediment [ENVO:00002113] | place: India: Gulf of Khambhat ... | reverse complement strand
TTTATGCCTATCCATGAACCCTGAGGATATGAATTATGGGACAATCAAAGGAAGGGTCGTTGATGAAATAACAAAAAAGGGCGTCGAAGGGATAGTCGTGGATATAAATATAGAAGACTGGCAAACGCTTACTGATAAGGACGGATATTTTAAATTTGAAAAGGTCCACATTGATGGCGAGTATGAAATCCGGGTGCTTATCGATAAAGAGCCCTATTGTACCGAGACTCATGAAATAAAAGTAAAAATGGAAAAAAGAAAAATCGTCATCCTCAAAGATATTATTGCCAAAAGAGGAGGTGCCATCGAGGGCACCGTAAAACATTCGGACGGCACTCCTGCTTTATCTATGTCTATAACTGTCTATGCCAAAGATGAAATACCTGGAGTCTATGGAGCTGTGCTTAATGAAGATGGATACTTCAGAGTATCCAGACTTCCTCCTGATAAAGATCTTAAAGTTGTGGCTGCCTGTTGGAATGTTTCTCATGGGTGCGGAAGGATTTTCAAGGAACGTATAAGAGTAGAAAAAGATAAAACAAAAAGAGTCGATTTTATAACTCCACATGAATTAACGGAAATCTTTGGGAGAGTCACCTCTCAAGATGGGAAGCCATTGCGAGCACATCTAACCTTTTGGAAGAATTCAGAAGATATGGGGAATTTGTTGTGTAACGCTGAAGGGAATTATTCTATTATGGCCATTGAACCCGGAAATTATAGAATCCATGTGGGGTATGGTGATGAAAAGTTTAAAATTTCTGGGGATAAAGAACTCGTCGTAAAAAAAAGAGATAAGATTAGACTGGATATCATTATTTCTGAGGAATCCATAAAGTTTAAAGAATATAAAAAACCCAAGATTACAGACGATTTATTGATGGAAGAAAATAAAAAAAAATCATTGGCTGAATTAAAATTCTCTCATAATGAAGCATATAACGAAAAACTCAAGGACTTAATCCTGGATGCTTACGAAGATGATGTCATGATAAAAGTTAAATCTGATTGTCTCCCCGACAGTAATCCCAACAGCATTCGGATGAAAATGATAAATCGCCTAGAGGATGCATCCAAACCTATATACATTGTGATTTCTAACGAAGATAAGATCCGCAAGGTTGTGCAAAAACAAGGATTACTTGAAATCTTCCAATGCGGAGGTTCTCCAAAAGAGAGCAACTACATTTATCTATATCCAAAAGCTTTCACAAAAATTTGCGGCTCCCTCGCTGCTATTTTATTCCATGAACTTCTTCATATCGTTGGCATGGGAGATGATCTTGCTTATCCTTTAACAAAAAAATGCTACGGTGATGAAGCTGTCGACTCAACTCACACCATCAAATGGTAATTGTGACCTATTTTCTAGTCATCAATCTTCAGAACAGCCGCTCATGCATTATTTGATTTCTTCATTATATAAAGATCAGATTATATATAAATATCCAATATTAAAGAGAATCTCATGATTTCAGTAGTTAGCAATAAGAATAAAGCTATGAAATGGTTTGCTTCAGGCTATTAAATATAGAGTGATTCCCTCGAGGATTTTTATTTTTCCTCCCTTTTATGCAGAAATGAATTGAGTATAGAGATCTTGCTTCTCAGGAGCTGTGAGTGGTAAATGCTGCATATTCTTTCAAAATAATATCGTATTTATAGCAATCAAAGACTATTTGACTCATTATTGTGCGATAGTTTATCATTGAAAATCTTTTTCCAGAAATTTTAAAGAATGATTGGAAAGAAAAATAATCCTAAAAAAAATGTAAACCAAACCTCTTCTTCTCTCCAAAAAGCACCGGTGAAATTGAGCCGCGATCTGAGCCTCTTTTCCGTAACCATGATAGGCGTCGGGGCCATGATAGGCGCGGGGATTTTTGTCCTTACAGGCATTGCAGCCGGTGTTTCGGGGCCGGCTATTCTTATTGCTTTTCTCCTCAACGGAATAGTAGCCTTGTTTACAGCTTCTGCCTACGCAGAGCTCGGTGGTTCAATACCAGAAGCAGGAGGAGGCTATTTATGGGTCAAAGAGAGCCTCCCTCAGCCTTCAGGTTTCCTTTCAGGGTGGATGTCTTGGATGGCTCATTCGGTGGCTTGCTCTCTTTATGCTGTGGGATTTGGAGCTTATTTCGGTGAAGTGATGATGGAGTTTAAGCTTCCCGTTCCCTTTTCTCCTATAGTCCTGAAAAAAATACTGGCTGTTATCATCGTGATTATTTTTACATATATCAATTATAAGGGAGCCAAGGAAACGGGCAAGGCAGGAAACATTGCGACCCTTCTAAAGATTTCGATATTACTGCTCTTTGTTCTCCTTGGAGCAAAAATCATTTTTTCAGAATCTCACCGATTCACTCACTTCACTCCATTTTTCTCAAAGGGATTTTTCGGAATACTGACGGCTATGGGATTAACCTACATCGCCTTTGAAGGATACGAAATTATCGCTCAGAGTGGCGAGGAAGTGAAGGATCCTGCGAAAAACATCCCTAAAGCTATATTTTTATCCCTTCTTATCGTCGTGCCCATCTATATCTTTGTGGCCTTTGTAGCACTTGGCGTCGTCAATCCAGAAGGAATGATGGCCTGGGATTTTCTGGCGGCAAAAAAAGAAGTGGCCATGGTAGAGGCGGCAAGAAGCATCAGCATCTGGGGAAGCGCCATTCTCCTAATTGGCGGATTGCTCTCTACAATCTCGGCCCTGAATGCCACAATTTACAGTTCTTCCCGAGTTTCCTTTGCCATGGGAAGAGATCACAATCTTCCCCATGTTTTTGCTCGAATCCATTCAAAATTTAGAACGCCTAGCGGCTCTCTCTTTGTTTCTTCGTTACTGATAATCGTTATTCTCCTTCTTCTTCCTATCGAAGACATCGCCTCAAGTGCTGATATCATGTTCCTTTTCCTCTTTATTTTTGTCAACGTGGCTTTGATTCATATCAGGAGAAAAACACCACGCTTATTGAAAGGCTATAAATCGCCTCTCTTTCCTTTGTTTCCTACTCTAGGTATTATCACCCAGAGCATTCTTATCATTGTCATGTTTTCTTATAGTCCTAAATCATTCTTTATCAGTCTGCTCTGGATAGGCGGTGGACTTTCTATCTACTACGGATACGCCAAACACAGAGAGAGAGCAGAAGTAGGGCCAAAAATTTTAGTTGAGGAGAAAGAAATCGCTCATAAAGATTTCAAGATTATCCTTGGGATCGAAAAGAAATACGAAGTGCACCCTTTGATGAATACCGCTCTCTCCATAGCCAAGGAAAAAGATGGAGAAATCTTTGTGACACACGTCATTCCACTCCCACCTCAGACTCCTTTAAATGTCGGAAGAGAGTTTATCAAAGAAAGAAGAGAATTTTTAGAGATTGCTGATAAGCTAGGGGAAAAAAGCCAAGTCCCTGTAAGTTTCAACATAAGGGTATCCCATGAAATCTTTCATGGTCTTTTAGATAGTGTTGTAGAATACAAGGGAGATGCTTTAATTCTCGGAAGTGGAGAGTTTAAAGCAAGGGGAAAAATTCTAGGGAGTGTGCTTGATCCTTTGATACAAGAGGCTCCCTGTGACGTGGGAGTGATGAAAATAAAAGGAGATGGAAAGATCAAAAGAATTCTACTTCCCACAGCAGGCGGACCGAATGCAAGACTCGCCTTTGAATGGGGAACTTGGATCGCAAAACAGAACAAAGGAAAGCTCACACTATTTTCTGTCGTCAGCGACGAGAGAAAAATAAAAAAAGGAGAAAGCTGTCTTTTGGAAACTAAAAAGGCGGTTCATTACGATAGCGAATTAATTGAAGAGAAGATTGTCTATGGAAGAAATGTTCTCTCTAAGATTCGTAGAGAAAGTAGCGATTATGATCTTATATTGATTGGGGCCAGCAAGGCAAATTTATGGAGAAGGGTTCGTTTTGGAACCATTCCTGAAAAACTGACCCGGATATCGCCAATTTCAGTTCTTGTCGTTAGAAAATACGAAGGCGCGATTCTTTCTTGGATAAGAAGGTTTCTTGCCGGGTAGATGATACTTTTTTGTACTCTATTTTTCATCATTCCTGACTTGATTCAGGGATCGAGCAAGTATCAATAAGACTTTCTTTGTCTTTTTAAAACAGCGTCAAAGAGAAAAAGCTGTTTGGCATTTAAGAGGTAGAAGACCTTTCTTTTTCTTCCATGAAGACTCGCATGGGCGGTGCCTGACCCTGCTTGTCTTGCCCCAAATAGATCGTCCTGTGAGGAAAAGGAATCTCTATATTTCTCTCATCAAATTTCTTTTTTAGCCTGCGATTGAATTCTCTCCCTGTGCGCCATTGTTTACTGGGTTTTGTCGTAATTCGGGCTTTGATGACAACGGCAGAATCATCAAATTTATCCAGGCCAAAAATTTCCAAAGGATCTAGGATATCTTTTTTATACTCTGGATCTTTCCTTATTTCCTCATCCACTTCTCTGATGGCCTTCATCACTTCATCCACATCTTCACGATAGGCCACACCTATTTCAAATACATAGCGGGAATAATCTTTAGTCATATTGGTGACCACATCAATAGTACCGTTAGGGATGAAATGAACGCTTCCAGCCAAGTCACGAAGGATAGTCATTTTGAGATTGATTTTTTCGACCAAACCTCCTCGCCCGGCAACATTAACAACATCTCCAACTCGTATTTGATCCCATAGCAGTATGAAAAATCCGTTGATTATATCTTTCACTAAACTCTGTCCTGCAAAGCCGATAGCTAAACCAACTATTCCGGCCGCTGCCAGTAGAGGACCAATTTCAATACCAAGCTGTCCTAAAATTGTCATTAAGGCAATGACCAAGATCACTGCATTGAGCAAATTCCTGATTACCGAACTGAGCGTATTAGCCCGTTTTCTTGCCTCTTCATCCTCCTTTTTCTTGAGAAACAAAACAGATAATTTAGAGGAGATGACTCTGACAACTTTCATCACAATCAGGGTCACAATCACAATCAAAACAATCTTGAGGCCTGTAGTGTAGAACCAAGTCTTAAGCACCTGCAGAAAATTTGTGAAATTCATTGATACGTCCTCCTTAACTTTGTTCTAAAAATTAGGTTTTTTAGTTCTGATTCATTCAAAAATACATTATGTGAATTCAAAAAAAATCATCTGAATGGATTTATTTTCATAAACGGATACGCTGGGTTCGAGAGATTTTTTTGTCATATAATTGCATTCTCCATATCTTTGAAAAGACAAAGGCCTTTGAAAAATTGAAATCCAATTCCAGATGACAGCTTAATTCTTTAAATGTAAAATCGAGCTCACTACCGCTTTCTTCTCACCTCAGCGATAATAAATCCGAGAATCAAACCAACCAACAGGATCAACGCGATAAGAATAATTCGCGACATCTGGAAATTCCAAAAAAGAAATTGTACGGAGACAATCTGAGTGTTCTGGAGAAGAAAAATCAAAATCAGTATCCCTAAAATTATGAAAATAATGGTTTTTGGTTTCATGTTGAATTCCTCCTAAGCATATTGACTTTTGTTTGTGATAGAAAAGTTGCCTATAAACTTTTTAAAGCCATCTCCTCCTCTTGAAAAAAATCACCATAAAAACAGCAACAATAACTATGACACACCAAACGACAAGATAAGCCCAGCGCCATTCGAGCTCAGGCATGAATTTGAAATTCATTCCGTAAATCCCTGCGATAAATGTTAAGGGGATAAATATTGTGGCGATGATCGTCAAAACTTTCATAACCTCGTTCATCCTATTGCTGACGCTGGATAAATAAGTATCATGCATACCGGAGGCCATATCTCGGAAAGTCTCGACAGTATCGATGATCTGAATGGTGTGATCATAGACATCCCGCAGATATATGCGGGACGCTTTCTTGATAAGGGAAGACTCCCCTCTTTCAAGACCATTAATGAGCTCTCTTAGAGGCCAAACTGACCTGCGTAAGAATATCATCTCTCTTTTTAAACTATGAATTTTTTGTAATGTTTCAGGTTTGGGATCAGTGACAACTTTGTCTTCGAGATCTTCTATTCTTTCCCCGATCTTTTCCAAGATTAAAAAATAATTATCCACAACCGTATCCAACAAGGCATAGGCCAAGTAATCAGCCCCCATCTTCCTGATTCGGCCTTTCCCGCTTCTTATCCTTTCTCTAATGGGATCAAATATATCTCCTTGCCTCTCTTGAAAGGATATAACAAAATTTTCACCAAGAATTAGACTCACTTGTTCCACTTTTGTTTCATTTTCTTTCTCATCATAATAAAGCATTTTCAAAACGATATAAATGTAATGGCCAAAATCTTCCATCTTCGGACGCTGTTCTGTATGACATATATCTTCCATGATGAGGGGATGAAGATCAAAATGTTTTCCGATTTTCTCGATGATATCGACTTGATGAACACCATCAATGTTAATCCAGGTTACGGTCGGTGTTTCCTTGAACGGAAAGCATTCTTCGACTGTTTTAGCTTCTCTTTCTTGAAATTGGGCCTCATCATAATCAATAATTGAAATCTTTACTTTTTCAATTTTCTTTTCGCCCACAAAGACGGGCGTTCCCGGAGGAAGACCTATCTTTTTTCCTCTCTTCCTTATAAATTTTCCCATATCAATCAATTTGCCCTCCTTATGACGAATTTAAAGGAAATGGTCATTCGCAAGTCATTCTATAAGTTTTTTTTCATTATTTCTAATTAATCTATTCTTATTTTCTCCTTTATAATCTAAAGTCATTTATAACAAGTATGACGTCAAGTCAATTATAACAAGCAGAAGCTGGAAAAATATTATTTTTGAATACAAAAACTAAACTCAACTCTTCTGAGACAAAAGAATATGGACCACAAGCGGGCCGAGCACAGAGGCGATAACCATGGCTCCTATGATAAAGATTACATTGTTCCCCAGAATACCTATAGAGGCAGCTATAGAAGAAAGTATGACCATGACTATAAAAATCCATGAAAGCCTGATCGTTTTCTCAACATCCGCATACAATTCTTCACGACTGACTCTTATCACTTTTGAAGCAGGCTTCTTTTCTAGCTTCAATTTCACACTCTCGGGCTTGGGCTCTTCCGCTGGCTTCGGTCTAGGAATAGAGGCCTCAACTGGAACAAGAATGATCCTGAATCCCTCTACCATTGAAAAGCGCTTTTCTAAAAGGTCAAGAATTGGCTCGCTCTTTTCTGTGGGAACTAGAATTTTAATATGTACGCGCTTTTCTTCAATAGTCTCCTGCCAAATATCCAAAACTGTATGTTCTTTTAAAGATTCTTCGATCTCTGTCTTGTATTCTTGAGGAATGACTATCTCCATTATGCGCAGATCCATAATATCCTCCTCTGAAAATTTTACTTGATTGGTTCATCTCAATCCCCTGAATCAGAGTTGGAATAACCTCATATCCTATCTGAATGATTCGCTTGTTTTTCCCTAATACGCGGGGCTTTTTTCCCTTCAATCAAATTTTCTTAAGGACATCAATTTGTCTTAATATACTCATAATGATTAATTTTTTCCAGTCTTGAGGATCAAATAAATAAATCTTGACACTATCATAGTATTATGATAGAAATAGTATAGGAAATTAATGACATTTCTACACAAAAAAATCATATTTATCACCATTATTTTGTTTTCCTTAGTGCCCTGTATTCAAGCAGAAGAAGAGAGCAAAAATGATAAGAAGTTTTATTCTTCATCGACCAGCTTTTCTTTTTTAATGACATCAGGTAACACTAAAGCCTCGACACTGGGCTTCGATACTGAACAAAACTTAAGCTTCGACAAGAGTCAGCTCCAATTTAAAGGCAGTATCATCTATTCCGAAAGCGATGGCTCCAAGGACTCTGAGTTCTATTACAGCCATCTCCAATACAGACGCACGCTTTCGCCTAAAGCTTATACCGTCGGATTGGGACGATTTGAGAGGAATGTTCTTTCTGGATACAATTATCGATTTTCTCTTTCTGTAGGCGCAGGATATCTGTGGAAGAAATCCGATAAGATAGAACTTTCTTCGGAAGCGGCATTTGGATGGAGTCGAGAAAACAATATCATAAAGACGGGAGATGGAAGTATCTCCCAATCGTTCGCTTCTTTTCTTGCCTCCGGCATTTTGAAAATCAATATTTCTCAGACCTCAGAATTGATTTATCAAGAGATATTTTTCCTCAATCTCGACGAAACTAAAGACTACCGCTTGACTTCTCTTGTTTCCATTTCAACTAACATCAGCAGCAATCTCGCCTTAAAGATAAGCTACCAGCTTAAATATAATCACCTCCCCGTTCCTGGATTCAAAAGCACCGATCACTATCTACTCAGTTCACTAGTATTAAATTTTTAGTCATCTTCCTTTTTTCTTCTAAAACAACTCTCATCGGGGTTGTCATGCCTTGTTTATCTTGACCCATATAGAGTGTTGTGTGGGAAAAAGGTATTTCTATATCTTTCTCTTCAAATTTCTTTTTAAGCCTACGATTAAATTCCCGACCCACCGAGATTCTTATTCTCTGAGAAGTTCCTTCAAAATCCTAAGAGGACCATAGACAACAATGCCATCACTATCGAGCAATTTTTCATTCGCCTTGGGAATAGGAATCCAATTTTTGCCTCTCTCTATACCTAAAACCAAAAATCCCTTCTCGCTTAACTTTGATTCAGACAAAGATTTCCCCATTAATGGAGAATTTTCATGAATAATTTTTTTTACAAGACCATAACCCTCAAGGAAATGTAGAAGATCTTCTGTTGCTGCTTCTTCAAAAGTAGGTGATTTTACAAGCTTTCTCTCTATATAATTTTCCCATCGTCTTGTGAATTTCCGATGAGTTGCAAACTTGTATATCAGAAATATACCAAGAATAAGTATTAGCACGTTGAGGGGGAGCTGATATCCTTTGCTGGTAGCTAAAGAGGATGTAGCTGTAACAATGACCATCACAATACCTGCATTCCCCATAATCATCAACCACGTGACAATTTTTCTCCTTACAGGGTGGTTTATAACCAATTCTGCTTCCTTTGTCGTAAATCCCGTTCCTGAAAATGCAGAAAGGGCCTGGAATCTCGCCCTTCTCTTATCCAATCCTGTCATCATCAAAGCAATGGCAGCAGCTCTTACGAATAAGAAAGAAACCAAGATAGCTAATAAAGTGGGAAAGAGAAAATATAAGCTACTCATTTTCTACGCCTCCTAAAACAATTTTTAATTTCGATGTACTTATTTTTTCTATTCATTGAAATATTAAACATCTGACGTCTATCTTGGTTTAATTCAGTATAATTTTAATGAAATCCACAATGGTAGTAAAATACTCGCATAAAGTATGAGCAATTGAATCAAATCTCTTAAAGGAGGAAAAAAAGAATCATGATAAAAGAAAAGTTATCCAAGATATTTAGAAAGTATTTCATAACCGGTTTGATTGTGATTATTCCGATATGGGTAACAGTTCTACTCATTAAGGCTCTTGTGGATTTGATAGGCGGCACTTTCAACCTTATACCTCCCGTACTTCATCCAAAAACATACATCCCGTTTCGTGGGATAGAATTTATTATTGCTCTCATACTCATAATCCTGCTGGGAGTTTTAGCCAATAATTATTTTGGAAAAAAATTTTTCATCATCGGAGAGCGAGCGCTGCAAAAAATTCCTGTCGTCAGGACAATCTACCAGGGAGTGAAACATCTCACCATAGGAATTGTAGGCGAAAAAAAGATTTTCTCTCGGGTAGTGCTAGTAGAATTTCCAATTAAAGGTTTATTCTTTATTGGATTTGTGACAGGAGTAAACACGCATATCCTGCCCAATAATGAAGGAAGAAAAATGTTAAGGCTTTTCATCCCAACAACGCCTAATCCAACCTCAGGATTTTTTTGTATTGCCCCAGAAGATGAAGTCAAAGAGCTCGATATCAGTGTCGATGAGGCGTTTAAATTGATTATTTCGGCAGGTTATTCAAATCTGCAAATCGATTAAACGTATAAAAATGGAAAAAATAAAAGAGAAACCTGATAGAATATCTGATTAAATGTAAAATAATGAGGATTTTATAACAAATTGGAGATTGATTGATGAACTTTGAATCAGTTTTTGGCTCTGAAATTTTCACATGGATTATTATACCGTTTCTGATCTTTTTAGCCCGCGTCTTAGACGTAAGTCTAGGAACAATGCGGATCGTGTTTGTGGCTAAAGAACTTAAATATCTTGGTCCTTTGGTGGGCTTTTTTGAAGTCTTGATCTGGCTTTTTGCTATAAGAGCCATCATGCAAAACTTGAATAACATTGCTTGTTACCTCGCCTATGGGGCTGGCTTTGCCATGGGTGCCTTCATCGGTCTTTACATAGAAAAGAGATTGGCTATAGGGAAGGCTATGCTCCGCATCATCACCCAAAAAGATTCAACAGAATTGATCAGCTCTCTCAGATCAAAAGGCTATGGGGTCACAAGCATGGATGCCCAAGGAGTCAAGGGAAAAGTGCATATCATTTACATGATTATTAAACGCCAAGATTTCGAAGATGTGGCCAGTATAGTCAGAAAATTCAATCCTAACGCTTTTTATACTGTGGAAGATATCAGACTAGTAAGCAAAGGTATATTCCCGATGAGAAAATCTCATCTATCAACAATTCCCCATCATGGTCCTTTTAAGTATTGGCGAAAAGGGAAATAGTCTTCTGATCTCTCTTTTTTTTATAATTTAACGGATTTGTTTTCTCCCCTTCAGATGATCTCTATATGAAGTTAGACTTTTTTCCTGTAAGATTATATCAAATTCTAAGTAGTATTTTTCTAAAGGGACAAATATTTTATCGGCTCCGTATTAGAATTAAAGAAAAAAATCTAATTGCAGCGATAATCCTCTTTAATTTCCGGGTTTGTTTGTAATAATATATATCCTGAAAATCACGGAATTAAAACAGATGCAAACCATATGATTGGATGTAATATTTAAAAAGGAGAAATGAAAGATGATACTTGAAAAATTATACAAGAAAGTTGTCGAGGTAGGCATTCAAAACGATTTAAGGGGAAAAGAGGAAATCAAAAAAATCTTGCAAGATGAAAAAGAAAAACACAAAAAGCTCAAAGATGAAGAGGCGGAATATTATGACAAAGACAAGCTTTTTAATCCCTATTCAGATACAAGGGTATTAAACGGGAATCTGAATACGAATGTTAAGAAAGTGATCATTGGTATTGACATGGGGATAGGAGAAATCCTCATGACTTATCTATTAAACAAAGACCAAGATCAAAAAATAGATTTGATCATATCCCATCATCCCGAAGGTTACGCTCTCGCCCAGCTCTATGATGTGATGAAACTGCAGGCAGATTTGTTGGCCAACTATGGAATCACTATCAGTGTGGCCGAGCAGCTTATGGGAAGAAGGATAAGCGAAATTGAAAGACGGTTAATGCCTGTCAACCACAATCGTGCGGTTGACGCCGCCAGAATTTTCGGAATTCCGATGATGTGCATCCATACCCCTTCTGACAACTGCGTCACCAGCTATCTTAAAAAAACGTTCGAAAAAGAAAAGCCTTACAGACTAAAAAATGTGATGGATCTATTGAAAAACATCCCGGAATATAAAAACTTAGCCAAAATCCAAGTTCCTCCTAAAATAGTCAGCGGCTCAGAGGAGAGTAAAAGCGGAAAAATATTCGTAGATATGACTGGCGGTACAGAAGGTTCTAAAGAAATTTTTGAAAAATATGCTACAAGCGGCGTCAGCACTCTCGTTTGTATGCACCTCAGCGAGGATCACCTCGAAAATGCAAAGAAAGCTAATCTGAATGTTGTCATGGCCGGCCACGTTGCCAGCGATACTCTGGGGCTGAATCTTCTCTTTGATGAGTTAGAAAAAGAAGAAAAATTGGAGTTTGTCAACGCCTCGGGTTTTGAGCGAATCAGAAGAACGAAGAGATAGA
>JABAOF010010348.1_pt8 | contig 11979 bp, 13 predicted proteins | sample 7062171 | NCBI WGS metagenome assembly JABAOF01 (sample SAMN14538628, study PRJNA623070) | marine sediment metagenome | biome: marine biome [ENVO:00000428]; feature: marine pelagic biome [ENVO:01000023]; material: deep marine sediment [ENVO:00002113] | place: India: Gulf of Khambhat ... | reverse complement strand
TTTCGAGCGGGACGTTCCTCAGCGATTCCTCATCGGTGCTGTCGATCAAAACTGCCTGGGTAACACTGTCCTTAACTTTCTCGATGAGCCTTTGATTTACGTCAATTGCTATGACCTTTCCACCTTTATCAGCAAGAACCATGCATACTTCAAGCCCGAAAGTACCAAGCCCGAAGATAGCATATGTCTTCTCACTTTGCATATTCCTTTACCTCCTTACAAATAACAGCTTGTTATCCAATGGCAACCGTTCCCTTTGGATATATAACAGGAAGGACTTTTCTTCTCCCCTGCAAGGATACAACCACAGTAAGCGGACCTACTCTTCCTATGAACATGAGAAGTATGATGGCTATCTTCCCTCCGGTAGTAAGATAAGGTGTCAAGCCAGTGGAGAGTCCTACCGTTCCGATGGCGGAGACAACCTCAAAGAGGATAGGAACAGTTGCGAAGTTCTCTGTAATTGTAAGAATCATGGTTGAAATGAATATCAATGCAACATAGAGAAAAATAATAAAAAATGCTCGGTTTATTTGCTCTTTAGGCACGGACTGGTTGAAGAGGATCACATCATCACTTTCCTTGACGATCGACTTGACATATCCGCTGATAAGACCCACCGTGTTTACTTTAACTCCACCGGCGGTTGAGCCCGAAGCTCCGCCTATGAACATGAACAAAATCATCAAAAGATAACTGGACCGATTGAGCGATTTAAAATTTATAGTGTTGAATCCTGCAGTTCGGAGAGTCACCGACTGAAAGAACGCGGCGAGGTACTGTGTTCCTATGCCATATTCCAGAAGGTTGTTTTCATGCTCGAAAGTATAAATGATGAGAGTTCCTGAAAAAACCAGTATGATACTTACAATTAAAACCACCTTTGAATTCAGAGAAAGATGCTTGATGCGGCGTGGCCTCCTCCGAAAATGTTTACCCAATCGATAAAGACTTACATTAATCACATTAGACAGCACAGAAAAACTTATCCCACCGAGAATAATGAGAAATGCAATGGTCATGTTCATGAGAATATCTGAAGTATATCCTGATAGACTGTCTGAGAAAAGTGAGAAGCCCGCATTGCAGAATGCCGAAACCGCATGAAATACTGCCAGGGAGAGTGAATTCAAGGTCACACCAAAAATTCGGCCAAAGGCAAAAAAGAGCAACAACACACCTGCCATTTCAATGAAGAACGTTGTCATAATGATGCTTTTAATGGATCCATATAGAATGGTCATATCCTGTTCGTTGAGCAGATAGGACATTGCAAATTTTCGCTCAACCGAGACTCTTCGTCCAAATATAAAGAGCATGAAGAATGAGAGAATCATAATTCCAAGACCGCCTATCTGGATGAGGAGAAGAATGATGATCTTGCCCAGGATTGAAAATCGCGTTGTCGTATCCACCACAATAAGTCCTGTAACACACACTGCAGAGGTTGCAGTGAAGAGGGAATCTACAAATCCAAGTCGGATGTGGTCAGACGTTGTAAACGGCATCATGAGAAAAAGTGTGCCGATAATGATGACCACGATAAAGCTGAAAAGCACCGTCTGTGCGGGACGCTTTGCTATATTCTATATCAGGGTATTGAACTTTTTAACCCGCACAAAAACTTTTATAAGCACAAAGAGGTTTCGAAGAATTATGATATATATGCTGAGGTCATGGAGCATCTGCCGCTGAATCATAAATCCCACGTACTCATGGAAAGCGAAAAAGACAGCAAAAACGATAAGGAAGAGAATTTCAAAGATGTTCTTCCTGAGATATATGAGCTTGTACTTGGCACTGATAAAACCAGTCGTAATATCAAGAACAAAGAGGAACAATACGATGTAGTCGAGTATGTTGGTGAAAACCCTTATATAGGTTGAACGGTACAGGCTGTTCTCCAAGAATAGGGAGGTAACGCTCAGTATGATCATGAGACTTACGAAAGTGCTGATCTTTTCAGTTTGGTTACTCATGATTAGCTGGAAGCCTCGCGCCTGGTTATTTTGATTGGGAATTGGGTCGCAGGCAACCCTATTTGAGAAATATCCAGGAAGCGGATAAAAAGATGAACAGTTATCTTTCCAATTTGTTATCAAGCTAAATACTATCTTTGTAATTGTACATATGTGTATCTTACATTGGAGGCTATATTGAATGGCACATAGCTAAATAAGACACATTTTGAAAAGATATCAATGAACGGATGCTGAATGCAGTAAGATCTTTTAGTTGGCCCAGGCGGCATTACTGTTACCGGTTTTATTCAAACAAAAAAGTGATCCATGCGTTTTTATAAAGCGCAAAAATCTTCTATAAAAATACCCCTGTAAACTTTTATTCAACTAAACATAAATTGTTTATGAATAATTATTTGTTATATAAAGAATTAAACTTTTTTCCCAGGTTACTTTCATAAAAAGGTTTACGGGGGTTTGCCCCTAATGGTATTCGTATCTTCTGTCTAATTCTTTGTCTGCGATAAAGTTAGTTCGATGAGTTTGTCTGGCACACTATTTGCTCTATAGAGTAAGACGGGTCATCAGATTTTAGGCTTTGAGGGAATTTCTGAGACAGGAGGCCGCAATGAAAACGAAAAATCTTATAGCATTTGCCCTTGCTTGCGTTTTTATTTTCTCTGTTACGGGCTACCTTATTTTCGATCGAATGAAACCCACTCAAACTCACGGTTCCTTTGTGGAGGGCACACCGGTCTGGACAAAGCAGGGACTCATGCCAATTGAACAGATTTCAAAGGGAACAGAGGTGTACGCTTTTGATATTGATTCGGCGAAATGGTCCTTTAAACCCGTTATAGAGATACTGAAGTATGAGTATTCCGGCAATGTAGTGACCATATTAGCTGATAATGAAAAAATAGAGGTAACGGCAGACCACCCTTTTTATGTTAATAAAAATCTACAAAATGACGACAGGCCTCATATTGATGTAAAGAATGATGCTGGCTGGGTAGCAGCCAGAAACTTACGGTCAGGTGACGTTCTGTTTTTAAAGACCAATAAGAAATTAACGGTGGATAGGATCAATATTTATGACGGTGATGTAACGGTTTATGATCTCAATGTTCGCGGGGATCATAACTTTTCCATCCATGAAAAGGGCATTCTCGTGAGTGATGTGACAATCTCGGTCAAGGACGTTGTCTACAGCTACAGCAGCGGTGGCGGGGGAGGGGGATGTTTTCCTGCGGGTACGGACGTCCTGACCGTAGATGGTTTAATGCACATTGAATCAATAGGGGAAGGAACAGAAGTTTATGCTCACAATACAGAAACTGGCCAGTGGGATTTTAAAAAGGTACTAGATACGCAGGTTTACCTGTATGGCGGTGATTTTGTAACTGTTGGTACAGTTGAGGCTGAAATTAGAGCAACAGGCAACCATCCCTTCCTGGTAGTAAAAGGGCGCGAGTTGAAAAAGAGACCTCCAGCCATAGATGTGCCCTTTCAGGAAAGGAGAATCAAGGGACGGGGTCGCTGGATAGAGGCGCGTCATTTGAAACTCGGTGATGAAATTCGCGCTTTGGACAACAGAAAATTCGAGATTAAAAGCCTCTCTTTCGATAAAGGTCAAACCACTGTATACAACCTGGAAGTGGAGGACTCCCATACCTATGCAGTTGGCCCGAACGGCATACTGGTGCACAACAAAGGAGAAAAGGCGGAAGAGGCCGAGGTAGAGGACTATATTGAACCACTCACAGAACAAGTTTTAATCGTTCCTGAACAGGAATGGAATACAGAGGAGTATGCCAGGATTTATGAGCAGCCCTTTTTAAGGGCTATGGAAAACCCCCTCTCCACATTTTCAATTGATGTTGATACGGCTTCCTATTCAAATGTGCGTCGGTTTTTACAGGCGGGAAAAATGCCCTTAAGAGACGCGGTCCGTACAGAGGAGTTTATAAACTATTTTGATTACGATTACCCCGAGCCGAAGGGAGACGTTCCTTTTTCATTCAATGTGGAATTGTCGGACTGCCCCTGGAACAAGGACAATATGCTCCTCCACGTTGGGTTGCAGGGTAAAAAGATAGCATTTGAAAACCTTCCGCCTAACAACTTGGTTTTCCTGATAGATGTTTCAGGCTCGATGGATAGTCCGGAGAAACTTCCCCTCCTGAAAGAAGCCCTGCTACTTTTAACCGAACAGATGCGGGATACGGACCGGATAGCTATNNCAGGAGCCGCAGGACTTGTCTTGCCACCCACGCCCTGTCATGAAAAGCAGAAGATAATTAATGCGCTGGAGAGATTGAACGCCGGTGGTTCGACGGCGGGAGGAGCAGGAATAAAACAGGCCTATGCAGTGGCCAAAGAGTATTTTGATCCTCAGGGAAATAACCGTGTCATACTGGCCACCGATGGTGATTTTAATGTTGGTATATCGAGCAGTAGTGCGCTTGTCAGGCTTATTGAAGAAAGAAGAAATGATGGTATATACCTGACCGTCCTGGGGTTTGGTATGGGAAATTATAAAGACAGCAGGATGGAGAGTCTGGCTGATTCGGGAAACGGCAATTACGCCTATATCGATAGCTTGAGAGAAGCAAAAAAGGTACTGGTTTCTGAACTGGGGGGAACTCTTTTTACAATCGCTAAGGATGTGAAAATACAGATTGAGTTCAATCCCACAATAGTTGAATCTTATCGTTTAATCGGCTATGAGAATCGTGTGCTTCGCAAAGAGGATTTTGTTGATGATAGAAAAGATGCAGGAGAATTGGGAGCAGGGCATACGGTAACTGTTTTATATGAATTAGAGCTTACTGAAGCTGGCGATGAGTCCACATCTGAGCTTCGGTATCAATCATATGATATAAAGNNGAAGAGAATACGAGCAGGCTGATTGAAAAACCCATACTCTTCAACCCTGTCGTATTGAGCGCATCTTCTGATGATTTTAGGTTTTCAGCTGCAGTTGCCGCTTTTGCGCTTATCTTGAGCGATTCAGATTATAAAGGCGCAGCTTCCTACGGCCTTGTACTGGAGCTCGCAGAAAAATCGATAGGACCTGACCGTGAGTGGTATAGAAAAGAGTTTATAGGCCTGGTTAAAATGGCAGAGTGGCTGGATACAATATAAAAAGCACTTTCCTGCTAAACCCCTCTAAACTTATGTCTCATCTAAATCATTTTTAATTCATTTTTATATAATAAATTAAATTATTGGCAGTCAAACTGCTTTAGAACGGGTTTACACGGGCACTAGGGGCAGGAGTTATAAAAAATTAGTTAACTCTATATCTGATAGTAAATTAGAAAATTTTGAAATCTTGGCACATCAATTGCTCATTTATAGGTGGTTGAAAGCACCATTATTAAATGGAGGATACACCAAATATAGATGAAAAGCTTATTGAAAAGCATTTCAATGGGGGGTGGAGTAAAAAACTGGTTGTTCACATTTTTTATTCTATCTAGTTTTTTTATCTATAGACCGGGTATTGCGCAGGAGCACATCCCCGCCAGGAAAAACCCAAATGAGATTGATTCCAATGAGAGTGCCATACTGGATAGATCACACATCGATGCAAAAGACAGAAATATATTTCTGTCCATCGAGTGTCATAGCGGTACTCCTCCTGTAATTGAATTTCTCTTTCAGGATATTGATGAAATTGTGAAAAGTGTAACTTTCGATTTTGAGAGTGACGGACAGTATGATCTTGCCATTGAGGACACAAAAAATGAGGTGTTGTTCAGAGGGATTCCTTTCAGACAGAGTGGTACGTATAGGACAACTGTTTATCTGGATACAGAATATGGGATATTTAAGAGAGAGTTTATTGTTTCTTTCGCTCGGTTTGTATGGGGAAAAGACAATTTTAACTTTGCAAACGACGGGAAATATGAAAATGCTATCGATTTCGTATCCAAAACACTCCTGGACTGGGCCCAGGAAAGATTCGGGTTACTCAATCAGGATCAGCAGGCACTTCTTATCTCAGTCATGTATTCTCTGTACATCGGAGATATTGGGCGCTGCTATGGATTTACCGGTGAACAACTCTACTATCTGAACCATCCCTCGCATTTACCATGGCCTCATGAATCTGCCTATACATTGAGAGAAAGGGATGAGGAGATAATGAAAAGAATCGACTTTGTCCAGAATGATATAGTTTTTTCCAACTATCACACTGGAAAAATGAATATAGGCGAAAAACAGGATTTCGAGAGTTTACTGAATCAGCTGGATAGGATAAAACAGAGTATTGATAACGGCAGATCGATAATCGTCGCACTCATAAATGCTAAAATGCACCATTCAATGTTGGTATATGGTTATTTCCAGAATCTTTACAGAAATGATATTACTCTCCTTACGGCAAACAACTGGCAGAGAGAACAGAATAACAATGTTTTTAGTGAGGATGCTGAAAATATTGTTATACACCTCGACAAGGTTAATAGATATATGGAATGGTATGACATTACTAAACAAAAATANNAAATACCGGATACCAAAAAAAATATTCGCAATTACGAGAGAGGATGAATATCCCACTTTGTATGATACATTTATTTCACTTCTCGATGAAGCTGAAAGGAATATAGTAAAAGAGGACAATATATTGATTATGGTAGAACAAACTAGAACCGCCTATTTAATAGATGAGGAAGGAAAGAGAACAGGATACAGCATGTCTCGCCACTTTAAAGAACTTGAGGGAGTTACGTATAAAAAATTTAACTACAATCATATATTCGAGATACCACGGGATAATGAATACACCCTGACCATCAAAAACCGTAGGTACAATAAAGAATTGAAAAAGTACAGGGATGTAAATCTGTTTGCCATTATTCCGGATGGAAACTCTATCCATTCTGAACTATTCTGGAATATTGAACTGGAGAAAGATTCAGAACTGAATTTTATCGTAGGGAAAGATTTTATAAGAGTGAAGTAATTTCGTTTTTCCGGCACAAAGGCTCCTGCAGCACTAATGGGTTGTATTCCAGCCTCCTTCTAGTACAATATCCTAGTATCTCAGTTGTATACTCTATCATGGAACTTCAGGAAGCATGTAAGCACGAAATAATTTTATACTGACAGTGGTTTAGCATATCTTTAAAGGGTATGCGTATATTTCCAAAACCATAGATCTGGAGGGTTCTGAGATGGTGAAAGTTGGAGTCGTTGGGTACGGTGTAATCGGGGGACGACTGGCCGACGGTGTTGCGATGCAGGAGGATATGGCGCTCGTGGGCGTTGCTGATGTGGCACCAACCGTATCTGTGCGTGCCTTGAAAGACCGCGGCATGCCGTACGATCTGTACTGTGCGGCATCAGGAAGGGAGAAAGACCTCGAAGCGGCCGGTATACCTTTAAGCGGGTCGATGGATGAACTGCTGGACCAGGTTGATATCGTGCTCGATGCTACTTCAGCAGGCATCGGCGCAAAGAATAAGGAGCTTTATGTGAAGAAGGCAAAGAAGGCGGTATTCCAGGGCGGTGAGAAAAATGAAATTGTGGATATTTTTTTTCATGGATATGCAAATTACGAAAAAGGCATTGGAAAGAATTTTCTGAAACTTACCTCCTGTAATACGACCGGTTTGATACGGGCTGTAGACTGCCTTGACCGCGAGATAGGGGTCGAAAAGGTAGCGATTACGATTATAAGGCGGGTTGCTGACCCGGGCGATACACACCGTGGGCTGACCAATGTGCTGAAGATCGACCCGGTTCCAAGCCATCAGGCGGTGGATCTGATGACCATCATGCCCCACATACCCTGCACTGGTACTCTTGTACACACACCGGTGACCCACGGGCATATCATCACCATTGTAGCAACACCAAAGAAGAGCATTTCGGTGGATGCAACGATCGATCTGTTCAAGAGCCATCCCCGTATGATGGTGGTGAAGATAGCCGATGGCTTTGACTCAAATGCGTCTTTCTTCCGATATGCCCGTGACNNTTGCAGATGGCTTTGACTCAAATGCAGCCTTCTTCCGCTATGCCCGTGACCGGGGAAACCTGCGCGGTGATATGTACGAGATCGGAGTGTGGGAGGAAGCGGTTGCCCTGTCGGGAAAGGACATCATCTTCTCCATAAATATACCCCAGGAAGCAATTGTAATTCCAGAAACCATAGACGCTGTGCGGGCGGCATTGGAGATGCAAACAGACCGGCTTGAGGCGGTGGATCTGACCAACAGGTATCTTGGAATGAGAGCCTGAGCGAATAAAAATATCTTTTCCAAAGAGAGAATTTGCATGTAAAGAATTTAGTTGAGAAGTGTTCGGCTCATTTGTCCTGAATTAAAAACACCACGTAAGGAGAAAGCCCTATGCCTTTAGAAGAACAGAAGTTCAAGATTGGCCTGCTCGTCACTGCACTCTTAGAAGATAAGTTCAATAAAACTGGTCATATGAGGGGCGAGGCGCGTAGAGTAACTGGAATGTATGAAGAGAAGTTAAAGAAGTTTGGTGAGGTCGTGAATCCGGGCTTCTTTGAATACGAGGACGAAGCGATAAAAGCCGCCTCGATACTGAAGAAAGAAGATGTTGATGCCATTGTATTCGTCGAGCTCGCCTATCAGAAGGGACTTATTCCTATGCGGGCTCTGCTCCAGTTTGACGTACCTATCATCGTCTGGAACACTCAACTGGTAGAGGAGTTTGGCGAGGATGCTGATTTCGACCTTATCATGGTCAATTCCGGTATGGCAGGTCTTCCAGAGGCTACTAGCTCCCTAATTCGGGCAGGGAGAAGATTCTGGGTGGTGACTGGCAGTATCAACGACGATAGGGCATTACAGGAAATAGAAGAATACCTCACTNNAGCCGATTCAAAAACTCAAGAATCGGAATCATCGGCCATCCATACGAGGGTATGACCGACCTCATGCAGGACAACTTTGCGATCATGGAGCAGTTTGGTACCAGTACCTGGCCTATCGACCACGACGAAATTATCGACGCGTTCATGGAGACTTCCGAAAAAGATGGTAGTAAGCTCATTGAAGAAGAGAGGGAAAGGGGCAGAAAAATCGAGGTTGATAAGGATGCGATGCTGCGATCGGGCCGTCTTGCCCTTGCCCTTGAAAAAATAGTGAAGACCTACTCACTTGATGCAGTCGCCGAGTTCGACCAAGTCTGGCTCTCAGATGAACGTATCGGCATTATACCATTTTATGGAACATCGAGGATGGTTGAAAACCATGTACCCTTTACCTGCGAGGCAGATGTTGTCCGTGCAATGGCCATGCTCGTGCTCGAAGAGGTTGCTGGTCATGCCACCTTTCTGGAGCACTATATACTGGACTACAAGCGGAATCAGATGTTTAACTCCCATGACGGACATGGCAACCCGGGCCTTGCAGATCCCAAGAAGGTCGTGCGTATTGTTCCGACTATATACTACGAGGGTGTCAATGGCTTTGGAGCGTCATTCAACTACTCCTATAAACCCGGTGACTTTACCCTGTTCTCGATCNNTTCATCGCTTCAGAAGGGCGGAACTTGGAGATGAAACCGCGCGACATTGCTGCACCTCAGACCTTCTTCAAGTGGAACGGTGAGGATATCAAGCTGTTCGCCGAGAAGTGGCTGTATGCGGCACCGTCTCATCATCATACGGGCGCCTATGGCAGACTCAACGGTGTGTTGAGTAAGGTTGCCGATATGCTCGGTGTAAAGTGCGTGATTATTTAAAATGTTCATTTAAATATAGGCTATTTTCAGGATTTTTAATACGGTTTTTCCTTTAGGGAGGATGAGCTGTACACTTTCTCCAACTTGGGTGGAGAGAATTGCCTTTGCGAGAGGAGAAATCCAGCTTATGAGTCCCTCTGATGGATTACTCTCATCTACGCCAACTATCTTATAAACACGCTCCTGAATAAGATTCTCAAGGACAGTTACTGTGGCACCAAACAATACACGGTCGGAGTTCGTATGACGGGGGTCTACTATCACCAGTTTGTCTACCATCTTTGAGAGATAGTCTACACGTCTATCAATCTCCCTGAGATGTCTCCTTTCAGAGATAACCTTTTCTCTGTCCTGTGAATCTTCCCTGGAGACCTTTTTTGAAATCTCTGCTGACAACTTTTCCCGTTCCTCGATGAGATCTCGGAGCTCCTCCTTTATACGATCCGCTCCTTTTGGAGTCATGTAGTTCTTTACACCATCTGGTAGCGGCACTTTGATTTGAGGAATATCCTCATCTCGAAATGCATCATCGGATTCGCTCACAAAGGCTCTGCTCATCACCGTGCTCCTCGACCTTTGTTGAATTATTCTGAGTATGCCACAACGGATCATTTTATTTTATCAGACTACATTCAACTGTCCACTTTTTCATATGTATCTTTAATAGCTGAGGCTGAATCTTGGCGAGTAGGCAGGCTAGGCTCTCACCCTCTTATGGGACCGCTTGATGTTTACTGGACAAACTCGTATCCCTCTCGACCGCGTCGGTGTACTCCCGCTTTGTAGCATTTCTTCCCGTGATGCAGCTGAAACGAATCGTGAGTAGTAGGAGCGCTCCCGGGATGTGGCAGTATTTCTTTTTCAATTTCACTTTCCTTCCTTATTGCCACACTTTTTGATTCGTCATAATCGTTCTATCTTTTCGATTCGTTTCATATCCTCTAATTAGAACAATAAGGAGGCACGAATAATAGATGAACAATATAGAGATAAACCTTTATTCTTTATAATTATTGGATTATCGTGGAAATGTTCGAACTCAGATTCCTTGGCGTGCATCTCTTTCCATTTACGGGAAAATTATATTACCTCTTTGCATTCTTCTTTCTATTCCTCTAATAATAATCGCTGAACAGAGAATTCCAAAAGATAAAGAAATCATAATATGGAAGTCTTTAAAAAAGGGGAATGTTAGATTTACGCACCTTGCACACTCACAGATTGAGGGTCTGGATTGTGTAATATGTCACATGATCGGAAAGCAAAGGAAGGGATCATCGAAACCTGCTCCGAGTGCCATGAAAAGAGACAAATTGATATCTCAGACAAAGATGCATTCCATAGATTTTGCATAAGATGCCACCGAAGCAAGAGCAATGCTTCAGCTCCGGTAAAATGTAAGGATAGCAACACATATGAACGCTCTTGAAGAGCAGATAGGGCCGTTTCATTTTCTTTCAGCTATGTAAGTAGAAATACCCAGTGGTGAGGAGTGGTTATCCCTATTTTCAGGAATATTCTGTGTAACTATGAGGAATATCAATTCTTTACAAAATTTCATGGTTCGGGTAGTATGTTTGCAAGAAACCTTATGTTTTCCATCGGTAAGGGCAGTTAAATGGATAATTAACTGGCGTATAAGATTGTTTTTTTTGATTTAATTGTTACACTGCACTATAATTGTGTTGTCGTTATAAAACACCACACACGGGGGAAAGACTATGTACGGTATGGAAAAGATGCAAGAGTACTCTACGTTTTCTTGGATTACCGGTATCATTGGGTATGTGTGTCTGGCAATCGGGCTCTACTTTAGTGCAAAAAAAGCCAACACGAAAAATCCATGGGTCGCTTTCATTCCCGTGGTTCAGATCGTCGTGTTACTACAGCTGATCGACAAGAGCGGCTGGTCGATTTTCCTGCTGCTCATCCCGATCGTCAACTGGATTCTCATTATCATCTGGATGGTGAAGTACTTCAAGGCCTTCGATGCGGGAAGCGGATTCGTTGCCATCGCAATCATCACCACGATACTCATCCCGCTCTCCTTCATCGCGGATATTCTGGTGCTCGTCGTGGGTCTCTCGGACAAGTACAAGTTCGCCGGTTCGACCAGGTTCACGGCCTAATTGGATGAATTGACCGCTCCCCTAAAATACGGACGCTTGTTGGCGAAAATTACGAAATGGCAGTCGTCACGAAGAGAACGAGGGGAGTACTCTCACATTTCTGATGAACGCCCACAGCTTTCTCAAAATAGTGAGGCTCAGAAATAAATGATTAG
>JABAOF010013981.1_pt2 | contig 11983 bp, 13 predicted proteins | sample 7062171 | NCBI WGS metagenome assembly JABAOF01 (sample SAMN14538628, study PRJNA623070) | marine sediment metagenome | biome: marine biome [ENVO:00000428]; feature: marine pelagic biome [ENVO:01000023]; material: deep marine sediment [ENVO:00002113] | place: India: Gulf of Khambhat ... | reverse complement strand
TAAGAATTTGCTGTTCAAGAAAATTGATTAGTAAAGACCGTTGATTTAATCGTGTACCAGGTGATTCTCTCGGGCCCCAGTTTATATGTCTGTCTAAGATGAAGGATCTTGTTTAATTTAATTTATATAGCATTAAATGCTGTTATAAAACCATTACGAAATCATCAATAGCTATTAGATTCTTCAATAAATTTTAATAGTTATTTCAATGGAGTCATAATATAAATTCTAATCGTGCTATAAACAATTTCACTATATAATCCCACTAATTCCATCGAACAGCCATTTTAGCTATTTAATCTATTTCTATTAATAATTTAGAGAATCCTACGTTAACCGATACTACGTTAAACAACGATGCACCGGTACATGAAAACGAAGTCTTACCCAAGGTTTTGAAAACACGCGTGGGAAAAAGACGCGGGTGGGGGTATTTACCCAGGTTTGATTATTTATTGAAACCAATTCTGGGTAAAAATTTACCCAAGAAATAAAATATTGAGAAATATGGAGTGCCAGAAAGATGATATAGAGTACCAGTTTGATTATTTTCAGAGGGATTTTAAGCGGGATGGATTAATTTAAAGAATAGAAAAGAAATAATATCTTAAACAAGGAGAAAAAGTTAGTGGAATAGGGAAGAAAAAAGTTAATATCTATGAAATCAAGCACTTACGCAAAAATTTTGTAAAGCATAAGGTATTTCATATTTGTCAATTAGGTCACATTTTCTATTCTAGAAAAATATGATATTGGTTAACCTGGCTCCCCACTACCCCACCAGCAAAATAGCACTTTTTTTTCGATAAATAATAGATATTCTTTCGTCTTTTTGATATAAAGTTGCTAAGATGGGATGGATGGGAATCGTCCTTACATCAGTTATTGGAATTATCGTCGGTATAATATTAATCTTTTTAACGCCGATTTTAAAAAAACCAAGGGATAAATTTATAACATGGATACAGAAAATATTTGCTAAGAAAAAAAGAGAAGTAGTTATAAGTGATTTAGAGAAAAAACAAAAATTAAAAAATCTTATTCAGGTTAAATATAGTAGAGAAAAAGAAAAATTCGATCCAGAATTAAATAAAAATATACGAGATATTATGGAAAAATTCAGCATGAACGGAATTCTATACTCAAGTCCATTTTTAAAAAAAGTAATTGAACTGCATACCGATAGAAGTCATAAATTATTAGAAGCAAGAAAAAACATTAATAGAGAGGTATTATTAAAAAACAAAACAATCACTAGTGACGAAGAAATAAAATTAGCAATGCAAGACCTTGAAAAAATAGCAGTAGCTATGAAATTTGAAATATTTGGATGCGATAATGTATTGTATCAAATGAATGCAAAGGATAGTTTTCTTAAAGAAATGGATAAAAATATATCTCGGATTCTGTCAGATATTCGAAGAGACCTTACTATTGAAAAGGACGAAAATTTATTATTAAAAAAAAGGAGACCTAAATGATACGTACCCATAAGCCTTTTTATAGAAAAACATTTATTGGAGATACGAGAAAAAGAAAAAAATAAATAAAATGAAAAGTAAATTATGGACTCAAAGTATAAAAGAGTGGATCAAAAGACATCCTATTGAAGTTTTCTTTGTTTTAGGAATTACAATTTGTTTTACAACACTATTCCCAGCAATATATCTCGTACCACGTGACAACGGATTTTTTAGTATTCTTGGGTTTTATCTCGGAAAGATAGGAGTATATAGTCCAATTCTTGCGGGCATATTCGTTACACGAATTATTCAACCTGAGAAACAAGGAGTCCCTATAGGTCGGCGTTTAAAGATCTCACTTCCTGTGTGGCTCATAGCATTAGTTATCCATGTATCAAGTTTAAGACTAACAGCACCTCCAGGTGTGTCGCTAATTGGATTGTTAGTGCTTTCTATTCCAGTTGCACTTCTACCTGCTTGGATAATCTCATCGGCATTTTCAGGCACCGATGGCGTAAAAGATATGTTGGCAACATTGATTAGGCCAAAGGGAAAAGGTTTTTATTATTTAATTGCTTTGTTGACATTTCCATTTTTGCATATCGTTGGTTCTATAATCACCAATATTATGAATGGTAGCGCATTGTTTCCGGAAGTGAGCCAGGGAGCTGACCTTGCCTTTACCCTCTTCATAACCTTCTTTTCCGTGCTTCTTTTCTCCGGAGGTCTTAATGAGGAAGCCGGGTGGCGTGGTTTCGCACAAAAAAGACTTCAAGCAAAGTATAGTCCCATAGTGACGATCTTCATCTTATGGTTTCTGATGGTTATCTGGCATATCCCTAACGATTTATTGCAATACCAAAACGGCGGGTACCTTCTGGTACGCATTGGGCTCTACCCATTTATCACTATTTTATTTTCCTGGGTTTACAACCGAACAGAGGGTAGTATATGGGCTGTAGCGATTTTTCACGCCTCAATGAATTCTATGAATCCGTTAATGGGGATTTTTCCTATTACAACAGCCGGGAACATTATGTTAGTAGTCTTCGCCATAATAGTAGTTATTGTTGATCGCATGTGGCGTAAACTGCCGAAGGATCATCCGGCTGTGTATCAAAAGGTGACTGGTAAGTAAAAATAATTTTCGAGCCTTTGACAAATAATTGAGAAGTTTTATTTTACATTATCTGCAATAAAAATATTATCTACGATACATTATTTAAGAGAGAACATCTGATTGGACATGCAAAATAGATGAAATAAAAGAAGAATAATCAACGATAAAGAGTTCCACAGCTTTAAATTTATTTACAATTCCGATAAAGTTATTGTAGAATAGCTCTGAAAAATGCCAAAAAAGAATAAGAAAAAAGTAATGAAGAAACCTTTCGAGGGATGTGTCCAAATAGGCAAAAATAAATACACTGACGAAGGTTTTTTCGATGACACCGAGGAAGACGATAAAAAATTCCGCCAGATCATAAAAAAATTAAAGAAAGAGAAAAATAAAAAATGAAATGAGAAAGGGACAGTTATTTATCCATCAATCCAAAAGAACTTGGCCTGAAAATGTAAAAGAAAAATTTGATAAAGAAGAGATAAATTTCAATTGGAATGGAACTAAAATCATGTTCATTTGCCAGAATCCTTCACAAGGAAAAGCTCCCGGATTTGCTGTGAATTTTAAGAGATTGCTTGATAAATACGGATTTTCGGGAGCATTTGTAACGAATTTGATTGATTTAGTTGACGAAATTCCAGGACGTGATTATTGGAAAACGATTCATTCAAAGATATTAAAAAGAAAATTTAATCTTGTTAATCCTGATTTAATTGTTTGTGTAGGAAGAGTTTCAGAAAAAATACTTAACAATCCAAAAAGCAGAATTGATATTCCGATCGAGTCGGTTTGCCATTTCAGTCAGAATTCTAGAAAAATATTGGAAAATGATATAAAGAGAGTTTCGTGGATATATGAAAATATAAGAAGTTAAACTCCAAATATATAAATTGTAAGTTCAAATTTCTTCAGCTTCATAATCTATTGCAATCTTCCTATCTCTGATTTTTAAGCTTTTTTCCTTGTCTTAAGTTCTCAATACTGATGCCAAAGTCTTAGCGTTTTTTAATCAATTTTATGACACAGTAATAAAAGGGAAAGGAGTCGGGATATCGCTATTTGACTTCAAATTTTACTAATGATATAAAAGTTATAAGAGAAAAAAGAATCCATTATTTAATTCCAATTCCTAAGAAAATTTTGTTTGTATAGAGAAAACGAATGAATATTAGAAATATTCTCGAAGATTTTAAGAAATATTCACCATACGAGATGCTAGATGTTGTATCCAGCAGAATAAACAAGAAATATCGTCAAGAATATGAAATTGCTTCTAAGAATTTTTGTTCAATGTATGCAAATTTTTATTTGTGCCTTGAAAGACTCTTAAAAGAAGCATCTCTATCAAGAAGATATGAAAGAATTTATTGGAAAATAAGATATCATGAGAGACTTACTGAGAAGGAAAGATTATTTTGCAAGAGGTGCAATACACACTGCAAGTATATGCTGTTGGATTATGATAATCTTTTTTTGCATACAAAAATATATTTTGATGGTATGGCATATATGACAAAATATTTTTTTAATTTTAAAAAGAAACCGAGTAATAAGTCATTTTCAGCACATAGAAAATTTTTCTTAAAAAAAGAAAATATACCCTACTATGATGAAGAATATGCTTGTGTAGTAAGAAATGAATTATCATGGTGGGACATCTTCATAAAGTTTATAAGAGATAAATTTATTACACACAAAACAATGAGGCATCTTAGATGGATAGGATATCAAGGACTAGGCGATAATATTGGAATTCTGTTTATGCCTTTTGGAGTAGAAAAAAATTATAATAAAGACATTAATTTTTTGATGGAAAAATATAAGCAAGAACTAAAGGCCCATTCAGCCAATAGTAANNATGATGGATGGGGAAGATAAAAATCTATACGAAAAAATTAAAGCAAATTTGATTTCCCATACATTAAATTTAGAGGATTACATACAGAAGATTAGTGACTGGTTTAAATTCTATAATAAACATTTTATAAATTTATAAGATTTTCAAGACATATTTACAGGAAAGTTTTTGGATAAGCTTAAGATAATCTAAGTATTTATTTAAATCTAAAATTAAAAAGGGGAGGGTTCTTATGTATATTGGATATGTTGATGAAAGCGGATATGTAGGTCGCATTAGAAATGAATCTCAACCAGTACAAGCAATGGCTTGTGTGCTCCCAAGTGCTTATAATCTTCATCGAACCTATGATGAATTTGGTGCTATTATGCAAATCTTACGTGAAAATAATATCGCGTTACAAGAGCTTAAAGCAGAAGAGATATATCGGGGCCGTGGTGTATGGGCGAGAGTAAATGGTGAAACTCGGCATAATATATTCGATACTTATTTTAGTTGGCTAGTTCAAAGAAGGCACAAAATAATTTTAGACGTAATTGATAATAATAAATTCTTTGACTTAAAAGACTCTAACGACCAAATAGCAAGCTTTTTAAGTTCTCCATATGTGGCTGGTGCTTTACATATTGCACTTTCTGTTCAAAAACATAATCAGCGCCGTAAAAGCAATAAAGGGAAAACAATTTTAATTTTCGATGAACAGGATGAATTCAGAGATAAGGTAGGAGAATTAATTGCTAAACCTCCTGAATTTACAGACGCTTTCTACGGTTATAGAAGTAGGGATAGGATTAGACTTAACCAAATTATTGATACAGCTTATTTTGTAAAATCACATCATTCTTATATTATCCAAATTGCAGATAGTGTAGCATTTGTTTCTCGCCTCTATTTTCAGCTTACAGAATATGAAACGTCAGAAGCTTACAATGGCGAATTGAATCGTATTCAAACTTGGTGTAATAAGATAAAGACTAGATTAATCCCTAATTGTGATTGTTACCCTAATAAATCCGATAGAATTTATAATTTCTATCGAAATATTGTTCCTAGTAATTTCCCACTTTGAATATTAGAAACGAATTTTTATAACACGACCAGGTACTGTTTGGATTGTTTTTTTAGATTACAGGAAAAATTATGATGAGTTTAAAAAAATTACCTAACTTACCAAATTTTAGTAAAGAATCTCCAAAAGTAGTAAAAGTTTTAGATAGGATTAGATTTGATTTAAAAAAAAAGGAAGAATACTTTGAGTTTTGCTGGTTTTCACGTGAATACCCGAGATGTTATAGATATCATTTAGAGTGCTCTAAATATCGGCTGAAGTGTATTTATCAAAAATACGAAGAAGCACATAAATATTTTAGTCATAAACTTATGAGAGTAGAAGAAAATTGTTATGAAATGTTTTATTCAAATTCTCAAACTTATATAATTTATTGGGATTTTGAATCATACCTATCTGCTATTAATTCAGCACTTGACCTTCTGGCACGAATATTAGGAACTGCATATCGTGAACAAATGCCTATTTCATTCAATAAACTTTGTAAAAAGAAAAATTTGGATAATATTACAATTATTCTAAAGAAAGCTCAAAAAACATGGATTTCTCGAATGAAAAATTATCGCGATTGTTTTATTCATTTTACTCCAATAGATACTATACTAGGAATTTCAGTTAAACGTTATTCTAATGGTTGGGAACTTTATGGAAAATTGCCCACAAATCCAAATATCAGAGAAATATTGGGTTTTAAATTCTCTCGGAGAATTGAATTATTGAAATATGCTATTTCAGTTTTTAAACACATGTCAGCTTTAGACACTAAAATATCGAAAGAAATATTTAAGTTATATAATTCAAAAAAATTTCCAAAACAAATTAACAATTTATTNNAAAATCCTAAAGTTTTGGTTGAGATGAACGATAATTTGATAGGCAGTGATCCAGCCAATGTACGACTTGCGCTTTTTGCTAATCCTTTAGGGAAATAAGGCAAGTGATACGAAAATTTCGGAAATCAATAAAAACAAGGCCTACAGAAAAAGAAGCTTTAGAATTTTTAAGTCGTGGATATTATTCTATAGGACCCAAAGATTACATTTCTGCAAAAGATAGAATAGAAGAACTAAAAAGACTGTCTAATACAATCAGAGTACTTCTTAATAAGGAAATTCCAAAAGGTAGGAACTTGGATTTAGTAATCTTAAAGTGTCATATTTTGATAGAGTTTATGATGAATCAATACATTAACCTCTTATCAGAAAGCAAGGTGGATGTCACAAAAGAACGATTTACTATCAGTCAGAAATTGACTATAGTTCATATGCTTGGATTCATATTTGATCCTCTCATATTACCTTCTATTGAAATTATAAATAAATTGAGAAATCAAGTAGCACATAGACTAACAATTGATAGAGGATTGATTGATAAATTACTTAAAATTAATAGTGAGGATCCAGACACATTTATAGAACCCAATGATGCCGAAAGAGCGAAAGGCATTAAGTCTATCACACGTTTTATTTGTTACGCTTTCCTTGGAGTAATTGAAGCAAAACATATTGAAGCGCATAAGGAACTATTGAACTCCGAAAAAAATAGTATATAGAAGTAAAAAAAAATCACGCCGCAAATTTATAGCATCAGGAACTTTCGTTTTTAATTAGATAATATATGATAAGATAACCTATATCTTTAAAATAATTATTTTTTTATTCAACTGGAAGCTAAAGACTATAAAGCTTTGGCTTCCCGAGTATCAAAAAAGACGTTTAGCGAATTATCACCTCATTAGACAGACGCCTTTCATAAATAGATTTTCTCACAAAAGTTCTTCTTATTTTCAAAACTATTTTAAAAATAAAAAAAAATTAAATAAATTATCTTAGTATCTTAGTGATGGGGAATAAAGGTGGTACTCAAAAAATATGGGGAAAATGTTTAAAAAATAAATAATAAATAGTGTAATAGTATAGTGAGGGGAATAAAAAAAGAAGGTTCTTACTTTTTAAAAGAATTGAAAACATATAAAAGATTAGCTCTATAGTAAAAGGGACTAAAAGATAATAACAAAATTAAAGGAGTGATTTATTATGTTTGAAGAAATTTCTACAAAGGAAGTTATTGAAACCTATATTGATTCGAATCCGGATTCGACGGTTTCAAAGCTTACAAAAGTAATTGGTATTGGATCTGTAATTGCTATTCTTGAAGATGACAATTTTAAAAATAAGCTATTGTATTTACCAAGACTTACATCACTATGGAGAACCGCAAAACCAGTTATTGTTCAAAAAAAATTAAAGGGACTAGTGGGCGATGAACGAGAAGAAATGGTTGAACAGTTATCAAAATTTTTTAATGTATCGAAACGGGTGATTGAAAAAATGAATGAGACTGGAAAATACCATAGAAATTAATTTAAAGGGAGAAAAGTGTGCTTATTTCTATGATAAAACCATCATGGTTGCTTGAGAAACAGTCTCTATCAGCTTCTCTCGGCGCGAGTTTTCTTGGGGAAAAATTGTCTTGGGGAAGAAAATATTTAAAAGAGTAAAAAATGGCACAATGTATAAAAATTAAAGCTAATGGCAAACAATGTCAGGCACATGCTTTTTCTGATGGGTCTGGGTTGTGTCTTTTCCATAGTTCTACTGATAAAGCCCGTGAGGCACGAAAAATTAAGCTCATTTCTAAAGAACAAATGATTAGAGTTTTACAAAAAGAATTAAAAAAATTAGATGAAGTTGAAGATACAATTGCTCGTTCGGCTGAAAAAAGACGAGTAATTCAACTCATTTGTGAACTCAAGGGAGAACGGACTCCAATTGAGGAAGATAACAAAGATAATGCTGAAAAAGCAATGGAGAAAATATTAACAAAATGGCAAAAATCAAAAAACAAGAAAGACCAACATTCAGTGAATTCCTAATAAGTCCAATATTAGCTGGGAAAAGTCTTAAAGAGGGAGTGGATTCATGGCGTTCATGGTTAGCACTGGATAAAGTAATCTTTGGAGAAAAATTAACTAATGAAGAATTTAAGTTGTATAAGAAATGCTGTCAAAGAGAAACGATCCCAGACCAAGGATTTGAGGAAATTTACGTTAACTGTGGAAGACGCGGTGGAAAATCTTTTAATGCTGCACTGATAGCTATCTATCTGGCTTTATTCTATGACTGGACTCAATATTTAAGTCGTGGAGAACCAGGATTTATATTTCTGGTGGCCACGGATCGGACTCAGGCGAAAGTTATCCTTAGTTATATTGAAGGGATACTGCAAGATTTTCCAGGGACTGTTAAAAAAATAAAAACTCTTGAGATTGAATTAAATAACGGAATTATTATTTCAATTCGTCCAGCATCATTTAGAAGCGGAAGAGGATATTCGACATTATGTGTAATTATGGATGAGTTGGCATTTTGGAGAAGTGAAGAATCTGCAAATCCAGCGCAAGAAGTAGTATCCAGTTTTTTGCCAACTTTAGTTGAAGGCGGAAAATTAATTGGACTTTCAACTCCTTATTCTCGAAAAGGTTATTTTTGGGAAATATATCGAGATTATTTTGGAAAAGAAGATACTGATATTTTAGTGTGGCAAGCACCAACACTTTTAATGAATCCAAATTATAGTAAAAGAAAGATGAAACGAAATATTAAAAGAGACCGAGTAAAAATGACAGCTGAATACTATGCAGAATTCAGGACAGATATTGAGTCGTTTTTAACTGAAGAAATGGTAGAAAAAATTCGGGCGGATGAAGAGTTTGTTCCATTTCAACCAGAACAGAAATATTTTGCATTTACTGACCCTGCTGGAGGAGGCGGTGGAGGAGATTCATTTACGTTAAGCGTAGGTCATTTAGGAGACAATGAGATAGTTATAATTGATGATGTATCGGAAGTAAAATCACCATTTGACCCAACTGAAGTAGTTGAAACTTATAGTGAATTATTAAAACAATATGAATGCACTTCTGTAGTTGGAGATAAATTTGCACCAGGCTGGGTATCAGGAGCATTCAAAAAGCAAGGAATAAATTACGTCCAATCTGACTTAACAAAATCAGAAATTTATCTCTATTTTCAACCGCTTTGTGCTACAGGAAAAGTCAAGATTCCCAAAAGTGAAAAATTAAAAAACCAATTACTTTCGCTTGAAAGAAGAACAGGTATGATGGGAAAGGATGTCGTCGATCATCCACGAGGACTAAAGGATGATATCGCGAATGCTGTCTGTGGTTGTGCTGTTTTGATTCATAAGGGAATTTTTAAACGAGCTACACCTGAAGAATTAAAAGCACGTTTGCCTCAAGTTTTCAGTCGTCTTCATCCAATGAAAAATCTAATGAGAAAAATGAGACAAGAGGGTCGGAATAGGATGACTGAGCAGGAAATTAAGGAACAGGAGAAAATTTCAGAAGCAAAAAGAGCATATAAGCGAAAATACTTTAATAAGCCTGAGCGCGAATTAGACGAAATCATGGGGTCTGAACAAATTCCATGCCGTATGTGCGGAGGACAAGGGACAATCCAAGGAGAAGTCTGTACCAAATGTCGAGGGACAGGAACGGTTAGGAAGTATAGTCGAATGACAATAGTAAATTAAATTAAAGTAATAACTATGTTTATCCATATACAAACCATTATGGTTAATAAAGATAATTCATCTAGACGCTTCTAAAGGGCGCTAGAGACGATAAAAATATATATATTTAAGGATTATATAAAGCACCCAGGAATATAAATGAATTATTTAAAAAATAAAGAAGAAAGCATTATTCAACTGTCCTGTTTTTGTGACAACCTGATTAGAATTCCCTCGAGATTCCCTCAAGAAAAACCGATAAAAGGATTAAATTTAGATATATTCAAGGATTTACAAAGACTAGAAAATATGGATAATAGAATCCATGGATATCATTGATTTTACATAATTTAGAAGAAAATGGTTAAGCAAGATTTCAATTTCAGATTTTCTAATTCGAGATTAAAAATTTTAAATTCTATTTTTCAGGAGGCACAGCAAACACGTATTCCTAAACAAGCGCGGCGGCTTAGTTTAGGTGTGCCATTAAAAGTAAATCCTATAGGTAGAAGAAGGAGAGGATTTACATGGCGCAATTTAAAGTTGCTGAAGCCTCCGAGAAACTTAATGTTTCCAGAAGTAGGGTATATCAATTGATTAAAGTTGGAGAAATTGGATTTCATCAGGAAGGAAGAGAATATCGGATTTCTCAGAAACAGATTGATAACTACCTTAAAAGGAATGAAGTCCTTCCGCAATCAATTTCAAAGAAAGCGGAAGAATTACTTCAAATATTTTTAAAAGGAGGTATTCAGATGACTCGACCTGGAAAGAAGAATCAGGACGAGTCGAAGTATTGGAATTATGGTATTGGCAGTGTCCTTGTAAAAGGAAAACAAAGACTAAAAGACAAATCAGGAAAACCTTACCCATCTTATTACATCCGCTATTACGATGAGTCAGGAATTCGACAAACCAAAAAAGCAAAAGGTGCATTTACCAAAAAACAAGCTTCAATAGTATTGCTTGAAAAAGTAGCAAAAATTGGAAGTAAAAAAGAAAATCCAGTTGAAGAAAATCACGACATCTCACTCAGGGAATTCTGGGAAGAAAAAAGAGAAAAGTTAGGTATCCAGGAAAACGAAAGAAAAGCATACGACTATTCAATCACAAAGTTCTTCAACCCAGATATTCTCTTATCACAAATCACAGTTAAAAAAATTGATGACTATGTTAAGTGGATGAAAGACAGAGGAAATGCTCCCAAAACAATCTGTGAACGATTAAAAACATTAAGAAAAATTCTTAATGACGCAAAGGAAAGAAGCTACAGTCTTTACAATGGTGAGAATCCAGTTCGAAAATCTCAATTTCCAAAAGTCCTAAAAAACGGTAAGAAAAAAATTCTTTCTCCAGAAGAAGAAAAAAGATTGCTTAACTGTTCCGAACCACATGTTAAACCAATCGTTATTACAGCAATTGAATCTGGAATGAGATTGAATGAAGTTCTTAATTTAACTTGGGATGAAGTTGAAGAAAAAGGAATTCGCCTTCCAGTCCAACGGACTAAAGATAGAGATGAGAGATTTATTCCATTTTCTCTTTTTCCAAAAATGCACAAGGTAATTATTGAGTTGAAGAAACAAAGCCAACAGATTAAAGACAGTGAATTTGAAAACAAAGAAGATAGAAAATATGTTTTCCTCTATCAGAAGCCACTAAAGAATGGAAGAAAAAAGTGGATTCACCCTACAACCATTAAAAGAAGTTTTACCAATTCAATTGAGAAAGCTGGATTAGAAGGCAAAATCACATTTCACAGTTTCCGACATACGATGATTACTCGCGAAATTATACGGGATAGGATTCCAACAATGGCATTGAACAAAATCACAGGACATGACTGTTTTAAAATGACTGAACATTACACACATCTCTGTGATGAAGCTTTATGTCAGATGGGTGAATCTGGTACTCAAATTGGTACTAGAGAAAAA
>JABAOF010001526.1_pt7 | contig 11983 bp, 10 predicted proteins | sample 7062171 | NCBI WGS metagenome assembly JABAOF01 (sample SAMN14538628, study PRJNA623070) | marine sediment metagenome | biome: marine biome [ENVO:00000428]; feature: marine pelagic biome [ENVO:01000023]; material: deep marine sediment [ENVO:00002113] | place: India: Gulf of Khambhat ... | reverse complement strand
GCAGGCTTTGGTGAGCTCCGGCCTCCATTTTTGGGCAAAGATATCGCTGTCGGTGTCCAGGGAGAGGGCATACTTGGCCAGAGTGGAATGCACGCGGTTCTTGAGGGCAGTGCGCTGTTTGGAGAGCGCCATGCGTGTGCAGCGTTTTTATACAATCAACTCGCCGCATCTGACCAGAGATGCGCGGCGATCCGATGTAGTATGATCCGATCCCTGGCAGATGAGCTCGAGGCCGTTAGGCGGAACCTTCGCCGTTGCCGTAGGTCATCTGGGATTTGGTACGTTACGGTTGATCTTCCTCTCTGCCATGCGTGATGACATCGTCTGGTTTGTCTTCTGGGAGGAGAGCACGGAGTTGATATTGATAGTAGCGATTTTGTATCTCGTCTGGGTCATTCGATCGGATCTACTCAAACGGACCCCGGGCATCGATCGAGCCGTAACCTAAGTTCGTTTTGTAAATATCACGAGCAGTATGCAGCAAGGATTTCATTTGACGGGGAGGGATCATCATGCGGCAAATTAAATCGAAGACCAAACTCGCCACCATGGATTGGACGAAATTCAACCAGCGAATGGTACCGTACTTCTTGGTAAGCCCGGATCAGAGGCGCCTGGCTGCGGTCATGAAGGAAGATGATTGGAATTATGTTCAGGTTAACGATGAGAGGCAGAATGTGTATGAACTTCTCTTTGGCATGATGTTCAGCCCGGACAGTCGCCGAATCGCTTACTTTGCTATGGAGGAATCTGGAAAGATCATCACGATTGTTGATGATGAGAATTTCGGCTCGTATATGATGGTAATGCCTGAGTCATTGGAGTTCAGCCCGGATAGTCGCCAATTTGCCTACACGGTTAAATCGCACGATGGATCATGTGTCGTGATTGATGGAGAAGAGCAACAAACATATAAAGGGATCCTTGAGTATGACACAATCTTCAACCCCGGCAGAGAGGGATACGCCTACGGGGCTTATGATGGCGAACAGTGGCATGTGATCACTGATCAGGGAAGACAAGGCCCCTTCGAAGCATTAGGGAAGCTTATTTTCAGCCCTGGAGGTGAGCGTCTGGGTTACAAAGCAAGGATCAATGGAAAAGAAGCGCTGATCCTCGACGGTGAGCAGCAGAAACCCTATGATCATGTCGATAACCCACATTTCAATCGCGATGGCTCGTTTTACGCCTATGCGGCCAGGGATGGAAACCAGTGGGTGGCCGTCGTAAATGGCGTCGAACAAGGACGCTATGACGACCTAGGTCTGACGGATAGATCCATAAGCGATGTCGGGGATCACCTCGTTTATTGTGCTAAGAAGGCCGGACAAGCGTATCTTGTGGCTGACGGCCTAGAACTAGGACCGTACCCTGATGTGCTCATGGATTCGGTGACGTTAAGCCCGGATGGCAATCGTCTCGCATTCGCAACCAAGACCGGTGCAAAAGGTTTTCTTGGTCTCCTTCCAAAAAAAGAATTTCATATGATCATCGATGGAGAACCCGGGGAAGTTTTTAATGACCTGGCACTTGTCCTCTTCAGCCCTGACAGTTCTCGCTATCTGTACCTGGCGAAACGAGGTGGGAAGGAAGTGCTTGTCATCGATGGCGTTGTGCACGGACCCTTTGAAGGCCAGATCGGCATAGGCGAGAAGTCCTTCAGTCCTGATAGCTCCCGCGTGATGTACGCCATCTATGCTAAAAATGAACTTTATATTTGTGTCGATGACCAAAGATTCGGACCTTACAAGAGCGCGGATGAATTCACCTTCTCACCAGATGGCAGCCATTTTGCTTATCCAGCACTAGTTGAAGGTCGTCAGAGCGTTGTGCTTGATGGCGAAGAGGGTGAAACCTTCGACAATATCGTTGTCCTAGGAGGGGGCAAGGTTGTATTCGATTCTGCTAAGGAATTTCATTACATAGCTACACAGGGAATGGATTGGTATCGAGTTGAAGAGGTGATTACATAGCCCTCAGGTGAGTCATGTTGTAATCAATAGATATTCCTGGCTTTGATCTGGAGTCATGGGTCTGCCCACTCGGTTACACCTCGGGATGTTTAGCAAGGGAGATACTTTTCTCCCCACCCTGATAAGAACATTCAGGGCGAACTGGAGGCTCTCAAGCAGCATCTCCGGAGTGAAACGGAGGGGGTTATGATAGGGTGCCTGTAGGGGGTAGTTTAATAAAATTATCAGGGGCTGATTGTAAGAGTAATCGGAAGCCGAATAAATTTATCGGTAAATAATTAAATTCCATTGTCGGTACCTCGATTCCAACTGGTTTGACGCGCAACCTGCCTGCCAACTAAAGACTCAGTGGGTTTCTCCAATTAATCCTGTAAAGTATGTTATTTGGAAGCTAGTCCACAGATTCAGATTTTGGCCCGATAATCAGAATTGATAGACTTGAGAAAGGGTCAGTTCTATGAAATTCGGCATTTACTTACCCAACTTTGGAGCCTATGGAGACGCACGTCTTCTGGCTAATCTAGCTCAGGATGCAGAAAACTCAGGCTGGGATGGTTTTTTCATTTGGGATCATATTGCAGGCTGGACGTTGCCTATGGTTGATCCTTGGGTAGCCCTTGCTGCGGTCGCTGTCAGTACGCACCGAATCCGGATCGGCACTACGGTTACACCCCTTCCCCGGCGTCGTCCCTGGAAGTTGGCGCGCGAGGCTGTCTCGATCGATCATCTTTCAGGAGGGCGGCTAACACTGGGTGTAGGTATCGGAGGTGGAAAAGCCGAGTGGGCGCATCTGGGTGAACAGCCTGATCTCAAGAAGCGAGGGGCAATGCTGGATGAAGCATTAATTGTACTGGTTGGGTTATGGAGTGGTGAACCGTTCAGCTATGCGGGGCAATATTATCACATCGAGAACGCGCATTTTCTACCCAAACCACTACAGCAGCCTCACATTCCTATTTGGGTGGGTGGGATCTGGCCCAATAAAGCACCCTTTCGAAGGGCCGCAAAATGGGATGGAGCATTTCCTTTGTTCGAGGTTGAAGAGAATGAACAAGAGCTCGCCCAACTGGATGACATGGTTCGTTACCTGAGTAAGCATCGCAAACATGAGCAGCCATTGGAAATAATCATCATGGGGGTCACAGCTGATGCAGAATCTAAAGAAGTGGTTAATTTGGTCGAGCAACGCGCCGACTTGGGAGCGACTTGGTGGTTGGAATCTATTACGCCCTTTAGATCTGGCAAAGGTTATGAAGATGAATGGCCAGTAGATTCAATGCGCGAACGAATACTGCAAGGTCCACCACAGTTGCGTAAACCGCAGAAATAGCGGGCTAACCCCAGTTGCATGTGACCCGGCTGCGCCGACAGCCAAGCGGCGCGCTCTTTGAGTATTTGGTTCCAAGCAAAGGATGGCTCGGGTCAAAAACGCCGGATCACGTGAACACACCGTTAGGCGGCTTAGATAGTTGCATGCATTATTGAAAATTCAATTTGAAAGGACAAGCATATGAGCGAGAATGAGGATACAACAAGCCGGGGAGCGACCAACTCTGAGGGCCCATACATAGTTTACTCCGCAGGGGGGCTTTTCACACAAGACGAGCTGGCAACAAATATTTTACTCAAGGAGTCTGTTTGTAAATTGTCTAGCGGGAAATTTCAATTATTCTTACCTCAGTCCAGGGAATTGCAGGAATTGGACAGACCTGATGTCGAAGCCTATATAAGGAATACTGATCTCCTAGAGGTTGTGAAAGCCGATATTATCCTGGCGCGCTTCGATGGCCTGGAGCTGGATTCAGGGACTGTGGTGGAATTTGCGATGGCAAAGTGTCTCGGAAAGCCAACGGTTATACTGCGCTCTGACTTTCGTCGCGTGTCTTTTGCGGGCTTGAGTGAGCCTTACAATTTGATGGTAAAGAATTGGCCCCGGACTGTAGAGGTCCAGCTAAACTCTTTTGAAATTTGGGCAGATATATTTACCGAGGAGTGCCAGAGGCTAGGCGACAGCGATACGTTGCAGGGTATGCTGAAAGCGGAGTTAGGCACGATACAGAAATCCTTAGATGAAGTTGCTAAGCAAGTCATAGCTGGTCTGGAAGCGGTCATAGAGATGAAATCGCCCTATCCGCCAGAGTATCAAGAGGTTGTGTATCAAGCATCCAGGTACAGTCCCGGGAGTGGTTTTAGCGAATTAATGACAAAAAGTAAGTTGGAAGAAATTGTTCAGAGACTTAGAAGAAACGGCACATTGTAATGATCTATATGAACCGTCGGGCTAGCGATAAAGCCGCCTAACCACTCACTGGAGGCGACCTGGGATGCGCCATGATTTGCCATCGATGGAGCGTTTTTGATATCGTGGTGAGCAGGAGCTGGGGCGATCCCAGGCGCCTCAGCTCGCGACCGTTAGGCGCAATCACTGAGCTTCAGCATAAGGAGCAAGAGGTGAAACGAAATCCATTGGTTGCAGGACTTCTCTCCTTGTAGTTCCCAGGGCTTGTTCCCCATCGGATGCATCGCGTACGTCGTATCGGGCACGTTTCAACGCCGCTGCCAAAGGGTTGCGCGGATTGCGTCCTCATCGTTGACAATCAAGATCTTGTTCCGATTTTCCATGATCATTCCTTGTCGACATTATAGGGTCCGCCAGAAAGCATCATTACCTGGCTGTAATATGACATTGCCAACATGATATTCGGGTATCATACTCAGGTAATCATTGCTCTTTATTGTTAGGGTCATTTAGAAATGGTGAAGGGGAAGATCATGCGATCGTCCAAATTGCTCCCATTCGTTCTCACGCTCATCTTTATCCTGACTGCTTGTACAGAGGTTTCTACCGAGATAGAGGGTACTTTAACTTCAGAGGTAAGGGCAAATATATCTGTGACGCCGACGGCCAGTGCAATCTCACCGACACTCACCGCAACCACAACGCCCACTCCAGATACTACTGCCGTCGCAGAAGGCAGCTACCAGGCTACGCCGAACATTAACAAGACCCAAAACGCCGCTGCCTTCGCCACAATTGTGGCCATGAAGACTGCTACCAGACAGGCGCGCCCACCCACATCGACATCGACACCAACAGTTTCCACGGAAATCCCACTGACAGGTATGGAAGAGCTCGATCGTGTTGTTCAAATCGGCCTGGACGGCGATATAGAAGCGCTTCGATCTCTCTTTCGATATGTACAGGCCCAATGTACAAACGACGATGGGCTTGGCGGATCTCCGAAGTGTAAAGAAGGAGAGGTCGAAGGCGAGACGGTCGAAGTCCTTCCAGTCCTAGCAGGAGAAGGTCATTTCATTAGGAAGGATGATATCGATTCTTGGATTGGAGTTGATGCTTCAGATCTCTACGCTGTTTACTCGGTTTCCGACTCTGCATTCTCCGATCCGATCTATCCCAGTGGTGAGTATGCGATCGCGTTTATCAACGAAGCCCGATTCATGATATCTACACTGCATATCGTCGAAGGTCAAATAGTGAGGGTAGATTACACCATGGGCAATCCACCGACGATACGACCGGACGATGTTGACATGTATCTAATTGCACCAAGGGAATTGGATCAGTGAGTATGCTCGGATGAAGGTAGACCCTCGCGCATAGATGCCCGATGCCTAACGTCTCGCTGGAGCGGACGGCTAATCGGCTTAGCCGATTAGCTTAAAGGAATGACTTCGTATTTCCTCATCGTTGGAGGATTGAATAGATCGCCGCCTCTCAGCTCGAGGCTGTTGGGCGGCATTATTACGATCGTTTCTTTCTAAGTGTGAGAATATCATGAAAAGGTTCTTAAAAATCCATCACTTCTTGTTCGCACTAACATTTCTATTATTAGAGGCTTGCGGCCCCGGTAATGCAGTGCAAACATCCCAGGTGCCCTCTGTTCAGAGTGCGACACCGACAACAACTCCATTTCGGACTCCAACGCAGACCTTGTCACCAACAAGTACAAGCATCCCTCCAACAGCTATCCCGGATACGTCGATCGAGCCAATAGCCCAGGGAGCCGAAATCCGGATTGACAGCTGGGCTCCGGACGGTCTGTGGTTAGGTTTCTGGCTGTGGACCCCGGAAGATATGGCCGCTGATCCTCAAGCTCCACCGGGCAAATTGATTTTTCTCAACCCCCACACGGATGAAATTTGTGAATATGGGCACTTCGAGTTTAGCGAGCACAGCCCCGATATTTCCTGGCAACCAGACGGTAGCGCTGCCGTAAGCGCCACAGACAGCTATTGGATTGGATTCCCTTGTCAAGATTTCGTTCCCACCCAGGCTGAGGAAATCGAGATCCTTGGTCCGCCGGATGAAACCCAGTCTTCTGACGGGACCTTTCGGGCTGAGACTATTACCCAAGACTCTGTGGATGGGTGGGTCAAACATACGACAACGATCACGAATAGCGCTACCGGACGAGTAGAAAACCGGGTCGATTGGGAACTTGACGAAAGGTTGGGATGTTGTGGCTTAGGTGGGGAATGGGTTACGGATGATTTATTCCTTATTTATGAAACCCGCTCTCGAGGTCCCCTCCTGATCCAGGCCGGAGGAGAAGTCGTCCAAGTGGCTCCTGATCTTTTTGGTGTTCCAGCTACCGAAATCCCCGAAGATTCGTGGGACTGGGTCAATCAGCAAGCTACTGCCGCTTCGGTCGATCACGACGATCTCTACCACATCCTGCTTCATGCAACTGGGGATGAAGCGAGTTTCCCCCCAGTTCTTCTTTTCCACTCAGATACAAGGGAGGTGGAGACTCTGCCTTACACACACTTATGGCACCCTGCCTTCACCCCGGATGGTCGCTGGGTGCTGCTGCAACGCCCGAATACATTTGGCGGGGATATTGCTCTCTGGATCCGCCCTGTAGATCCTCCAGGCAGCCAAGTGCACCGAGTTGCCGAGGGCACTTTCTGGTCTGCCTTGTCACCCAGTCAGTCTGCAATTGCCTTTGGCTACGCGGGTGAATTCACGGTCTTGCGGTTCCCAGATGGTGAATCTATCAACACCTGGAGGACGGGGGAATATGACAACCCCCGCCTAATCTGGTCACCAACAGGAGATTTTCTTGCTACATCAGGCAACATCCCTGGAGAATATGATGCTGCGCTATTCGTTGTCGAGGTCAGGGAATAGACTGGCGATGACTAAGACCTCACCGGAGCTGGCGCCAAGTGGCGATCATTCGGATCGCTTGGAAGAACGGCGAAGCAACCGAAGGTTGCCGCCGTTCTTCTGTGAAAGAGGCGAAAACCTGCAATCGCAACAAAGGGCAATTCGGGTTTCAGATTGAATATGACCGTGGGATACGCGAGAATGAAAAAGGGTAGGGCGGGGAGCGCAGCTCACTTTGCGAATGTTAGCAGGCGCAGGAATCAAGTCTGCTAAGAGTATGAATATGAGGCCAACGATGTGTTCAAAGCTCTTTGCCTCATACAAATTGAAAGGAGTACCATGTCTGAAGATCAATCAACGCGGATTGTGCACCTGGTCGCGGCACCTCCTGGCTGGGAGGCAGTATTCCATCCCATAGACTCTCCGAAGGGCGATTTTAGGACACCCGTCGGTGCATGGGCGCTTATCGAAACGGGGGAGCCTCCTGTCCAACAGGTAGTGGGTGTGGTGGCCACCGCGGAAGCATCCCTAAAGCCGATCACCGAATTCGACGACACAGTAGAGTTTGTGCGTTACGAGGTTTGCATTGGAGTATCATCCGAGTCTCGTTATGAGGCAGCAGTTAGATCGAGGTAGCTCGAAACGATGCCTCGTCAACGCGGTGTAGCATCCATGCGCCCCCTTTCGTGAGTCGAGATGCTCAAGCCAGTAGCCCGATACGATAAACTAGAAGAAGCACAATGTGAGTGGGCGAGTTAGGCTCTAGAGAAAATCGTAAGTAGCGAGGAATTTGGCGCCAGCTAACACTTCCATTCTCGCTAGAGCGGCCCCCGCGTTTTGTGTAGTGCATGAGAGGAGTAGATCAGCGGCGCCGCCTAGTTCAACGCCGTTAGGTGTCCGCGACTGATTGATACTGGACGTCACAATGTCATTAATGGTAAGAAATAACTGGAACAATAAGCTACTTAGCCATTATGAGGAAAGGTTCTTTTCCGAGTTTGGTCGGCTTGAAACACATACATCACAATGGCAAAACAAATACATCGCCGTAGTTGGGTAGACCTAGTTCAACATCTTGCTGAGGGCCTTCCACTAGCTCCGCTGGGTTTATATGTCGTCCTTGCTGTGGTCATCCTGTTGATCCTCCATGGCTCCCAATGGGTCTCGGGCAATACTGAGAAGTATCTCTTCACCATACCATTGACATGGACCGCAGTCTGGACTCCACTCATGCTCGCCATGATGCACATCCTTGACCGGATCGCGAAGCAATCCTTGGCTCAGTTCCGTCCGGCGAGCGGTTTAGAAGTGGAGGATTACGAGCGTTACGAGTATCTGCTAACCACGATGTCATCCAGGCCTGTTATCCTGATCCAACTTGCCGGGACGGTCATTTTCCTCGGCACGGTTTGGGTGGCTCCCTCCTATTCCGGTTTGGTCAGCGGAGATCCAATATCAGACGCAATTGTGTATCTGATCTTTTGGTTCAATTTGGGGATGCTCCTAGTTTCGATGTACCATCACACCAGACAGCTCGAGATGGTTTCAACCCTCCATCAAGAGGCTCCATCCATCGGCATTTTTGACACGACACCCATCTTCGCATTCTCGAGGCTCTCATTCTGGGCCGCAGTCCTCACTGTGTTCATGATCCTCCCCTCGATCTTTATTTATCCGACTACTGAGGAAAGCATTGTGTTTGCTCTCCCGTCAATAGTTGGAATGGGTTTCGCCATATTAGTATTCTTCCTCCCACTCCATAGTCTCAACAAACGACTTGTGGATGAGAAATCCGCAATGTTGGGGCAGGTTAGGCAGCGGATTCGTGACAGCATCCGTGAGCTCAATCAGAGGGTGGATCGGGGAGATATGTCTAACGTAGAAACACTGCGTTCTCAACTCGCAGCGCTAGTGCTTGAAGAGGAGTACCTTGAGAAACTGCGGACCTGGCCCTGGCCCCGTGGGGCATTTGCTAAACTTCTTGGCCTCATCGCCCTGCCCCTTCTTCCCTTCATCCTCCAGCTGCTCATCCAGAGATTCTTCCCCCCATAGGATATCTGTTGTTATAGTGGGCAAGGTGCGGATGATAGATGGATATTTCATGATACACCGGCGGACAAATCGGCCAGATTTTCTTTCATTCGGAAGAGTATCCAACATTGTCAGAATGCTTTCATATACTTGAAGTAGAAAGTTGAACCATGTCCCAGTATTTTGTATTCAAAGATTCTTTCATCCCCACGGTTGAACAAGTCGGGGGCAAAGGCCAATCCTTAATTTATTTGGCGAATAGAGGCTTCACAGTCCCCATCGCTGCTGTGCTGTCAACCGAGTTCTTCCAACCCTGGATGGAGCAGCTCAAGGCTAGTCCGGAATGGAAAGCCTTTACCCAGGCTATAAATGATGGCATAGTAGCCGCGGCCAAAACTGTAAAGGACAGCGCCCAAACACTCACCTTCTCAGAAGATCAACAACAGACACTTTCAGAAGTTCGCCAACATCTCCAAACAGCAGACATCACGATGATGGCCGTGCGCTCATCCTCTCCTGAAGAAGACCTGGAAGGAGCCTCTTTTGCCGGCATCTATGAGACCGTACTGGGCGTGAAATATGACGGCTTGGAAGCTGCCATCAAGACCTGTTTTGCCTCTGCCCTGGATGAGCGGGTAGTGGCCTACAAGCAGAAGAGTGGGTTCGATTCGCTGGACCCGAAGATCGCGGTGGTGGTCCAGGAGCAGGTCGCAGCGGACGTGGCCGGGGTGGCCTTCTCGTTGAACCCCGTGAACAACTCCTACGATCAATGTGTGATCAACGCCAACTTTGGACTTGGCGAGACGGTCGTGGATGGGTCGGTAGCCCCGGACAAGTGGGTCGTGGACAAAGTCACGAATGTAATTCTGGAGAAGACCCTCGGGAATAAGACCGTGGCAGTCTACCTTAAGGTGAACGGCGGGACCGAGTCCCGGACCCCTGTGTCACCCACGTCTCCGTGCCTGAGCGACGAGCAAGCCCTGGCTATAACTGAGCTTGCTGCTCGGGTCGAGGTGGAGTACGGCAAACCGATGGACATCGAGTGGGCCTATGAGAGTGGGCAGCTCTACCTACTCCAGGCGCGCCCCATCACTACCTATTATCGACTCCCAGAAGAGATGATCACCCCACCCGGGGAACAGAAAAATCTTTATCAAGACGCGATTGTTACCGAACAGGGCCTGGCAGAAAATATGAGCCCCCTCGGCAGCGACTTGTGGACGAAATTCTCGAGCGAGATGATGGAATGGCTGGGGGCCGATGAGAGCTTCACCACCTTTGAACGAGGTATGGCATTTGAATGCGCCGGACGAGTATATATCCATGTGGGGCGGATGGCCAAGGTCATTGGGAAAAAAAATGTAGTCAAAACTTATCGGCTTGCTGACGACCTGGGGAGCCGAATCATCGAGGCGATGGATCTGAAGGAATACATCCCGAAGAAGCTACCCAAGGGATTGCTGAAAAACTTCATCAAGACGGGGTTAGGAGCTGTAAAGTATATCAAGCCCCTGATGAAAGCGAGGGGAAAGCCCGACGAGTACCTCCAACACTACCAAGATGAGAATGCAAGGCTCAGGGCAGAATTGAAAGCTGAATACGAACGGGATACCTCGTTTGAGGACTTTGCATCCATCAGCCTTGGAAAAGTTAATGTTCATATGAACCAAACTCAATTACCAGCCTTGATGGTGTCCGAGCGTGCACGTGGAAAACTCAAGAAGATGTTCAAAAAGGCCTCCGAATCGGTGCAAGGGCACTTCCGGAACATCGAAAAATCGTTTCCAAACAATGTGACCATCGAGATGGGGCTTGTCATCCACGATTTGTCCCAGTTCACAGAAGTGCAGCAGACCGCTACACCCGAGGAGTTCGTACAAAAACTCGAGGCCAACCAGCTCTCACCGGAGTTCATGGAGAAGTGGCGATTGTTTGCAGATGACTATGGCTTTCGCGGGCCAAAAGAAATCGACGTCGCCACTCCCCGTTACTACGAGAAGCCCGGGGAAGTGTTCGACCTCTTGAAATTGATGGAGGGCCATGATGATCCCGACCTGACACCACGAGGGATCTTTGAGCGTGGGGCTAAGCAACGGATCGAGAGTGTTCAGTTCCTGCAGGAATATCTTGCGGGGCAGAGCCCGAGGAAGGTAAAGGCGTTTAAGAAGAACTACAAGCTGCTCGAAAACTTCGCCGCGTATCGGGAATCTCCCAAGTACTACATCATCATGGCGATGGACTACCTCCGACGCCGGGCTCTCACACTGGGGAACCAGTGGGTAGAAACCGGGCGGCTGGACTCGGTCGACCAGGTGTTTGACCTCCAACTTGAGGAAGTCATACGGGCGGAGGTAGAGGCTGGGCTGGACATCCGCACTCTCGCAACCACCAATCATACCTACTACGCCAAGTTCAACCCTAACAACGACCCCCCGGTCATCATCGATTCCCGAGGATTTATCCCGAAGCTCCCGCCTAAACCGCACAAAGAAAACCATCTCATGGGCACACCGGTGTCCTCCGGAATCGTCAAAGGGCCGGTAAAGGTTCTCAGAACCCCCCACGAGAAGCCGATCTTGCCGGGAGATATCTTAGTGACAAAGGCCACAGATCCGGGCTGGACGACGCTCTTTATCAACGCTGAAGCGGTATTGCTTGAAACCGGCGGGACGCTTCAGCATGGAGCCTCGGTTGCTCGGGAGATGGGTAAGCCGTGCATTGTCGGGATTGAGGATGTCACAAAAATCCTCAACGATGGTCAGACAGTGGAACTGGACGGAGCCACAGGGGTTATCAAGATTATAAGCGGAAGTACGCCTAACCCAGCGTGAATCCTGACCCGGTTACG
>JABAOF010008356.1_pt1 | contig 11985 bp, 10 predicted proteins | sample 7062171 | NCBI WGS metagenome assembly JABAOF01 (sample SAMN14538628, study PRJNA623070) | marine sediment metagenome | biome: marine biome [ENVO:00000428]; feature: marine pelagic biome [ENVO:01000023]; material: deep marine sediment [ENVO:00002113] | place: India: Gulf of Khambhat ... | reverse complement strand
GAAGGATATGAACATATATTCAAAACCGTGTCGATTGAACTGGGCCTCAGAACCATAGATTCCCCACCTAAATATGATGAGGGTAACAAACGCAGCCGCCATTGCCGCAAACTCACTCCAGGCATTGATTCGCCACCAGTAGAACCTCAAGATATAGACAAGACCTGCGCCCGACCCGAGTCCAGCATAGATGAAGAACACGCTCCGCATGTTAGTTACAATTAACAGCATCCCCAGTCCCACTATAAGTTGGATGAGGCTTACCCATCTCGAAATGGTGACATAGTGATGCTCGGACTTGTCCTTCACAAGAAAGGGCCTGTAAAAGTCATTCACGAAATACGACGCACCTAAGTTTATTCGCGTATCAATTGTTGACATAAACGCGGCGAAAAGACTGGCAACGACCAGACCTCGAAGACCGATTGGTACAAAATTAATCGTGGAAAGGTATACTGCTTCGTGGTCGGCGAACTCTTCCAATGGAAATATCAACAGCGTCGCCAAAGCCGTTATTATCCAGGGAAGGGGTTTTAGTGCATAATTGGCGAAATTGAACCATAAACTCCCGAGCAAGGCGTGTTCTTCATTTCTGGCCGCCAACATTCGTTGCGCGACGTGTGCCTGGCCGCCAGGTTCGGCCCCGCCATACACCTGGGACCACCACCGAACGCACCCATAGCCGATGACGACCAATAAAGATATTTGACCAGCTTCGGTGACTCCTATATGAGGTGTAAAATTCAGTTTATCCGGCATTATGCTCTTAAGCTGAGCTACCATATTCCCCAGCCCACCTACCTGCGGTTGGCGACATGCATATACGGCCAGCAATATGGCCCCTGCCATAGAAAGTCCAAACTGAACAAAATCTGTGATAACAATCGCGCCGAATCCGGACACATAGCAGTAGAATAAAGCTGTTAAACCACATACGATGGCAATTGCCCAACACCAAACCCTGTAATTGGGATCCGTTGCACTTATGCCAAGAACGAGCGTTCCCACTTTCGATATGGCCACGAGCTGGCTTCCTATTACAAGCATATTCATAATGAAGCCCATGTATAAGGCTCGGAATCCCCGGAGAAATGAGCCGGCTTTGCCGGAGTACCTGATATCTATGAATTCGGCGTCGTTCAAGACATTGCTTCGCCGCCACAGTTTGGCAAAGAGAAACGTGGTAAACATTCCTCCAAAAAGGAAAACCCACCATTCCCAGTTCTTGCTTATACCGAACTCCCGCGTCCAACCGGCAACATATAAAGGAGTATCAAGCGCAAATGTAGTAGCAACCATCGATGTTCCCAGTAGCCACCAGCTCAGCCGTTGCCCCGAAAGAAAATACCCGCGCATATCATCGCCGGAAAGCTTCTTGGTCAAAATACCGACAATGATTGCAAAAGCGAAGTAAGAGCAGATAATTAGATAGTCAACACCTGAAAGAGAAACTCTTAACGTATCCATTCGGCTATATCCTTCCACGGACTATGTTGTCAGTTGCTCCGAGTCGCCTTTCAGGAAGTCTTTGTTCTTGTCCCCCACCCAGTATCTTTCCCCGGCGATGCACCAAATGAAATGTAGTTCATCTGACTGGCTAAAGACCGGATGAAAGTTGAGAACTGGAATGGTGACAGCATCCATCTTTGCAACTGTGTGAACAAAGGTCTTATGCTCTTCGTCCGCATAAACTTCCATCGCACCTTTGCCTTTGGTAAACACATATACCTCTTCTTGGTCTGTATGGTTGTGTGCTGGCCACGCCCTTGTATAGGGTCGATAAATTGTGTAGCCGGCCATCAATTTGTCAGCTTTCTCGGTGACGTCAAACATCAGGTAGACATCTTTGCCCCTGAGGTGCCTGATTCTGTCTTCGTCCGACGAAAACTGTTTCCATGAAGAGTAAAAGGGCTTATGTTTGTTCTCTGCCTGCGCCTTGCAGACTACCAAAAGGGCCTGTTCGCAGGAGATGTTTTCTATGATGTAGGGTGTTGCCAACGGTATGTACAAAGTGTCATAGTTCGACAATTCGAATCCTTGTTTCTCTACAACGATCTTTATTCGGCCCTTTATGCAAAAAAGAATGATTTCCTCCTTATGATGGTATAATTCATCACTTACTGCGTCAGGAACAATCGTAAAAGTTCCGTAGCAGAGGAGGTCAAGATTTGATGTTTTCCTACAAGTTTTCTGGAGATATTGGAACTTGTAAGCTTCTGCTGAGAGGAATTCAGCCTGCTTTGCTTCATCCGATCTCATAATTAGACCATCCTTCTTTCGATAATTTCTCAGTCATAACGCACCTCTGATAGAGCGATTTGTCGGTTGTGAGCCGTCTCAAAGACGACCAAGGGCTATTGTCCTTCTTAGAGCGTCCTGCGTTGGCTTCCATTTATGTCCTCCAGACAGCCCCCCGGCAATTATCAAGTCGCAGGTCGCGCAGCACCGACACTTCTTGTTCAAAAGAACAGGCAACAAGATTTGTTGTGTTTCTCAGGTATAGCCTACCAGTAAGCAGAGTGGATGTCAAAAGATCTGCTCCAAACTGCTCTTTGGGATACATTGTCTTGATGCCGAAAAGTGCAACCCTCTGGACAATGCGAGCTGTGCTATTCACTTTGGAATCGGCCACCTATGAAGCTCAAAGTCAAATAGTAAAATTTCTGTTGCCACATTTTTTTTTGAGGCATCCATGGTAAGATTTGACCATAAGACATTGAATCCTCTATGACAAATTTTCACTTTTTAATAAATCACTGATAGAAAAGCATTTATGGAATGTGAATTCTTGGCGAATTGGCAGATAAGGGGTTGTATAGTTGTGGGTTGGTTATGTGGATTTTCTCGTGAAAATGGAGCCATTTTTCGAACGTCTGCACGCGAAATAGTGTGCTCCTGGATAGCTGGCAGGATTGGTCTTGGATGTGTATCAATAGAGATGAATATAAGAACTTTCCTAAAAAACTTTCCATTATCTTAAATATTATGAGAGTAGAGGCACATAACTTCCACTGCCGAATAATCTGGACAATTAGACGATCATTTGTTACAATATATTTTATTATGATGGCAGGAGCAGTTGGGATTGAACGGATGCACAATGCCTTGCTAAGTTTTAAGCTCAAAAGAGACATTGGAGAGCGGGAAGTTGTCGGTTCTGTCAAAGAATCTGCTTTATCTTACAATCGGCGTAGTATTCTTTCTTCCGACGATTGCTTGGGCGCAAAACGAGATAATATCAATTTCACAAAATGCTGAAACCGTCGGCTTGTATAAAAAGTTCGAATTAACCTTCACCCTTCCGCAAAGATACGACAATCCTTTCGATCCAGATGTAGTTGACATCACGGTTGCCATTGCCCAGCCTAATGGGAACACAGCAGCGATACCGGCCTTTTTTTATAAAGAATACGACCACATAAACGAGCGTTATGTCAACGGACGCAATCCCTGCTGGAAAGTGCGTTTTGCTCCTTCCCAGGTAGGCGAGCACTTAGTCAGCCAAATTACGATTGTTGATGAAAAAGGCTCGACTACGATTAATCCACAGGCAACCTTCACGTGTATCGAAAGCGATGAAAAGGGCTTCATAAGAACCGATCAACGCGACCAGTATTACCTTCGTTACGCAAATGGCCACCCATATCTTCCCATTGGCCACAATGTTTGCTGGCTGCCCGATGGGCCTGGCGACTGGGAAAACTACTTCACATCGATGGAGACTGTGGGCGAAAACTGGACCCGCATTTGGATGACTCATTTCTATGAGGGACAAATCCTGGAGTGGAGCAGTAATCATTGGAGCGGTTACTTCGAGGGCGTAGGACGATTGAGCCTGGAAATGAGCTGGAAACTCGACAGGATAATCGAACTTGCTGAAGAAAATGGTATCAGCATTCAGTTAGTCCTACAACATCACGGCCAATTCAGCACAACGACAAACCCTAACTGGAACCAAAATCCTTATAACATATCTCATGCTATTGCAGACGGCGGTTTTCTTGAACATCCCGACGATTTCTTCACTAATAATGAAGCTATCAGACTCACCAAGAATAAGTATCGCTATATTGTTGCACGCTGGGGTTACTCAAGCGCCGTCCTCGCTTGGGAACTTTGGAACGAAGTCCAATATACCGATGGGTGGAGGAATAATCAGCCAAGCGTTGTTGCATGGCACGATGAGATGTCCGACTATATCTCCTCGATCGACTCGTTCAACCACCTGATTACCACCAGCAGCGACACCTCCGGCTTCGATGTCATCTGGAGTCTAAACAACATAGACATGATACAAGTCCACTATTACGGTGCTGAAACGATAGAATTTTTCAACAATAAAGCCACCCGACTGGCCAATTATGGAAAGCCAATCATAATGGGTGAATTTGGCGCAGGCAGGACGGGCAATGTCGATGTTCCAGAGAGGGATTACAATCATTTGAACGAGCCATACAAGACTCAGATGCTCGAATGCCTTCCTTTTCACAATGGCATCTGGAGTGCGTTTCACCTCAAGTCCAGTGCACACCTGTGGTGGTGGGATAACTATATCGAAGCACTTGACCTCTACGATGAGTTCAGTGCTCTTTCGAGTTACGCTCAAGGAGAAGACCCAGCGGCCTGTAACCTCTCCAAGGCAGATTTGGATACTTCGGGGCTATCAAGACGGATTTTTGTGAGCCCCGGCTTAACAGGTTTCTGGGATGTTTCGACTCAGACCCAGTTTATGGTCCAACCGGACGGAACCGTAGCAGGGGCTGAGTACCTTTCCAGATGGCTGCATGGTTCATCCAAGAATGACCTCCGATCTGATCCAACTTTCAATATTAACCTGTCCGAAGGTGATGTGCTCAGAATACATGTACAGGAAGTTTCAGCCTGGGGCAAAAATAGTCTGCGCGTACTTGTTGATTCGCGGGAGGTTTTTGCTTCATCTTATGCAAATGGGTCTGCGAGCTTTGTTATCGAAATTCCAATTCCAGCCGGTCAGCAAGCCGTGCAAATCGAGAACACAGGGCAAGACTGGTTTAATATAGCCGGCTATGAATTTGTCAATACCGCCGAAGGTTGTCTCGAAGTCATAGGGCTTTCAGGAACCGACCACGCCTACCTATGGATTCATGATGTTGGCAGCCGCTTCGGCAGCACTGAGCATGGAACTTTTTCCGGCGTAAGCGTTATTCTTCTTGGTTTGGATGACGGGCTTTATATTGTAGAGTGTCATGAAACCCGCGGCCCTGGTGGCATCATCCAAACCAACAACATTCCTTCCGTGGCAGGCAAATTACTCTTCGCTCTTCCCGATTTCAATAAGGATATTGCAGTAAAGGTCAAACCGCTCGGCATATAAATTGATTTCAATGGTCTTGTGGTATTCTGCCAACAGTAGCCCAGGGAGGGTCCTGGGTTAACGAATATACGGTGTTTTTACAGAGATCATATGACAGGTACTGCCCCAGCTCGTAATCCGGCAATTTTCCTTGACGATAGGGTAGTGGATTTGATATATATTGAAATAAGATGTTTTCGGGGTCACAGGGAGCCTCCTTTGAGCGAAAGAGAACTTGCTCTGAGGGTAGCTCCGAAGGAGCGGGTATCTTTGGATTTGGTTCCTCTGGAACCTTTGTAGTTTTTCGATAGAGGAGGAATAATTATGCGAGGCGCAGACTGAAGATTCTTGCATTTCAAGTAACCGTTCATATTGGGACTTTGAAGGAGGATTATTATGTGTAAGAAATTGTTTATTTTAACCTCTTTTGTTTTGGTGCTTGGCATCATAGTAAGTATGGCAGATGCAGACATTACCACAGGCTTAGTATCGCACTGGAAACTAGACGAGACGAGCGGCACGACCGCCAAGGACAGCGCCGGTAATAATGACGGAACGCTCATAGGCGATGCGACATGGACGGAAGGTTGGATTGGCGGAGCAGTCGAGTTCGACGGCGAGGGCGATTACATAGACTGCGGCAACAGTAACACATTTGATATAAGAGATGCCGTGACGCTGTCAGCCTGGGTGAAACCTGACCCGGATTTTCTCTACCCCGACTGGTCCGGCATTATCCATAAAGGCTCGGTCGTTGATTACGACACTTTTGCCTTCTACTATAAAGGACCTACCAAGGAACTCGGATTCAAAACCGGAGACACTGCGCCGGACACTTGGTATCCCATTCCTGCTGCTGGTCTCTTCGACAGAAGTTGGCATCACGTTGCCGCGGTATACGATGGAACCACAAAAAGCATTTACTTGGATGGCGAAGTGATTGGAGCCACCGGTTCGACCGGCCAGATAAGAACAAGCAATGGTCGCTGTCTTCTTGGCGCTGGAAGGGATTATAATCCGCCGACGCATTATTTTGTGGGTAAGCTCGACGACGCCCGCATTTACAGGCGGGCACTAACGCAGGAAGAGATTCAACATGTCATGACAGGTGCAGGTATTCCTCCCGCCTTGGCCTTTAATCCCTTCCCGCCTGATGGCGCCACAGATGTGCCGCAGGAAGTGACCCTGACGTGGAAACCAGGTGCATATGTGGAAGGATTATCACCCAAGCACAGGCTTTTCTTCAGCGAGAACTTTAACGATGTCAACGATAGTATCGGTGGAATCGAGCAGGATGTTGCACGCTATCCTGTCGACGGAAGCCTTAAATTCGATTTGGGTAAGACCTGCTACTGGCGTGTTGATGAGGCCAACAGCACCACCGGCTGGGACGTGGGAGCCCTCTGGCAATTTACAATAGCCGATTATCTTGTTGTAGACGATTTTGAGTCCTACAGGGACCTTTGCACTGGTGTGTTCTGCAACAGAATATATCTGACGTGGATAGATGGGTACGAAATCCCAGAAAACGGTTCTATTGTTGGTTATGATATTCCTCCTTTTGCAGAGCAAACTATCGTTCACGGTGGTAACCAGTCAATGCCGCTGTTCTACGACAATTCCGGTGCGGCAACTTATTCGCAAGCCCAGCGTACGTTTAGTCCCGCGCAGGATTGGACCAGAGAAGGCGTTGGAGTACTATCGCTGTGGTTCAGGGGCCATCCGGCATATGTCGGCAGCTTCGTAGAGGGCCCGGCCGGCACCTACACGATGACCGGCTCCGGCACCGATATCTGGGCTAAATCTGACGAGTTCCACTTTGCCTACAAGGAGCTCACCGGCGCCGCAGCGATTATAGCCAAAGTCGAGAGCGTAGAGAACACNNGCCAAGGCCGGCGTGATGATTCGTGATACGCTCGATGCGGACTCAAGATACGCCGCGGTGCTGGTTACCCCTGAAAACGGGGTCAGATTCCAGTATCGTAAGACCGCCAGCACTCGCACAGAAAGGAATTTCGCCGAGGGTATTACCGCTCCTCAGTGGGTAAAATTAGAGCGTACCACAGGGGGACTTGTCAGGGCCTTTTATTCAGCGGACGGCAGTACGTGGACGCTGTTGAATATGACGGTGGTGAGTATGGATATGCCCGTGTACATAGGCTTAGTAGTGACCAGTCACAACCCGGATCTGACGTGTGAGGCCAAATTCTCCAACGTCAGCTTCGGTAACACCAGTGTTGGCCCGGAGTGGACCGACCAGGATGTCGGTATGCTCAGTAACGAGGCTGAACCGATGTATGTAACTGTGGCAGATGGCAGCGGCATGGCAGTGACGGTGTACCACGACGACCCCAATGCAGCGCTGATAGACACCTGGACGCAATGGAATATCGACATCAAAGAGTTCGGTGATGCCGGCGTTGTACTGACCGATGTCAGCAAACTGGCTATCGGCTTTGGCGGCCCGGACAATCAGCAATCTGGTGGTTCGGGTCTGGTGTTCTTTGACGATATCCGGCTATATTTGTTTCGAGAGCCAGAAGCAAACTTGACTGGCAATTAATTGCTTGGCTTCCACAGCAAATTTACGTCAGTTCGAGGCCCATACCGATCAATTCGTTATAGTCCCGGTTGTTCTAGGTCAACAACAAACCGGTTCCAGATTGACGAGTAGAGGCCAGCAACGGGACTCTGAGTAACGGCGATTTAACGGATAGTTGTCAGAGGCGGTGCCCGTTGGATAAGAGCGAAGCAAAATCCGACGTTCTTACCTCATTTGTCGTAGGTGCCGTTGGTCCTTGCCCTTGCCCATGATTTGATCGATATCACACGCGGAGAGGAAGAAGCCGTCATTCTTTGCGCAGATTGATCGTTCGGTACGAGCTGGCCCAGCAGGAGCACCGGTAATTATTCAGAGCGCTGCTGTTACGGTTCTGAAAAGGCCGTCACGCGTCGGCAGTCCCAGGTCATAAATTAAATAAGTAGGGATGTTGTGGATTGTAGGTGGGTGGGTTATAATCACTATTGACCCCACAGTTTGTCAGGGCATATGAGCCCGGCGGCTTTTGCGACGAGCTGTCTTAGGTCTGACTCCGCTACGCCCCAACAGTCCGAATACAGGGGTAACTAATGTAATGCTCTTAGTCTTAGAAAGACAGGTATATGAAACGGGGCAGGTCAAAACAGGATATTCAAGCGTACTGCAATTGAAGCCTCAACGCGCGTTATTTTGAAACATGAAAAAACAACTTTTTCCAAAAATTAGGACAAGATGGAGGTAAATATGAAATTCTTTTTGGATAGCGCTAAATTTGACGAAGTGAAATATGCAGATCAAATGTGGAATATCAGCGGTGTAACAACAAACCCACGCCATATCCACGATTCTGGGAGACCTTTCATGACGGTCATTCGGGAACTGGCAGAACTATTTAAGGGCACGGAAAAAAAGGTATCCGTGGAAATCAATCCACATCTCGACAAATGGGAAGATGTGGTTAAGCAGGCACATGAATTCGCCCGCATCAGTCCGAACTTTGTAATAAAAATACCATCAAATGAAACCGGATTCAAAGCTTGCCAGGTGCTCACCAACGACGGCATTCGCTGCAATGTTACTCTGGTATTCTCTGCGCTGCAGGCACTTCAGGCGATGAGAATGGGTGCTTTCTATGTTTCCCCTTTTATCGGATGGAAAGAAAGCAACGGTGAAGCGACCCGCAGCTTGATAGATGAAATCGTGAAAATCAAGAGACAGTATGAATTCACTTCGGAGATCATAGTTGCGGCTGTTCGAAACGGGCGTCAGATTGTGGACGCAGCGATTTTAGGCGCTGATATTGTGACAGCCGGTTTCAATGTATATAAGGAAGGCTTTGACCATCCATATACGTCGTTGGGTTTGACCAAATTTGCAGAGTTTTGGGACAAAACGAAGTTTGAATAATCAGACCAGTGAACCGAACGGTGGATCTTAACCAGGGCACAGAGCATTTCTTAAAGGAAGAAGGAGAGCAACAATGATTCATTTCTTAGTTCATGACAAGCAGGATTCGGTGGGCGTGGCCACAGTGGATATCAAGAAAGGAGATAAGGTGCGCGGCAGGTATATGGACACGCAGGAAAATATCGACATGCTGGCGGCATCCGACGTCCCCTTGGGACATAAAATCGCCCTTAAAGCGCATTCCAGCAACGATTCCGTTATCAAGTACGGCCATGACATTGGAAAGGTCATCGAGAATATCAAACCCGGTGAACACGTACATATTCATAACCTTAAAACCAAGAGGTGGTAAGATGAATAATAACATGAAATTCCTGGGATATCGCAGAGAAAATGGACGGGTAGGAATTCGTAATCATGTCGCTATTTTACCCGTCGACGACATTTCCAACGCTGCCTGCGAGGCAGTCGCCAATAATATCAGTGGCACCGTCGCGTTGCCGCATGCCTACGGCAGACTGCAATTTGGGGAAGACTTGAAGCTCTTTTTCCGAACTATGATTGGCACCGGCTCAAATCCCAATGTCGCAGCCGTCATTGTAATCGGGATTGAGCCGGAATGGACGGACAAGATTGTCAAGGGAATTGCAGAAACTGGAAAGCCCGTAACGGGATTGCCGATAGAGCGTTTCGGAGATATTGAGACAGTTGCCCAGGCATCGCGCAAGGCCTATGAATATGTTCAATGGGCTTCGGAATTGCAGAAGGAAGAATGCTCACTGAATGAGCTTTATGTTTCAGTCAAATGCGGTGAATCGGATACAACCTCCGGTTTAGCCTCAAATCCCACTGTTGGAAACGTCGTGGATCGATTGGTAGACGTTGGAGCAACCGTCTCATTCGGGGAGACATCTGAGATTACAGGCGGAGAGGAGATTTGCAGACAGCGGGCTGCTTCTCCTGAAGTTGGTGAACAATTTATGCGCGTCTGGAAGGCGTATAATGATTTCATCAATAGAGAAAAAACGGATGATCTTTCCGGTTCACAGCCAACAAAAGGTAATATTCGCGGTGGGTTGACAACCATTGAAGAGAAAGCCATGGGCAATCTGCAGAAGATAGGCAAGCGTTCGAGATATGTGGGCGTTTTGGGGCCGGCGGAAGCACCTAAAGGAAATGGGCTGTGGTTTATGGACACTTCTTCCGCCGCTGCGGAGGCGGTTACGCTGTGGGCGGCATCCGGGGCTGTCGTCCATTTGTTCCCAACGGGACAGGGGAACATCGTGGGGCACCCTATTGAACCTGTCATAAAACTCTCGGCCAATCCACTGACGTGCAGAACGATGAGCGAACACATTGACCTGGATGTGTCCCCCATTCTGCAAGCGGACATGACATTGGAAGAGGCTGGAGACAAGCTGCTGGACTTGCTTGTACGAACCTGCAATGGCCGTCTGACAACGGCTGAGATCTTGCGCCACAGAGAGTTCATCATGACAAAACTATATAGAAGCGCATAAGGTGTAGTTCGTCTTTTGTAATGAAGCCATTCACGTAAGGAGAACACTCATGAACCTTCTTTCCAAGCTCGAAGAGAACATGATGTTTATTGGGGGAAAGTGGAGAGGCAGTCCTGAGAAGAAACGGTTTGCGGTGAAGAATCCCGCCAATATTGAGGAAATAGTTGGCTCTTATGAAGTCGGAAACAGACAAACAGCAAGGGAAGCTTTAGAAGCTGCACAGGAAGCTCAGAAAACATGGCAAAATACTCCTCCAAGACAAAGAGCGCATTACCTCAAACGAATAAGCCAGCTCCTGCTGGATGGTAAGGAACAGTTGGCAAGCATACTGACTATGGAAAATGGCAAGCCGGTGAGGGAATCTATTGGGGAAGTGGCGGCTGCTGCAGCGCATTTTGAGTGGTTCGCGGAGGAAGGCAGCAGGACCTACGGCCGAATCATCCCTCAAACGAATTCAGCAAAACGCCATTTGGTTATGAAACAGCCGATTGGTGTATCAGCCACTGTCTCTCCCTGGAATTTCCCTCTGGTATTGTTTGCAAGGAAAGTAGCACCCGCTCTGGCTGCCGGTTGCGCTGTAGTCGCCAGGCCCGCCTCCCAGACCACATTGGTGGCCATAGCAGCAATGAAACTAATAGAAACGACCGGTTTGCCTCAAGGCGTGTTAAACTTGGTGACGGGACCGGCTTGCGAGATTGTGGATGAATTCCTGGAAAACCCGATATGCAGGAAAGTCTCATTTACCGGCTCCACACAAGTAGGAAGAGCGTTGATGGAAAAGGGAGCGTCTTGTGTCAAGCATTTATCACTAGAACTGGGTGGCAACGCACCTGCTATTGTTTTCAACGACGCTGATTTAGAAGTCGCAGTAAAAGGTGTGCTTGGGGCCAAGTTCCGTAATAATGGGCAGTCCTGCATCGCAATCAACCGAATTTACATCCACAAAGATATCATTGAGGCGTTTACTGAGCGGTTTGTTGCAGAGGTGAAGAAACTAAAAGTTGGCAACGGCCTTGAGCCTGACACCGATTTGGGACCGATGATTGATGAGAATTCAAAGAACAACTTTTTGCAGTACGTAGACGACGCTGTAAGGAAGGGCGGAATATTAGTTTATGGAGGAAAGCACTTAAGCGACGGCAAACATGAAAAAGGGTATTTCGTTTCTCCTGCAGTTATTACCGGGG
>JABAOF010001898.1_pt1 | contig 11985 bp, 12 predicted proteins | sample 7062171 | NCBI WGS metagenome assembly JABAOF01 (sample SAMN14538628, study PRJNA623070) | marine sediment metagenome | biome: marine biome [ENVO:00000428]; feature: marine pelagic biome [ENVO:01000023]; material: deep marine sediment [ENVO:00002113] | place: India: Gulf of Khambhat ... | reverse complement strand
CGCCTCGAACTAGGGACCTCAAGGGCCTGGATGCGGTCTATCTGTGGGACAAGTATTCGGGCGGGGATGAGGAGGCCCTAGAGATCCTACTGGAGTACAACATGGAGGACGTGGTCAACCTCAAGGACCTGATGGAAATGGCCTATCAGGGTTTGAAGGCGGAGTGCCTTCATCACGGATTCAGGACCTACTCTCTTGGGGACTTGCCTGGGACTGACTCGGGCTCGGAATCCCCGCTCAGCCTTCACTCGTAGGCGCGGCCGCGGAATCGGTCCACAGGGTACCGCTGTTCATTCTTCTCCAGCTTCCGGGTGATGGCCTTCTCCAAGTCAATGGAGAGGGAGTTCGCCATGCTGAGACCGTAGATGAAGACGTCGGCGAGCTCCTCCCCGATCTGCTGCTTGATCTCAGGAAGGAGTTCAGCGACCTCCTCCCGACTCCGCCACTGGAAGAGCTCCAGGAGTTCCGAGGCCTCCACGGACAAGGCGATGGCGAGATCCTTGGGATTGTGGAAGATCTCCCACTCCCGCTGGGATACGAATTCGGCAATTTTGTCTGACAGAGAATCCAAGCTCCCCTCATCCCCCATGACCCTTCGAACCCCGGATCAGGATAAAGAGATTGCTGCCTTCGCTGTTCAATCAAACCGCACTGCATTTCGAACGCCTGTTCAGGGCTGGCATTCCCCTGTGAATGTCACGCCGCACCCTTCCTACTCGAGCGATCAGGCTCCCTTGACGCGCTTGCATGGTGGCCGACCCCGACGTTCGGAAGCTGTTGCACCTGTGCTAGATGAGGCGTGCCTTCAACCCCCGCGACTCCGATGCCCTCTTCGCCTAGGCAGCTTTCCTCGGTCAGCTTGGCACGTACCCGCACGCCCTAGAGTGTCTCAAGCACGTCTCCCCCAAAGAAGCCCGGACTACTGGCCTCAACCGCTTCCGGGATCGGATTATCAGAGAGATGGTTCAGTCCAGGGCGTTCTAGACCTTCTGGAAGGGCTGAGGGGGGCCGAGCCCTCGAAATCTAGATATCTTCATCCCGCCTTGAAACCTCGTGGCCCTGGAATTGGCACTCCTCGTCGTGGCGTTCTTTCTGCCGGGCTACTTCCTGGTCAACTCTGTGTACCCCCGCAGGGGCAGTCTCGGGGGCGAGCTTGACCTTCTCTACAGAGTCTTCCTGGGCGTCGTGGTGAGCGTCTCACTGGTGGTGGTCTATGGGACTGCGCTCGTGATACTTGGGGAGGGGACGGGACAGGTCCTCTTCAGACCCGAGTACCTCTGGCCCGGTCTCGTCGTCTTGTCGGTCGTATTCTTTTTGGTGGGCGTATTGAGGGGGGCCTACCCGAAGCTGAGCGCCGCCCTGGGCAGGAGCGTTCCAGGAGATCAGACGCGACCTTCTCCGAAGACGGAAGTCCTCGACCGCTTATCTGAGGTTTCGGCTCGGCTGGAGGAAGCCAGGCGGCAGGCTGCGACGGACCCAGAGCAGGCGGCCAGGATGAAGGGACTCATCGCAGAACTGGAACTCGAGAAGACTCGGCTCGAGGAGGAGGCGATCAAGGAGTGGTGATGGAGTACAAGCTCGCGGTAGTCGTCCGCGACGACCTCAGGCTGTCAAGGGGGAAGCTCGCCGTTCAAGTGGCCCACGCGGCGGTTTCATGTGCCCTAAAATCAAAGCGGTCCCACCGCAGGTGGTTCAAGGCCTGGATGGGCGAGGGGCAGAGGAAGGTGGTACTGCGGGCAGAGAGCCTCGAGGAGCTGAGAGAGTTGGAGACCCATGCGAGATCCACGGGCCTGACGACCGAGATGATAAGCGACGCGGGGTTGACGGAGGTTCCCCCGGGAACCACGACAGCACTGGGGATTGGGCCGGGACCGGAGGGGCTGGTGGACAAAGTGACCGGTCATCTGAGGCTAACCTGATGAAGCCCCAGGTCAGGGTCTTAGGCATCGATGACGCCCCTTTCAGCTTCGAGGACGAAAGGGTCGAAATTGTGGGCGTGGTGGTGCGCTTGCCGGCGTACGTCGAGGGGCTCATGGTGTCAGATGTGGAAGTGGACGGAGACGACGCCACTCAGCAGGTTGCTGAGATGGTGGAGAGATCCAGGTTCCGAGAGGGGGTCGCCCTGACGATGATCGATGGGGTCGCCTTTGGAGGCTTCAATGTTATCGATGTTCAGGAACTCCACGACCGGATAGGGGTGCCCATAGCGACCGTGACCAATAAGAGGCCAGACATGTCCAGCATCGAGAGGGCACTCCGGGCTCGATTCTCCAACTGGAAGGAGAAGCTGGAGCTCATCTCGCGATCCGAGCTCGAACGGGTGAAGACCCCTCACAAGCCCCTCTACGTGTACGGGGTAGGCATCTCCTCCGTCGACCTGAGAGGGCTCATCCGCGGAAGCACCATCCGCGGGGCACTGCCAGAGCCCCTACGGATCGCCCATCTCATGGCAACGGCCATCAAGACCGGGGAGTCGAAGGGTTCCTCTTAGCCTATCCGGTATCGGAGGAGCGCGGCCAAACCTCCGAAGGATCGCAGCCTGATCCCGGCGTCATGGTGCGTGCTGAGGACGGTCACTTTCCCGCCACGTTCCTCGACCTTCCTCATCAACTCCTCAGCTTCCAGGGTCCGACTTGCCTCGTCGGTCACCAGCAGGGTCTCCACGGCCCCGCTCTCGACCGCCCTCTCGACCTCCTGGGGACCATAGGCGTACTGGCCCTCCTTCGCGATCTCCTTGAGCAGTCTCTCCACAAGCCTCGTCTCCATCGCGACACGGGAGTCCTGGAGGACCTTCGCCGCCAGCCCACTCTTCATGGCCTCCTGGATGCCCGTCATGCCTGGGTGAGCGGTTCCGTAGCTGTAGGCCTCCTTGAAGGCCTCGGGTTCCCGTTCCTTGGCGTACTGGAGAAACTCCTCCCTCGTGAAGCCGGGGCCGAGGATCACCAAGCCGGGTGACGCATCCAGCTGGCGCACCTTCTGGAGGACCTGCGCGAAGTACTCCTCCTTGGAGGGCTCTCGCCCGTAGAGTTTGCCACCCCCTTCGGCCCGAATCTCCGCGACCTCTCTGATCCCGTAGTGATGCATCTGAGCCAACAGGGCGACCTCGTCGTCCAGCGAGAGGATGGTGACGACAGGTTTCTCAGCGGCCTCTACGGCCTCTTCAATCCGCCGGAGGTGGCTCTCTCGCCATTCCTTCACGATCCAAAGGGAGTCCCCCTCGCCCACGTTGAGCGTGTGGTGGGAGCCCACGTCCATGGGCCCCTCCTCGATGACGCCCATGATGCGCAGGCGATCGGCAAATTCATGAAACTCCACCTTCTCAGTGCGAAGCCCCACCTTGATGCGGACCTTCTCACGACGCTCCGGTCTGATCTTGTCCGTCTTCCGCTCCTCCCTCCGGTAGGTTCTGGCCCTCACCAGGTCACCGGGCTCCACCAGGTTGTAAAGGTGCCAGAGGTCGTCCAGATTCTGGAGGAGCAGATTAATGGCCCCAGCCTTCATGTCCCGCTGGATAACCTTCACGATGTGAGAAGGACGAGGGCTCTATTTGTGGATATCGAACTACTGGACAATTCCATATCCGATTAGACGCCAGCGACCACCGATCCGTCGACTGATGGCAGATCTCAATCCCGCTTCCACGGCCACGGGGATCTTTAGCGCCAAGTCGGCGATGTCTTCCCGGGCCGATGTCACGACTCCGACCGTGGTGGAGGTCCCCACACTCAGCATGAGGGGCTCGTTGGTCCTGATGTCCTCCACCTCTAGCTCCTCCTCGGTGCCGACCACCCTTTCGAGGAGGTGGGTCGCGAGGCTGATCTTGTCCACGATAGGGGGTAGGGACCCCGGGGTCCCCGCCACGCGACCGAGCATGGCATCCGACTTGGTCATGGCCGGATCCAACTGAGTTCCGACGGCAATCAGGCCTCCTGGATTCGCCTTTTTCCTGGCCATACCCCCGGCCCGGAGGGAGACGATTTCCGTGGTAATCGCCTCCCACTGTGTCTTTCCAGAGGCCTCGAGCTGCCGTCCTGGGCGCACCTCGATTTCGTCCCCCACCTTGAATAAACCCTGGAGGATGCTACCGCCGATGATGCCCCCATGCAGGTTCTCTGGTCCCGTCCCCGGGTTGTTGACATCGAAGGATCGGGCGACGTACATGCGGGAGGATTTCCCCTCATCAAAGCGACGCGAGGGGATGTGGTTCTCAATCTCCATGATGAGGTAGTCAACGTTGATGTTATGATGAGCGGAGATCGGCACGATGGGGGCCTTCTCGGCCACCGTACCCTTTAGGAAATCCCGAATCTCATCGTGGCTCTTTCGCGCGCCTTCCTCATCCACCAGATCGATCTTGTTCTGGACGACGACAATCTTGTCGACGCCGATGATCGTGAGGGCCATGAGGTGCTCTTTGGTCTGAGGCTGGGGACAGGGTTCATTGGCTGAGACGAGCAGGAGGGCCCCGTCCATGAGGGCCGCACCGGACAGCATGGTGGCCATGAGGGTCTCGTGGCCGGGGGAGTCGACGAAACTCACCGCCCTCAGGAACTCGGTCTTCGTGCCGCAGTTAGGGCACTTGCGCTCCGTTGTGTAGGCCTCCGAATCGTCACACTCTGGGCACTTGTAGAAGGCCGCGTCCGCGTATCCCAAACGGATGGATATACCCCTCTTGATCTCCTCACTGTGACGGTCCGTGTATTCGCCTGTGAGAAGCTGGGCCAGGGTCGTCTTGCCGTGGTCCACGTGACCCACAAGGCCAATGTTCACCTCGGGTTGCTTGGGAACCTTCACTCCGTCGCCACCGTCTCCTTGAAGGCGTCCTCGATGGATTTGGGGCCGTAGGTGACTATCTTCAGGTTGAGCTGTACCGTGTCAGGTCCCACGGCGTTGCCCCGCAGTGTCTTCCGCCGCCTGAGGCCCTTCCTGGTGGGCCTAAACCCGGTCCCTCCGGAGACCAGGACGCGCTTTCTTCTGGGGCCAGGGAGGTCAGGCCGCATGGGGAATCCATCCTTGTCGGAACCGCCGCAGAGCTGGAGCTTGTAACCCGGAAGGTCAAAGAAGATGCCATCGACCTCCTCACCGACCCTCTTGCCAATGAGGGCGCCCGCGTAGTGACCACTTACCTCTCGATTGTATGACAGCCCAGACTTGGGATCGCTGATGATGGCCCTGAACTCCGCCATGGCAGCCGTTCTATGAGAGGGGCCATTAAAAGGTTATCGACCTCCGTCAGTCATCCAGCTCCTCCTCGCAGAGACCAAGGATGCTGCAGAATTCGCAGAAGGAGGCCAGGAGGCTTTTTGCTGCGGACGTAGGAACCTCCTTCTGCATATTGACAGTCCTGGCGAGGCCCAGGAGTGCCTCCACNNCTGGCAAGACCCAGGAGTGCCTCCGTGGCCCTCCCGGTGTCCAAGTCGTCGTCCATGGCCTCCAAGAAGGCCTCTTGGACTGAGCCGGCCCGCTTCAACAAGACCAAATCCTCTCCCGGGGTGTCGACCTCCGCGGCCCCTCGAACCTTTTGAATGGCCTCGGCCACCTCAGCGTGCTCCCCTTTCGCCTCCTGGAGGGCCTCTGGACTGTAGTCCGTCGTGGCCCGATAGTGCGTCTTCAGGATGAAGCACCGCAGCACCTCCCAATCGTAATCGCCCAACGTCTCTCGGATGGTGACAAAGTTCCCGAGCGACTTCGACATGGGTTCCGACCGGAGCGTCATGAATCCGTTGTGAAACCAATGGCGGGCGAACTCCCCCCTCCCAAGAGCCTGAGAGATGAGATCCTCGCTCTCGTGATGGGGAAAGATGAGGTCCATGCCACCCCCGTGGATGTCAAACGCGGGGCCCAGGTACTTCGTCGACATGACATAGCACTCCACGTGCCATCCCGGTCGGCCGTTGCCCCAGGGGCTAGGCCATGAGGGCTCCCCCTCCTTGGCCTTCTTCCAAAGGGCGAAATCCAGCGGACCCTGCCGTCGGGGGTCCTCGGGAATGGTGTCCACCACGATCTCCTCCACCGAGCGGCCGCTGAGGGCGCCGAAGGAGTCGTCTGGAACCCTCAGGAGGACCTCCCCATCGACTTCGTAGGCCAACCCACGGTCCACGAGCTCCTGGATGGCCCGAACCATCTCGCCAACGTGATCCGAGACTCGTGGATAGTGGTGCGCCCTTCGTATCTTGAGCCGGTCCATGTCCTCCAGGAAGGCCTCGATGAACCTCTCCGCCAACGTCAGAGGCGGCACACCCTCCTCCTTGGCGCGGTTCGTGATGGAGTCCTCGACGTCAGTGAAATTCTGGACGTGGACCGTCCGCCACCCCTTGTACTCCAGGTACCGCCTCAATACGTCGAAAGTCACGTAGGCCTTGGCGTGCCCGAGGTGGGCGTAGTCGTACACCGTCGGCCCGCATACGTACATCCCGACCTCTTGGCCCGCGGGATGGAACTCCTCCTTTCGTTTGGTCTTTGTGTCATAAATCTTGAGGCCCATCGGATGACCTGCGGGGGTGATCACAGGCGCGAGCGACTTAAAGGTTGCCGAAGAAGTTCCCTCGGGAACTTCCCGGTTCCACCGGTGTCGTTTAAGTAGGAGGGGACTCTAGATTCCATTGAAGAGGTGAATCCTCATGGAAGACATGGTCAAGATGCTTGCAAACGCTCCTGAGGAGGAGCGCAAGAACCTGATGAAAGAACGGCTCCAAATGTTCGCTAGTATGCCGGAGGACAAGCGGGTGGAGTCCATCGCCCAACTCGTCCAAAGCCTGACCACGCTCAACCCGAAGCAGCGGGAGGAGTTCATCCAGGGCAGGACGATGATCATCGCCTCCCTGCCAGAGGATCAGCGTCTCGCCATCATGACCGGCCGGATGAAAGCCGGAGTGAAAGTCCCCAAGGACGTTCACGAGTCGGACATGCAGCTCACGGAGCAGTCGGTCCCGGGCCTTCCAGAAGACCTCCGCACGAGCTTCAAGCAGAGCATGGAGCAAGTGAAGCAGTCCCTGGGGGCCACCCAGATGGGGCAGGAGGAGGCCCCGGACGGGGGCGTTCCGACGCATCATGGCAGGCCCATGGATCTGAAGGGAGTCTTGAGCAAGAAGTACGTCTGCGGTGTCTGCGGTTACAAGCAGCCAGCCTAGGACGAAGTCGACGACGCTACCGACACGCTGGCAGGACCCTCGCAGGGGCCTCCTCTTCTCATTCCAGACCANNNCTCATCCCAGACCAGCGTACGCACTGTCCCATCGTCCGATGCACCTCTCGACCAGATCGGAGAGGAGAACGGGGCTACGGGTGGGGCGAGCTGTTTGACGCCGCGGCTTCTTCCGGTTCGGGTCGGCTCACCAAGGACCCGCACGTGTCTGCGATGACGACCCTTCTGGCCTGCACAAAGCCGATGATGGTACCGAAGAACTTGCCGATGGCGAAGAACACCAGTCCCATACCGATGAAGTTCCAGGGCTCTCGATAGGCTCCCAACACGTTCATGTCCACTGCGGTCTGCGCCGCGACGTCCGTCTGGCCCAAGGAGTCGGCGTCCCTCTTCTGCAACTGGAGGGTCATGTGCATCGGAATGACCAGCGGGAAAGTCGTGGAGATCAGGATCAACGAACCCAGCAAGAGGGGCGCGAGAAGCTTCTTCGGGAAGCGGGTCATGGCCGCATGACTCCGAGACTCCACATCCCCCTCATCCACGATGGCGGGCGCGGGGGCGACGTCCTTCTGGCGAGACTGAAGGATCTTCGACATCGTTCCCGGCATGATCATTCCCATGCCCCGCAGGTTCACGATGATCGCCCCGAGGGTGATGCCGATACCGATCATGACGAGGGCCATGCCAGTGAACCGCAGGTTCGGGATGAGGACGGTCAGGAAGTCCCGGAGGAAGACCAAGGTATGGAAACCTGCTCCACTCTCCTGGGGCTGCAGGGCCATCACCTCCCAGCGAATCCAGATGTTGTAGCCGGCCAGGACGAAGAGCATGAGGAGCGTGAGGATTCCACCCCCGGCGAGGTATCCAGCCACCCGTTCGGGCCACATCGGTTGCTCCAAGGGCACCGGCTGCGCACTCGCCAGGTTGGCCCCCATGCGCAGGACGACGTGTCGCTGATCGCGCAGACCTTGAACGATGAGGAGAAGCCAGTAGACAATACCGGCGAGCATGGTCACGAGGCCCGTCACGGCGATGACCGGGAAGAGGGCCTGCGTCAGGGCGAATCGCTGCGTGATGACCGCATCGGCGGATCCGCCCACGATGTCAGCTCTAGCCAGGGCCGCGATGAACCCGGTGGGATAGCTAGCGAGAAGGGCGATAACGAAGCCCCCCACGAGGAGAGCGAAAGGGAACTTCGGAAGCTTGGGCACCAAGGATGTCTTGACTTCCGCGGGCTTCCCCTGCCGCAAGGCCCCAACCACCCTCGGCAGGATCCGTGCCTGCGACCGCAGGTTGTGCACAATCGTGGCCAGGCTCAGCCCGATACCCAAGACGATGAAAGACAGGGCCCCGGGCCGCTGAGGCGTCCTCAAGACCTCGGTGAAGGCAGTCCAGGTCTCGGACGTAAACCCGAGGTAGCGGAAATCGAAGAGACCCGCGGCGACGATGCCTCCAAACAGGGCGAACAGGAAGTTGAGCGTCACCAAGATCAGGCCCAGCGTCATCAGTTTCGGGAAGGTCTTGGCGTAGCGGGGTTGCGGCGGCACTGGCACCTTGCTTCCCGGGAAGCTCTGCATGTAGGCGGCCATGGAGTCCCTCCCCGCTCCCGTCAGATTGAAGATGATGACGACAATCGACATGCCGATGCCAAAGGTCAGGAGTGCCAGGCCGACGAAAGTCCACGTCGGCGTGATGATCCGGAGTATGTCCTCGATTTGCCTTGCCTGAGTGTACTCCGGTGTATTCGTAGAACCAGCCACTTCGAGATTGTGGATATTTTGGAGAGTCTGAGCCTCCCAGAATCCGAGGCCCAGCGCGGAGACAACGATGACCATCCCGAGGATGAGGTAGAGGTTGAAGCGACGCGCCCTCCGCAACAGCTTCGGAGGAATGAGCCCTTCCTGCATGCGAATCACGACGTGTAGGGAAACGCTCGCCTTAAGGTATTGCCCCTGATTCCCGCGGAGGAGAAGAAGAATAGACAGGGGACGGCCGGTCCTCCTATGGAGGCCGACGGGCAAAGTTCTTCAACAACGATCCTTTGAGTCTGGATTCCCAAAGGGAGGTCTTGACTGGTAGAGGAGGCAGTGCTGAAGCCGGGGTGCATTGTGCATGTGGAGATTCCGTTCAGGGATCGAGAGGAGGCCAAGAGGTTCTACGGGAATATCTTCGGCTGGAAGTTTGAGGACGCCCCCGAAATGGAGTACACCATGTTCGACACGGGAGCCGCGCCGGGGGGTGGGTTCTTCATCCCCACGGAGTTCAATCCCGGGGGTGTCCTGAACTACATCCTCGTCGAATCCATCGAAGGCATCTCCGAGAAGATTGAGAGCGCGGGGGGCAAAGTCATCGTCCCAAAGACCGAGATCCCGCAAAGGGGATGGTTTGCAGCGTTCGAGGATCCGAGTGGCGCCGTCATGGCCCTCTACGAGAGCATGCGCCGAGAGGGGTAGGTCAGACCGTCCGCGGCGGTCCTCGAGACGACGAGCCTGTGCGAGGGCTTGCAGAGTGAATCTCAATTTCAGAACCAAGATGAAAAACGTTAAACTGGGGGACGTCGAATTCCCCCGAGATTGACATGGCGCTAGACGCAGTCTGGGGTCTGGTTGCGGGCTTCGTTGGGGCATTGGTCATGGCCGTGATGATGCTCCCCCTGATGCGGATGGGACCGTCACTGATGGGGAGGATTGCAGGGAAGGTCATGGGCGGGGATCCGGCCGACAGGCGCAACATGATGGGGGGAATCGTCCTTCACCTGATCTACGGGACGGTGATGGGCGCCATCTTCGCTGTTGGCTCGACGTACCTCGTCACCTTCGTCAACCCCTTGGTCAATGGTATCCTGTTCGCAGTACTGCTCTTCATCATCATGGTGGTCGTCGTCTTTCCGATCGCTCGAGCTCCCATGCCGGGCATGATGATGACCGTGGTCTTCCTCGTCTTGCACCTCGTCTACGGAGCCATCGTCGGCACCTTGACCCCCTGGCTTTCCGGAGTGCCCATCTACTAGTGGGGCCACCGCCGCGAGCCTCGAGGCGGGAGACGTGCTTGACGCTGCATTGACCTAGGCTAGGGGCTCGGCCTCGACCAGTCGATGGGCAGTGTTCACCAGAGCCATGTGCGTGAATGCCTGAGGGAAGTTGCCCAGGAACTTCCCCGTGGCCGGATCGACCATCTCCGCGAACAGCCCGACGTGGTTCGCGTAGCCGAGGAGTTCCTCGAAGGCGTCCTTGGCCTGATCCAGCCTTCCAGCCTCGATGAGACCATCGACCATCCAGAAGCTCAGCATGAGAAAGGCACCTTCTTGCCTTCCCTCCTCCCTGAACCTCCACATGAGGGAGTCCCTCCCCAGTTCCTTCTTGATCCGTTCCTGGGTGGACTGGAAGCGAGGATCCGTGCCTCGCGCGAAGCCCACGAGAGGGACAATCAGCAGGCTGCCGTCCACCGCCTTCCCGCCGTAGTGTTGCACGAAGGATCCCAGCTCCTCGTCGAATCCGTCTTTCATGACCTTGTCGAAGATCGCGTCGCGGACTTCCGCCCACATCTCCGCCCTTCTCTGGTTGCCCCAGCGGTGGGCGATCTTGACCGCCCGGTCCATGGCGACCCAGGCCATGATGGTGGAGTATACGTACCGCCGCTCCACTTCCCGCAGTTCCCAGATCCCGCTGTCTGGCCTCTCCCAGTTCCTGGACACGAAGTTCGCGATGGATTCCACCGTCCGCCACACGTCGTCGTTCATGTCCGCGTCGGTGTGGTATCCGAAATGGAGGGCATCTAGGACGGAGCCGTACACGTCCAGCTGGAACTGGTCGTAGGCCGCGTTACCGATCCTCACAGGAGCCGCTCCCTCGTACCCCCGGAGGTGGGGCAGAACAGACTCATCTAGCGCCGCATCTCCCTCCACACCGTACATGATCTGAAGGCGCTCCAGGTCCAACGTGTGACCGCGCAATCGCCTCACAATCCAGTTCCTGAACCTCCGCTCCTCTTGCGTGTATCCACACCGGTGAAAAGCCGAGAGGACAAAGGCCGAGTCCCGGAGCCAGGAGAACCTGTAGTCCCAATTCTTCTCCCCCGCTGGTACCTCGGGCAAGGAGGTGGTGGGGGCGGCGATGATGGCCCCCGTCGGCTCGTAGACCATTAACTTGAGGGTCAGGAGTGATCTTCTCATCATAGAGGACCAGGGACCCTTGAACGTGCACTTGCTGATCCAGTCCTTCCAGTAGGCCAGGGTCTTCTCCAGTTTGGACTGCGGCTTGAAGTCCTCTAGCGGCCGGAGGTAGTCGTCATTCCAGCGGAGGACCATCCAGCGCTCATCCCCCTTGGTCAGCGACTCCTCCGCCGTGCAAGGTCCATCCCTTTTCCGAAGGCGGAGGTCCGTAGCCAGACTCAGCCACTCTCGGGACCCCTCCGCCAAACATCCCTCCCTCTCGGCCCTCACCTCGGTGCGATCCAAGCCATATCCGAAACGAGGATGAAAGTGGACGCGAACGGTGACGTGGCCATCGAGACAGCGGAGACGACGGTGGACCTCGTGAAACGCCTGCAGCTCCCCCTCCTTCGTATAGCAGGGCATGCAGTCTACGACCTCGAGGGTGCCCTTGGTTGTCGCAAGCACCGTCTGAAGGACGTTGGTGTCCTCGACGTAGGCTTGTCTAGCCTCGTGCTTTTCCTTCAGAGACACACCAAACCTGCCACCTATCTCAGGGTCAAGGATCGCGGCGAAGACGCTGGACGAGTCGAAGCGTGGGAAGCAGAGCCAGTCGATGCTCCCGCACTTGGAGACCAGCCCAGCGGAGTTCATGTCACCGATCACAGCGTAGTCACCGATGTCCCGGTAG
>JABAOF010015246.1_pt4 | contig 11993 bp, 9 predicted proteins | sample 7062171 | NCBI WGS metagenome assembly JABAOF01 (sample SAMN14538628, study PRJNA623070) | marine sediment metagenome | biome: marine biome [ENVO:00000428]; feature: marine pelagic biome [ENVO:01000023]; material: deep marine sediment [ENVO:00002113] | place: India: Gulf of Khambhat ... | reverse complement strand
GGGCAACCGCCCGCTCCTGGTACCGTTCAGCGAGATGGCCGGCCAAATGGCGGTCTACATCGCGGCCCACTACCTGCAGAACGAGGGCGGGGGACGGGGCATCCTGTTGGGCGCAGTCCCCGGCATCGCGCCGCCGACGATCGTCATTCTAGGCGCGGGGACGGTGGGACGCACGGCGGCCCGCCGTGCCAGGGCAATCGGCGCTCACGTCATCGTGCTCGACGAGGACCTGGAGAAGCTGCGCACGCTCAACCGCGAGCTGGGCGGCCAGATCGTCACGCAGGTCGCCGCCCCCGAACGCTTGGAACAGTACACGGCGATCGCCGACGTGGTGATCGGCGCGATCCTGATCCCCGGCGCGCGGACGCCGTTCCTGATCACCGAGGAGATGGTGAAGCGGATGCGTGCCGGGAGCGTGATCGTCGACGTCTCCATCGACCAGGGTGGCTGCGTCGAGACGAGCCGGCCCACCACACTGGACGATCCCACCTACATCGTGCACGACGTGGTCCACTACTGCGTGCCCAACATGACCGCCAGCGTGGCTCGCACGGCGTCCCGGGCGCTGTCCGACGCCGTCGTGGCCCACCTCGGCGCAGTCATGGAGCATGGCGTGGCCGCCGCCCTGCGCGACTATCCCGGTCTCGCCGCCGGCGCCTACATGTACGAGGGCGCGCTGGTGCAACAGGACGTGGCAGCCACCATGGGGGTCGCGGCCACACCGCTCAGCCAGTTACTGGGGAGAGGACGCGCCTCATGAACTGGCTCGACGACTACAAATCCAAGCTCCAGACGCCTGCCGAGGCGGTGCAGCGCATCAACAGCGGCGACCGCGTGTATTACGCCGGGAACGCCGCGATTCCACAGGCGCTGGTGCGCGCGCTGGCTGACCGCCGCGACGAGCTCCGGGACGTGCAGCTCAACCACGTCTTGCTGATCGGGGAAGACCCGCTCTCGGCACCAGGCATGGAGGGACACTTCCGGCACAACTCCCTGTTTGTAGGCCCGGCCGACCGCCAGGCGGTGAACGACGGACGCGCCGACTACGTCCCCATCTTCCTGCACCAGATCCCGCGGCTGTTCCACGAGGGAATCGTCCCGCTCGACGTCGCAATCGTTCAGACGTCGCCACCCGATGAGCACGGCTTTGTGAGCCTCGGAGTGGAGACGCTCGCGTCCGTGGCGGCGTGTCAGAAGGCGAAGACCGTCATCGCACAGGTGAACGAGAAGATGCCGCGCGTGCTCGGCGACACCTTCCTACACGTCAATCGGGTGGACTCGATCGTCGAGTACACCGAGCCGCTACCGACGCTCACGTCGAAGCCCGCGACAGACGTGGAGAAGGCCATCGCGGCGTACGTGCTAGAGCTGATCACGCCTGGCGCCACGTTGCAGATGGGGATCGGCGGCATACCGGACTCGGTGTACGAGGCGATGGAGGGTGACTTGGAACTGGGCATCCACACCGAGATGATCTCGGACGGGGCCATGCGGGCGATCCAACGCGGCGTGGTGACGGGCACGCAAAAGAACCTCCACCCAGGCAAGGTAGTCATCACCTTCGCGCTCGGGACTGACGAGCTCTATGACTATCTGGACAACAACCCATTCATCGAAGCCCACCCCGTGAGCTACGTGAACGACCCAGAGGTCGTGAGCAAGAACGACAACATGGTGGCGGTCAACTCCGCCATCGAGGTCGACCTCACCGGTCAGATCTGCTCCGACTCGATCGGGCCGTTCATCTACTCCGGGTTCGGCGGACAGGTGGACTTCATCCGTGGCGCGGCCCACTCCAAGGGTGGACGGCCCGTCATCGCCCTCCCCGCCACGGCCAAGGGCGGCGAGCTGTCCCGCATCGTGCCCTTCCTGAAGCAGGGCGCCGGGGTGGTTACGAGCCGTGCCGACGTCCACTACGTTGTTACCGAGTACGGCGTCGCCAACCTGTTCGGCAAGAACCTGCGCGAGCGAGCCGAGGCGCTCATCGGCATCGCGGCACCCACGTTCCGCGACGAACTCGAGCGCGCAGCAAAGGAGCGCAAGCTGCTACCATAGGGAGGGGACAGTGAAGCGAGTCCTGGTCACGGGGGCCTTGGGTCAGATCGGCTCGGAACTGGTGCCCGCGCTGCGGGAACGCTACGGAGCGGGGAGCGTGGTGGCATCGGACATCCGCATGCCCACCGGCACGGCATTGGACCGCGACGGACCCTTCCAACAAGTCGACTGCACCAACCGGGAGCAAATTCGCGAAGCGGTGCGGCGCTATGATGTGGACACCATCTATCACCTGGCCGCGCTGCTGTCCGCGGTGGCCGAGGAGCGCCCGCACGTAGCGTGGAACGTCAACATGGGTGGGCTGTACCGCGTGCTGGAGGAAGCACGGGAGAACCACTGCGCCGTGTTCGTGCCCAGCTCGATCGGAGCGTTCGGCCCCAGCACGCCGGTGGACAACACGCCACAGGATACGCTGCAGCGGCCCACCACCATGTACGGCGTCACCAAGGTGGCCGGCGAGCTGCTGTGCGACTACTACCACACCCGATTCGGTGTGGACGCACGCGGCTTGCGATACCCGGGGATCATCTCGTACGTGACGCCCCCGGGTGGGGGCACGACCGACTACGCAGTGGAGATCTTCTACGAGGCAATCAAGCACAAGCGCTATGCCTGTTTCCTGCAGGGAGACACGCGACTCGACATGATGTACATGCCGGACGCGATAAAGGCGGCCATCGAGGTCATGGAGGCCGACCCGGGCCGCCTGCAGCACCGCAACGCCTTCAATGTCACGGCGATGAACTTCACGCCGGACGAGCTGGCCGCGGAGATCCAGACCCACATTCCGGAGTTTGTCATCAGCTACGCCGTCGATCCGGTGCGGCAGTCCATCGCCAACTCCTGGCCCAACTCGATCGACGATGGCGCCGCCCGCGAGGAGTGGGGATGGGCGCCATCGTACGACCTGGCGGCGATGACCGGTGACATGTTGACGCAGCTCAAGAAGAAGCTCGGGTAGCCAAGCCGATGGCTCGTCCCGGTCCGGCCATCGGCCGTTCCTCGCTCGCCGTGCCGCTGTTCCTGCTGGGCACTCCCATCGCCGTCCAGCAAGCGGAGGACCCCAGCCCCCACAGCGACGCCCGGCTCGTGGCGGAGGTAGCGGCGGTCCGGCCGGGCGAGGCGTTCACCGTTGCGCTCCACCTGACCATGGACGCCGGATGGCACAGCTACTGGCGCAACCCAGGCGACGCGGGGGGCGAGACCGTGATCGAGTGGGACCTGCCCGAGGGCTTCGCCGCTGGGGAGATCCAGTGGCCCTACCCGCGCCGCATCGAGGCCCCGCCGCTCGCGAGCTACGGCTACGACGACGAGGTGCTGCTGCTGGTAGACGTGACGCCGCCGGCGACCCTCCGACCCGGGAGCCCCGTGATGCTGCGGGCGCGGGCCGACTGGGTGGTATGCGAAGAGATCTGCCTTCCTGCTACCGCCGACCTCGCGCTCGAGTTGCCCGTCACGCAGGGGCCGGCGCGATACGACCCCCGGTGGGGCGAACGCGTGGCAGCCACTAGAACGCGGCTGCCGGCGGTGGCGGACGGTTGGGAGGTCGAGGCATGGCACGTGCCGGACGGGTTCGTCCTAGCCGTGACGCCGCCGGAAACATGGGACGGAGCGTTCGCTGGGAGCTACTTCTTCTCCGGGGCGAGCGCCGTCATCGCTCACGCCGCGCCGCAACCGGTGACCAGAGACGGGGGCAGCTATCAGCTGTACCTGGCTGCGTCCGAGTACCTGTCGGGACCACCGGCCCGACTAGAGGGAATCCTCCTCGCTCCCGAGGGCGTCGCCTGGGACACCGCGGGCGGCGCGCGCGCGATGGCCGTGGACGTGCCCGTGACCGAGCGCCCAATGACGGCCGGGGCCCCCCTCACACTCCTCACGGCCCTGCTGTTCGCCTTCGTGGGCGGCCTGATCCTGAACCTGATGCCCTGCGTCTTCCCGGTCCTCTCCCTCAAGGTCCTGGGCTTCGTGAGCCAGGGAGGCGAGGAACCGCACAAGGTGAGGGCGCACGGGATTGCCTTCGCGGCGGGGGTGATCGCGTCGTTCTGGTTCCTGGCGACACTGCTCCTCGTCCTGCGGGCAGGCGGGACCGCGCTCGGCTGGGGCTTTCAGCTGCAGTCTCCGGTCTTCGTGGCGCTGATGGCGGCCCTCTTCTTCGTGCTGGGGCTGAGCCTGATGGGTGCGTTCGAGGTGGGTGCCTCGCTCACGCGGCTGGGTGGCGTCCTGGGAGCCTCGGGTGGGTACGCCGACTCATTCGCCAGCGGCGTGCTGGCGACCGTAGTGGCGACCCCGTGCATCGCGCCGCTCATGGGGGCTGCCCTGGGATTCGCCCTGACGCAACCGCCCGTACCGACCATGCTCGTCTTCGGCATGCTGGGCATGGGAATGGCAACGCCGTACCTCGTACTGTCCCTGGCGCCCGCACTGCTCAGCCGCCTGCCGCGCCCCGGCCCCTGGATGGTCACGCTCAGGCAGTTGCTGGCCTTCCCGCTGTTCACGACCACGGTGTGGCTCGTATGGGTCTTCGGGCAGCAGACCGGGCTCAACGGAGCAGCGGTGCTGCTGGGGGGCCTCACCCTGCTCGGGTTCGCCACCTGGGCCTGGTGGCGGTGGCGGACCGCTCCGCGGCGCAGCCGGGCCTACGCGGCGTCGCGCAGCGCAGCGGCACTCGCCGTGATCATGGCGGTGGCACTGACCGTGCGGGGCACGAGAGGGGAGGCCGTCGCGGCGACCGAGGATCTGTGGCGTCCCTACTCCACCACTCGGGTGGCGGAGCTGCGGGCGGCGGAGCGGCCGGTCTTCATCGACTTCACGGCGGCCTGGTGCCTCACCTGCAAGGTGAACGAGCGCGTGGTGCTGTCCACCGCCGAGGTGGAGGAGGCGTTCCGCGAGCGCGACGTAGCTCTTTTCAAGGCCGACTGGACGCGGCGCGATGCCGAGATTACCCGCGCGCTCGAGAGCTTCGGGCGCAGTGGGGTACCGCTCTACGTGCTCTACCCGGGGGGCGAGCAGGGCGGCGCCGTGGTGCTCCCGGTAATCCTCACGAAGCAGATCCTGCTCGACGCCCTCCAGGCGGTCCCACCCTCGCGGTCGGGATCCGCCGGCGCCGGGCGGGCCGGATCCGACTGACCCTCCCCGTGAAAGGAGTAGGTGGAACGATGGTCAGACGACTAGTGAGTACAGCACTCGGCGGCCTGGTGGCTGCCGCCCTCCTGCCGGCCGCCCCGGCCGCGGCACAGGCGCAGGAGACAGCATGGGCGATCGGCGAGCCCGCGCCGACGTTCACGCTGCCGGACACGTACGGGGAGGAGCATTCTCTGGCGGACTACCGAGGGAAGTGGGTCGTGCTGGAGTGGCTCAACTACGAGTGTCCGTACGTCGCCAAGCACTACAACAGCGGTAACATGCCACGGCTGCAGCGCACGTACGCCGAGCAAGGCGTCGTGTGGCTGGCCATCGTGTCATCGGCGCCCGGGAAGCAGGGCTACCACGAGCCGGATGAGATGAACGCGATCTCCGAAGAGAAAGAGAGTGCGGCCTTGGCCGTGCTGCTGGACCCCGAGGGAAACGTGGGCCGACTGTACGGGGCAAAGACGACTCCCCAGATGATCGTCATCGACGCCGACGGAACACTGCTCTACAACGGGGCCATCGACGACCGGCCCACTGCGCGCCTCTCAGACATCGAGGGCGCACACAACTACCTAGTGGCGGCCATGGATGAGGCGATGGCGGGTAAGCCTGTGAGCGTAGCCACGACGCAGCCGTACGGGTGCTCGGTGAAGTACAAGAACTAGCCGCCCCCCGCGCGCCACACCCGGGGAGCGGCAAACGGGAAGCGGGGAGCGTACTGCGGGATCCGCGGCCTTCCCGCTTCCCGCTACCCGCTACCCCTCTCGTACTCGCTAGTCGGTCCTGGCTCCCCGCTCCGCCACCGCCACGATCGCGATTCCGCCGCGTGCGTTCTGGCTCACCTGCACGCGCAGGTAGCTGGGGTCGATCGCAAACACCACGTCCTCGGCGATCCGCTCCGCAAGGGTCTCGCAGAACGCTCCCTCGTCTCGGTAGGACCAGAGGTAGTACTTGAGCGCCTTCGACTCGAGACAAAGCTCCCGCGGGACGTACTCGATGGTGACCGTCCCGAAGTCGGGCTGGCCCGTCCGGGGACAAACGGCCGTGAACTCGCTGGCGTCGAGGGTCACGCGCTGGACGTCGGGGGCCGGGAACGCCTCCTGCTTGAGGACCTCTCGCGCTTCCTCGGGACTCTGGGGCCGCGGTAGCGGACCCGTGCGGGGCAGTTTGCGTGCTGGGCTCATGGCAAAGTGGGCACGGCTGCATTCTCTCGGCGTCGGGCTCGGCTTAGCTTTCTGCGCATGACGCTCAGCCGACAGCCCAAGGCCGTGGTGCTCCTGAGCGGCGGCCTCGATTCGACCACTACGCTCGCCCTCGCCAGGGCAGAGGGCTACGAAGTATATGCCTTGACCGTGGAATACGGCCAGCGGCACGCGGTGGAGCTCGAGGCCGCGGGCCGGGTCGCACGGGCCCTGGGGGTGGCGGACCACGTGGTGTTGCACGTCGATCTCGCACGCTTCGGGGGCTCGGCGCTCACCACCGGAGCCCCGGTCCCGAAGGACCGCCCTGCCGAGGAGCTGCGCCACGGGATCCCGGTCACCTACGTTCCGGCCCGCAACACCGTGTTCCTCGCACTTGCTCTGGCCTGGGCGGAGACCCTCGACACCGGCAATATCTTCATCGGCGTAAACGCCCTCGACTACTCGGGCTATCCCGACTGCCGGCCCGACTACATAGAGGCATTCGAGCGGATGGCCAACCTCGCGACCAAGGCGGCGGCCGACGGTGCGCTCCGCGTGGCCATTCACGCTCCGCTCATCGGGCTCACCAAGAAGGAGATCATCCGCAAGGGCCTCGAGCTCGGCGTGGACTACGGGCTCACCGTGAGCTGTTACGACCCGTTGCCGACGGGGGAGGCGTGCGGCCGGTGCGACGCCTGCCGCCTGCGGCGCAAGGGGTTCGAGGAGGCTGGGGTGCCCGATCCGGTGCCGTACCACACCGGACCCACAGAGCTGCGACGATGACCTACGCGGTCAAGGAGATCTACTACACGCTCCAGGGTGAGGGCTTCTACAGTGGGAGGCCGGCGGTCTTGCTGCGGTTCGCGGGCTGCAACCTCTGGTCCGGCCACGAAGACGATCGGGCGAGCGCGGTCTGCCCCTTCTGCGACACCGACTTCGTGGGAACCGACGGTCCCGGCGGCGGCAAGTTCGAGACGGCCGACAGCCTCGCCGCCGCGGTGGTCCGCGCGTGGCCTGGTTCCGCGGCCGGCGGGCGGTTCGTCGTCTGCACGGGAGGCGAGCCGCTGCTCCAGCTGGATGCCCCGTTGGTAGCGGCCCTGCACGAGGCCGGCTGCGAGATCGCCGTCGAGACCAACGGGACCCTTCCCGTGCCCGACGGCGTGGACTGGCTCACCGTGAGCCCCAAGGCGGGCGCGCCGCTGGCGGTCGAGTCAGGTGACGAGCTCAAGCTGGTGTACCCGCAACCGGGGGCCGGGCCGGAGCAGTTCATCCATCTGGCCTTCCGCCACTTCTATCTGCAGCCGATGGACGGTCCGCAGCGGGAGCCCAACACCCAGCGAGCCGTGCGCTACTGCCTCGAGCACCCACGCTGGCGGCTCAGCCTGCAGACGCAGAAGTATCTGGGAATTCCCTGACACCCTGCCGGAGCGACATGCCTTCAACTAGCGAAGGCGGGTGTCCGGTCGAGCGACTAGCCCCCGCTCCCGTCCCGGTTCCCCGCCCCCGGCTTGAGGATGATCCCCCGGTTCGTCTTGCCGTTCATGGTGATCACGAGCGGCTGCTTCAACCGCAGCAGGCGGACGGTGCGACTGGCCTTCACCGCGGGCTGCTGGGCCAGCCAGTCCCAATCCACGAACCCCTCACCGGCGTCCTGGTTGACCGTGAAGTACCCCACGTTGTTTGAGTTCAGGTTCTGGAAGAAGTGCGTCCCCTGTGACGGGGTGACTCGGAGATCCTTGAACCCGGCCTCTACGATGGCCCGTACCCCCGAGATCTGATCCCACGCCACCGGTATCCCGAGCCACGGATCCTTCGAGCCCCAACGACCGACGCCGATCAGGAGGTAGGGGACCTCGCGCGCCCTGAGCTCGGCATTGAGCTGCGCGACGTCCAGGGCAGCCTCCTGGGTGGTCGAGCGGTCGAAGCTGTGCTTATCGATGACCACGACATCGCGGATGTCGTCGATCCTCCCATGGCCAAGCACGCAGGGACTCTCCACGACGAGGTCGTCCCGCGGCACGTCGCCAATCTCCAGCTCCTCGAACTCCCGCGACAGCGCCAGCGGCCGCATCTGGAGGAACGCGAACTCCTTGGGCTCGCCTCCGACGGTGCTCAGGTTGACCGCGAACTCGATCTCCACGGGCGCGCTGGTCGCCTGCTCACCGAGGTCGAGTAGCTGATCGAGGACCTCCGCGAGTGGGAAGCGCTCGTGTTTCAACACGGGCGCGAAGCTCACGAGGCGCACGCCGGCACGCGAGAGACCGTCGTAGACCGCATCGTTCTCGTGGGAATAAGTCGACCCGACCGCGTGGAGGGTCCCATCCTGCTCGGCACGCTCCAGGCTGAGCCGCACCATGCGGCTGTCGTCCGGGTCATGGACCCCCTCGACGCCGTCTCCCAGGTCTAGCGCCCAGAATTCGCGCTGCGACGTATTGAGGAACTCCTGCACCGAGGACGCCTGCAGCACGTGCCGCGGGTACCGCGGGCAGAACCGCAGGCATGGCTCCCCCTCCCCCACCGTCCGGCCGAGCCCGAGGGCCACCGCGGCGATGCCGTCGTCCGACCCGAATGGCGGAGTGGGATAGAAGTTGTGAGACCGGGCAACACCGGCGAAGTCGGGATAGAAGACGCCGTCGTGCGGCCCTCCCACCATCCGCTGGACGATCACGGCCATCTTCTCCTCCTCCAGCCGGTACGGCGTGGCGTCGAGGTATGCCTTGGCCCTGACGGAGAAGGTGGATGCGTACACACGCTTGATGGCCGTAATGAGCTGCGCCAGGCGAGTATCGAGATCGCCGCCATTGTTGGGCAGCATGAAGGTCCGGTAGATCCCGGCGAACGGCTGGTACTGGTTGTCCTCCAGCAGGCTCGACGAACGCACTGCCAGGGGCTCGTGCATGTGCTGCAGGAAGGCCGTGAGATCCTGCTCGACCGCCTTGGGAAACCGGGCGGCCAGGAAGCGCTTCACGATCTTACTATCGTCCTGGCTCTCGATGGCGAAGTCGCGTAAGCGGCTGCGGTCCAGGAACTCGTCAAACACGTCGGTGCCGAGAACCACGCAGGGGGGAACCGTGATACGCACCCCCGGGAACTGCGCTGACACGTCGTTGTCCGTGAGCAAGTAGTTCACGAACGCCAGCCCGCGGGCCTTGCCGCCCAGCGACCCTGAGCCGATGCGGGTGAACGGCACCGTGCCGTCGAAGCGCTCCCGCTCGAAGTCGACCACCACCCCCCGATTCTGCTCACGGCGATACACCTCCATGGCGCGAATCAGGTAGTGCCGCAGCTCCTCTACTCCGTCGAAGTCCGACAGCTGCCAGGGCCGGAGGCTCTCGGCGAGGGCAAACTCGGTGCGGGTCTTGAGCCAGCGTGAGAAGTGGTTGCGGGATGCGTGGTATTCGATGCTGTCTGCCGGAACCGTCCACAGTTTCTCGATCAGCGTCTGGAGATCCTCGGCACGGTCGACCTCGGTCCCATCGGGCAGGCGGAACACGAAATCACCGAAGCCGAAGCTGTCGGCCAAGAAGTCGCGCAGTTCCTGGAGCAGGACGGGTGAGTTCTTGAGCAGGAACGACGCCCCCGCCTGGCGGGCGAGCTTCTCGTTCTCGGGCCGGCCCGACTGGAGCATGACGGGGATGTCGTGCCGCAGGCCCCGGACCTGGCGGGCTAGCTCGTATCCGGCCAGCGGGTCGAGCTCCCCTTCACGCGGGAACTCGATGTCGGAGAGGATGCCGAGGATCTCGTCTGGGTACTCGCTGATGAAGCCCCACGCCTCCTCGTAAGTCTGGCACAGCAGGATCTTCGGGCGCGCCCGGATGCGCATGAGCTTGTGTGCTCGATTCAACCCCTCCGGCATGAGGTTCTGTGCGTGGAGCATCAGCTCGCTGTAGATCACGGGGAGGAACGAGGAGTAGTAGCGTGGCTTGTCCTCCACGACAATGATGGCCGGCACCCCCGCCTTGCCGGTGTCGTGGGCCAGGTTCCGGCGATCCTCGATGTACTTCACGATGGCAAGCAGGATTCTGACGTCGCCCTGCCACAGGAAGACACGCTCCAGGATGGAGAGGTCGTTCTTAGCCGCGAAGTCCTTCAGCTCGCGCGCGTCGTACGCCAAGAGAACGACCGGGGTGTCCAACCCCGCCTCCCGTACCTTCTGGGCCAGCTCCAGGACCGTCATGTCCCCGAGGTTGAGACTCGAGATGATGATGTCGTGCCGCCGCTGGTCAGCGAGGAGGCTCAGGGCCTCGCTGCCGGTCGCGACGTGGGTGAGCTCCGGGCTGTGCCGCAGGTTGAGATCGAGGAACTCATTGAGCACCAGCTCGCCGAGGTCGCCGTCCTCGGCCAGGATGAATGAATCGTACAGGCTGGTGACGAGTAGAATGTTCTGGACGTGATAGGACATCAAGTGCTGGAACCGGCCCTGCCGGCTCCGGTAATCCACACGTCCTTTCTCTCTCGGCTTGGACGGGCCCATCACTGACTCCCTGCAGCAAGTACCCGCTGTGGGGAGGAGCCCCCTTTTCCCCACAGGTACATACTACAAGGAAATCCTAGCGGGTTCCTGGCCCCACGTCACGGGGCGGGCCCAGGATCTGCTATACGACCCCCTGGTCGAGCATCGCGTCGGCCACCTTGAGGAAGCCGGCGATGTTGGCGCCCGCGACGTAGTTCCCCTTCATGCCGAACCGCTCGGCGGTCTCGACGCATGCCTGGTGAATCGACTTCATGATGAGGCGCAGCCGGTTGTCGACCTCCTCGCGGGTCCACGAGTAGCGCATGCTGTTCTGCGCCATCTCGAGCCCGGACACGGCGACACCGCCTGCGTTGGCCGCCTTCCCCGGACCGTAGAGGATGCCCTTTTCCAGGAACAGCTCCACGCCCTCGGGCACCGTGGGCATGTTGGCGCCCTCGGAGACCACGTACACTCCCTTCTTCAGGAGGTGCTTGGCGTCAGTCTCGTTGATCTCGTTCTCGGTAGCCGACGGGAACGCGCAGTCGGCCTTGTGGTCCCATAGCGAGTTGTAGCCCTGCTTGGCGTCGGCCTCGGTGTACGTCACGCCCTTGAACTTGTCGGCGTACTCGTGGATCCGGCCGCGACGCACGTTCTTGAGCTCCATGACGAACGCCAGCTTCTCCCGATCTATCCCGCCCGGCTCGTGGATGTAACCTGAGGAATCGGACAAGGTCACCGGCTTGGCACCGAGGTCGAGGAGCTTCTCACATGTGTACTGCGCGACGTTGCCGCTGCCCGACACTAGGCAGGTCTTGCCTTCGAGCGTCTCACCGCGCGTCTCCAGCATCTCTGCGGCGAAGTACACCGCGCCGTAGCCCGTGGCCTCGGGCCGGATGAGCGACCCGCCCCAGTTGAGACCTTTGCCGGTGAGCACCCCGGTGAACTCGTTCTGGATGCGCTTGTACTGCCCGAACATGAAGCCGATCTCGCGACCACCGACACCGATGTCCCCGGCGGGAACGTCGGTGTTGGGCCCGATGTGGCGGTAGAGCTCGGTCATGAAGCTCTGGCAGAACCGCATGACCTCGTCGTCGCTCTTCCCCTTGGGGTCGAAGTCGGAGCCTCCCTTGCCCCCACCCATGGGTAGGGTGGTCAGGGCGTTCTTGAAGACCTGC
>JABAOF010033231.1_pt1 | contig 11996 bp, 12 predicted proteins | sample 7062171 | NCBI WGS metagenome assembly JABAOF01 (sample SAMN14538628, study PRJNA623070) | marine sediment metagenome | biome: marine biome [ENVO:00000428]; feature: marine pelagic biome [ENVO:01000023]; material: deep marine sediment [ENVO:00002113] | place: India: Gulf of Khambhat ... | reverse complement strand
ACTGGTTCAAGTCCAGTACCGCCCAGATAATTCTAAAATATAAAGAATAAAAATGCACCCATTTCGGGTGCTTTTTTTGTTGCATAAATGTTACCATTTCGAGTAAAAAATTTGTGAATGAGGTGGGTTTGATGAAACGGTACAAGGCACCGTATACACTCTTCAATCGAGGTAAGATCTGGTACTATCGACTGGCAAGTGATCCAAAGCGAGTACCTCATTCAACAGGACAGACACTCAAAGGAGAGGCTGATAAAGTTGCCGAGGAAGAAGCAAAGGAAGGGATTCAAAATCCCGTAGCGACTAAACTTCTGAGGAAATATTTACCGGAAGCATTTGAAAAGTACATGCAGATGCAAGTAGCAGACGGTAATCCTTTGAACGAGGCCCATTGTAAAGATTCCAGGAGATACATTCGGTATATCCTAAGCGACAAAATTGTGGATCTGGAGTTAGGTAAGGTTAGCCTACGAACATCAGGAGATTCAGCGTGATCCTAGTGGAGGTAGTCGTGGTGTTCGTCGTATAAATGTGAAATCAAAGATGCCGAGCAGTTATACCAGCTTACGTTGTGGTTACCGAGGAGCTGGCTAAGTCGAAGAAACAACGAGTGACACCATTTTTTGATGCGGTGATGAAACATAATGCCACTGGATGCGCATTCACTAAGACATACTCTTGCAAGCAATTTAAAATCCGTTGGTATGCCGGATAGTTTAATTCGGACGTTCTGCGGTTGGAGCGGTGCGAAAGTTCAAAGTGATTATACTCACTTTGATGCAGATTTGGTTCGATACTACGCAAAATGGATAAGTAAACAGACTTAATTAAAATAGAGAAAGGAGAGAATATGTAACAAGCTAAATGGGTTGCCTATGAACTAACCGCTGGGGAAGTTGAGGGGACATATTGACCAGCTCCCACATATGCTCGTATATATCGTTGCATCGACAGCGCGAGTACTCGTAGGAGATCTTATGCATGATCTCTGTTGTTGTCTGTCTCAGCTTTTTCGTCCTGAGGTCATAGCAGGTCGTCTGATGTGCTCCTTATCGATTTCGACTCNNTACAATGCCTTCATGGGGGATCTGTACGCCAACATCCTCCACAAGTGAGACTGCCCTTTCATGCATGACCTCGATCTGAGCATAATTTAATATTTTGTAAATAATTACAAACAGTCGTTCGATACTTTTGAATCTATCAATTTCAGAATATCCCCTTTGATTACCGATGAGATGCTTTGTCTTCCCCAAATCTTACAGAACGTTTAATATAATTGGAGAAATTTATGTCAAATGTATTATTTTGTTAAAAAATTATTTATTTCGTAATATGCATAAAATGTCTTGACAAGAATTTTCATGAAGTGTAACATGGAGGTTTTAAAATATTGTTCGGGGGAAATAAAAGCTTTTTATAACTCATCGTACTGTGACAAACTATGAGTTTTATAAAAGGCTTAATTATTTTGAAGGAGGGTTTTACTATGCAAAAGAAACAAGTACGAGCGCTGTGGGTCTTCATCGCCCTGGCAGTGGTAGTGGCAATGGTCCTACCACTGCTGGGCAGCGGTACAAAAAAAGGTGAAGAGGGACCAATAGTCGTCGGATTTATCGGATCCCTTGATACCGATGTGGGAAGAAGTGCTCTGAGAGGAGCAGAAATTGCCATCGAAGAGTTCAATGAAGCTGGTGGAATTCTCGGCGGACGCCAGCTAAAGTACGTGCAGGCCGATACCCATGAAGATGTAGCAGAGGGAGTTAAAGCGTATGAATATCTCGCTGAAGTGGAAAAAGTAGACCTCATCATATCAGGTTCGATTGACGATGTTTCGCTGGGATGGCTGCCGCGATTGGCTGAATATCAGATCCCCACCGTTGAGACATGGACATCGGCGATCAGGGCAATTGAGCTGGTTCGGGATGATTACGAAAGCTACAAGAGCTACTTCATGCCCCATATGAATGACTATCTCCAGGGCCAGGAGTATCTCGAGTTTGGAAAAGATATACTGCATGATCAGATGGGCTGGACCACGACCGTTATCTTCCATGAGGATACCGCGTATGGCGGCGGTGTCGCTGAATTTGTTGAGCAGGAAATAGCGCCCTATGCCGGCATTGAAGTTATCGGGAAGGTAATATACGACATCGACACCGTTGATTTCAGCCCGTTGTATGCCAAGATTGTTGACATGGACCCTGATTTCATCTATCATATCTCATCGGTGAATTGTGTACCTCCAAGCGCAGCGTACGTTGAGCTCGAAGTGCCGATTCCGATAACTGGTGTAAATGTTGCAGCGGCGAGTATCGAATTCTGGGATGATATGGGAGGAGCTGCTGCAGGTTTTTCATCCATCTCCCCTCCTCCCTCCCTCGGGATGGATTGGGACGATCGGACACAAAAATTCCTCGACAAATATCAGGCAAAGTATACGACCCGCCCGATGTTCCCGCACTTTGATGGATTTAATGCCTATTACGGTGTGTATATGGCGGTTGAAGCGGCGGAGCGAGCCGGCGGATTCAAGCCGCTTGACAACTGGGTTAAGGAGATGNNATCTCATCATTAAAAAGGATGGTGTGATCTGGCAGAGGTACAACTTCTACAAACCCGGCGAAAAGGAACCGCTGGTGCTCAATTTGGAATACCCGCACTCACAGAAGATTGATCAAAGCGGTGAAACGGGACGTCCCGGCGGTATTGTGATGCAGTGGTATCCTGACAAGTCAGTCAAGATCATTCACCCGCCGAAATGGGCGAACGGTGAATACTACCTACCGCCATGGATTCCTGAACACAAGAGAGGGAAGAAATAGCTTTAGAGGAAGTTTGTACCAAAGTTTACACGAATAATTTTCTTGAAATAAAGGGTTGTGTGGGTGTAAAATCCCACTCAACCCTTTATATGGAATTTCATGTTTAAGAACCCAACAAACAAAGGCCAACAGGGAAACAGGAAGGGATTCAGGTGCTAGCTAAACCTCAAGGACGGCTAATAAGATGATCGAAACCATACTAATACAGGGCCTGCTGATAAGCGGATTGTACTCTCTCATTGCAGTCGGATTTACGATGATCTATGGTGTAGGAGGAGTGCTCAACCTGAGTCATGCCGGATATGTGATGATCGCAAGCTACGTATACTATACGGTAACGCAAAAACTGGGCCTCCCAACGGGACTGGCCTGCTTCAGCTCGGTCGTAATCGGAACCGGACTCGGCTTGTTAACCTATAGAGGACTAGTGCGGCGTTTTCTGGATAATCCAACCGTCGTTTTTGTTTCAACTTTTATCCTGGCCCTTGTAATGGATTATCTTATGGTGCTCCTCTTTACACCGGCTCCAATAAACGCCTGGCCCATCATTGTCGGGACCGTCAATATTTTTGGTGTCTCGGTTTCAAGTAACCTGCTGCTTGCAATGATCGTGAGCTGGATTTCACTGATCGCCGTGTTTATTTTCACGAGCAAAACCCACCTCGGGAGAGCTATTCGCGCTCTATCCATGGACAAAAAAGGGGCAATCGTTTCCGGCATCGACGCCGAAAAGGTCAATCTGGTAACATGGGCACTGTCAGGTTCGCTGGCAGGACTCGCCGGTGAGTTTTTTGGAAGCTATACATACCTGACGCCAAGTATGTGGGTATTCCCACTCATAATGGCTTTTGCAATAGTAATAGTGGGAGGACTCGGAAGTATTACGGGCACTGTCCTGGCAGCACATATTATCGGCATGATGGAAACTATAACCACGCTGGCAATCAATGAGCGGCTACGAGGAATATTCGCGATAGTTCTCATGATCATTGTATTGATCATCCGTCCAAAGGGATTTTTTGGAAGGGAAACGTAGTGAAACTAACAGCAATGGGGGGTCAACCTTGAAAAGAGCACTACTGTGGTGGCTGATATTTGCGGGGGTGATGTGTTTACTCCCGACCTTCGTGCCGAAAGGGTATCTGCGGCCTTTCGTGTTTGCGAACTTCATGGCCATTTTTGCAATGAGCTGGGATATTATGTCGGGATATACAGGCTATGTCAGTTTTGGCCATCCCTTTTTAATCGGCATCGCAGGTTACACGACCGCCATACTTTCGCATCAAGGAGGTTTCCAGCCTGAACACCTCGTACTTCCACTCTATGTAACAATGCCTCTGGCCACTATCGCTGCAGTGGGAGGAGGAATGCTCTTCTTCCTCCCCACCATGAGGGTAAGGGGTCCGTACTTCAGCCTTGTCAGCCTCGCCTTTCTTATGCTGATTCACCGACTGGTAATTGCAATAGCCCCGCAGCTGACTGGTGCTGATAGGGGACTTACTGGGTTGCCTCCAGTAGTTCTCGGTGTGATTCCAAATTTTTACGTTTCCTTTCTGCTCGTATTCGTGATCGGAATCGGGTTGTGGTATACTGGAAAATCACAGATCGGTACCGTTCTTAAAGCAATACACATGGACGAGGATGCGGTAGCAAGCAGTGGTTTGAACACCTTTAAGTTCAAACTTATCGCATTCCTCCTGAGCTCTTTCACAGCCGGTATCGGAGGAGCATTTTACACGCATTATTTGAGATCCATTTCGCCCCGTGCTGTGTTTGAACCCACCTTTCTTCTCAATATCATTATTGCGGCACTGATCGGGGGCTCGGGAACAATAGCAGGGCCAATTGCAGGTGCCTATTTCATAACCTTTCTCCTGGAGCACCTGCGTCCATTCCTTGAAGGGTCGTGGAGATATCTATCCTACTCCATTATTGCATTACTCTTTGTTGTATTCAAAACAAGAGGATTTCACGGCATCGTTCTGGACGCTGTCAAGAGTTACCGGGAAAATAAAGCAAAAAAAGGTGAACAGTATGGCCAAGCTTCTTGAAATAAAAAGCCTCACGAAAAAATTTGGAAGCCTCGTGGCGGTCAACAACTTGAGTTTTCATCTGGAAGAGGGCGAAACCCTCGGCCTCATGGGGCCAAACGGGTCGGGTAAAACCACGATATTCAATCTCATCATGAGAACCCTGAAACAGGACTCCGGCAGCATTTACTTCAAGGGAGAGGAGATCAGCAACCATCCGACCCATGAGAGGGTAAAGATGGGAATTGCCCGTACGTACCAGATACCACGGCCTTTCAGAGAACTGATGGTAATAGACAATATCAGGATGAGCACGATACCTGATGAAATAATCAAGTGTATATTGAGCAGATACAAATGTGGAGAAGATGAGGTGAAAGTAGGAGAAAATGTGGGGCTCGGGGATCATCTCAACAGCTACCCTTACGAGCTTTCCATGGGGGACCTGCGAAGACTGGAGGTGGGGAAGGCGATTGCAACAGACCCTAAGCTCGTTCTCCTCGACGAAATTTTTGCCGGTCTGACAGTTTCAGAAATCGCCGAGATATCCGAACTCATAAAAAGGAAGAAAAGGGAAGGATTGAATTTTATCATTGTCTGTCACGATCTGAAAGCATTGACCCCGCTTGTAGACAGGGTGGTGGTAATACATTTTGGGGAGCTCATCGCTGAGGGGCCCTACGAGAAAATCGTAGCCGATGAAAAGGTCAAGAAGGCTTACTTTGGGCATTGACTGATAATTTTTTATAAGATAAATTAGGAGCAGCTCACATGGCATTTCTGGAAATCAAAGACCTCCAGGTATTCTATGGAAAGGCCTGTGCGATAAGCGACATCTCCTTGAGCGTCGAGAAGGGAGAAGAAATCGGAATAATCGGACCCAACGGTGCTGGGAAGTCCTCATTGCTCGATTCCATACTCGGGCTTACAGACTGGCGAGGTCAAATTATCTTTGATGGAATCGATATCCATCAACTGACACCTCCGGAAATCGTACGGTTGCAAATCGCCTATGCACCGGAGCGGGGCAATCTGTTTCCCTTTATGAACATCAGGGAGAACCTTCTCGTCGGAGCATACTGTGCACGGGAGAGCATCGATGAGAATCTCAAAAAAGTATTCGAACTGTTCCCGATCCTCAAGGAGCGACAAAAGCAGGAAGTAAGAACATTGAGCGGAGGAGAGCGCCAGATGGTTGCACTTGCAAAAGCTTTTATGTCGAATCCAAGACTGATCCTTCTGGATGAACCGACTTTGGGGCTTGCCCCGATTATGGTGTCGAGAATTTCAGAAGCTGTAAACAATCTGAAAGAAATGGGTGTAACCATTCTTATTGCAGAACAGAACGTAAGCTTCACTTTGATGCACTCAGAAGAAATCTACCTCTTAGAGAGGGGAAAATTGAGGATGGGCGGAACCCCGAAAGAGCTGGAGGAAGAGGAGTATATAAGCAAGACCTACTTCGGTATCTGAATTCATACACTGAAGCGAACATCTATGAAGTTTATGCCTGTGCCCGATACATAATGGTATCATCATAACCCACCACCACACGATAGTATCCTCTGAGCATGCTGTTTACCTCATCATCACCCGTATCTACCAGTAAGGGATTACCCGTGAGGGCGCTTATCTTTTCACGTGTTGATACCACGATAATATTCTCCTTGCCCACCTGTTTTAATACTTGAGGGCTGAGTTGCTGATTTCCACGGCCGAATATGTAACCCTGGCCTCCAATGGTAGTAACCACGATTTTTGCCTTTTTACCGCCAATGATTTGAAGGAGTCCATTTTCACCTACATCATTTGCAACAAGTTGTTTTTTATAGACCACATCGACGCCGAGCAGAGTATTTTCCAGACCCAGCAATTCCATAATGGGTCTTGTGGTTGTTCCGGGGCCGATTATGTAGTAACAATCGTCATTCATACTGTCCACAACATTGAGAGCAATTTTTTGCAAAACCGTCCTTTCCGCTGCTACGCTGCCGGATTTTAGGCTCTGGACCAGCCTTTTATGATAGGGAATCTTGAGATAACCGTGCAATTCAGCTGTTACCCGGCCAGCCCGAAATGCCTCCTCATCAATATCCATGACCTCCGCTTCGCGTAGTTGGGAAGTTTTTCCCGAAAGAAACAGAGCTGCGAGCTCTCCCGCACTTCTGGGATTCAACCCAAATACGGCTGAATGAATTTTTACGCCTGCCGGAATACCGAGTGCCGGTATCCTATTGCCGATTACGTTGTAGACATCCCGTGCAGTCCCATCACCGCCGGCAAAGAGTATCAGATCAACGGACAGCTCCATCATCTGATATGCAGCATTTTTTGTATCCTCCGGAGTCGTATGCCCCTTTTGTATTGAACCGATTACGGTAGGGTTGAGCCCGCATTCGTATGCTTCATTCTCGCCCATATCTCCCGGATAGGTGACAATCTCGATGTCACCATCCATCGCGGTTATCTGTTCCAGAGCCTGTACAGACCGCTTTGGCGAACCCGGAACTGCACCCAGCTCTATTGCTTTTCTGAGTGTATCTTCTCCATCACTACCCTTTAATCCGACGCTTCCCCCCATTCCTGCTACCGGATTTACAATGAGGCCTAATTTCTTTCCCATACTTCTCTCACTCTCACTTCAAATATAAAAAAGGCAGGCTCTGCGCGTCTCAAAGTTTGCTTTAACACTCGCCTGCCCTGTACTATTTGAGTTTTCCCCTACCAGTTGCCTTTTTTCTTCAGGTAAGCTTTCCAGGTAAGGGCCCATTTCTTTGGATCATCCAGCGCTGCCTCGTCATTCCTCTTGTGGGTACAGGACTTGTGAGGTGCATTCTTGACAAAATTTGGATTATCGTAGGCTTCTTTCGCTATTAATNNTATTAATTTCAAAACCTCGTAATATTCATCGAGATCCTCGATTGAATAGGTCTCACAGGGTTCCAGAGTCATGGGCTCAGGAATTTCCCAGGGGTGATGACTGGTCCAGTAGTGTTCGATACCGTAATCCACTATCCTTCGGTTGATATCGTCGGTTCCGACATCAACATCGGCCTTTAACTTTTCCCAGCTGTAGCGAACCTGTTCCTGCCTCTTTATTCCATTGTTCTGGAAAGCCGATCCAATACCGGGGATGCTCAGTATCTTCTTTTCCAGATAGTTGTTGTTCAAAACAGATATTTCGGCACATTCCTTCATCCCGTCAGCGCCCATCATCATTATCCACGCGTATGCTCTTAGGATTACACCGGCAGTCCCATAGAAGTCCCTCACCTTACCGATGCTGTCCGGGCGATCGTAGTCTAGAGAGTACCTCTTTCCGTCGAATTCCACTGTGGGAACTGGGATATATTTGGCCAGATGCTCCCTGCATCCAAATGCACCGTTTGCCGGACCTGAACAGCCGTGGGGAGAGCTGAACGTCTTGTGCACATTGAAGTGGCACATGTCGAAGCCCGCTTCCCTCGCTCTTGCTATCCCCAGAAAAGCATTTGCATTTGCCTGGTCATAGAAGCAAAGCCCTCCAACATCGTGAACTATCTTCACGAACTCGTCGACTTTCGGATTGAATATTCCGATGTCTTCAGGATTGGTCATGAATATTCCGGCGGTTCGTTCAGACACCGCTGCTTTCAGGGCTTCTATATCTGGAATACCCTTCTCATCTGGGTATAGGGTTATAATTTTAAAGCCCGCAGTTGCAGGTGTGGCTGCATCGCAGGGGTGTGAGAATATGGTTGTTATCGCCTCATTCCGCTGGTCCAGCTCACCTCTCTCCTGGTGATATGCCCTGACAATGGAGGAGGCAGTGTACACCGCATGGTTACCGCCACCGGGCTGGAAGGTAAACCTGTCCAGACCGGAGATCTCCTTCAAAAACTGTTCCACCTTGTAGTAAATTTCCAGTATTCCCTGAACGGTTTCCTCATCCTGAAATGGATGAAGCTCGGAAAATCCGGGTAGAGCAACAAGCTCTTCATTGACCCGGGGATTGTACTTCATCGTGCAGGTTCCCTCACTGATATCATTCGTCAAATTGGAGCCCATGGTCTCCTGCGATAAATGCAGCCAGTGCATCAGAGCATGTTTCTGAGAAACCTCGGGAAGATTTGGAGGGTTCTTCCGCCGCATGCTCGAGGGGATACTTTTAAGAACATCACCGGCTTTTGCTTTTATATTTTTTTCAACTTCAGGCGGGAGGATTCCCCTAACACCGGGAGTCGACATTTCGTAGATGATAGGCTCGTCCCAGCGCGCCTGATGAAAGTTTTTTCTAACCTTTACTATTCCCATCTGAGTAACTCCTTTCGGGTTTTAGTATCGAATCATTGGAGCACAAACTCTTGCTATTTACAGATTTCCTTTATTGCATTGATCAGTTTATCGATATCCTCCTGGGTATGGATCTCGGTGATACAGTACAGAGCGCTGTTACCCAGTTCAGGAAAATCTTTTTTCAAATCTTTACCACCGAATATTTGATGTTTCAGTAAAGCCTTATTGATAGCAGCAACGCTCTTGCCCGTCCCATCAAAGTTGACCACGAATTCTTTGAAGTGAGAGGAGCTGAACAGTACCTTGATTCCCTTCATACCTGAAAGCAGTTTCTCGGCATAGGCAACACGCTGCATAATCCCCTCGCCAAGTTCCTGCATACCCTGTGGGCCCATGAGTGCCAGATAGACACCTGCCACTATACCAAACAGGGCGGTCGTAGTTCCAATGAAATCCTTACCTTTTTCACGCGATGCATAGGACGTGCGCTCATAGAACACCTCTCCGAAGCCATATTCCCCATCTCTGGACGTTGTTGTCAGCCCGAAAAGGAGTGACGGGTATTCTGCAACATACTCCTCTTTATCGTGAGTGGCAATAAACCCGGCTAGGCCCCCGCCCCACTGCATATGAATTCCCAACGGCTGAAGCTCGCCACAGATAATATCTGCTCCGTAATCGCTCGGGGGTGTGAGAACACCCAGGNNGCGATCTTTGATATCTCAGCACCCTGACTCTCAATAAATCCGAGGTACGACGGGTTTTCGAAGTAGATCATCCCGGTCTTTTGAGAAATCTTACTCTTCAGATCCTTAAGGTCTAAAAGACCACTATCCCTGTCATAGGCTATTTCAACCACTTTGATATCGGGTTTGCAGTAATTTTTGACGACCATTGACCGGCCCGGGCTCAGGGTTTTCGGAATGAGAAGTTCCTTCTTTCCGTTTATTCTGGAAGCCATGCGAACGGAAATTGCAGCAGCATTAGCCCAATCATAGTTCGGTGTATTAACCACATCCATGCCAACCAGTTCTCCAACCATACTTGCCATTTCAAAGAGAGATTGAAATTTTCCATGATCGGCGAATGCATCGCCAACATATGCGGTGAGAAATTCATCACGAGAAGCAATGGTATCGCAGACAGCCGGTACGTAATGCTGCCAGGCTCCGCCGCCAAGGAAGCTGATATAATCCTTGCAGTTCTTGTTTTTCGCGAGTAATCCTTCAACATGCCTCCTCATAGCGTATTCCGACAACAGCGGCTCCGGTAGTTTCATTTTTCCCTTAAATCTGAGATGTGGTGGAATTTCCTTGAAAATCTCTTCAACACTCTTGATACCTATCCCTTTGAGCAATTTCTGCCGTAATTGGGGAACAGAGTTAGGTATGTATGGATAGACCGTTTTGCCCATGGCAGTTCCTCCTCCGCTTATTATTTTATAACACGTGCAATAGAAAAAATTTGTGCGTCTTTGCTTCCCCCCTTTCGTGAAATGCTTGCTCTGTGAAGATGTACTTATGTAATACCAGGTATTTTACACCCTGTCCATAAAAAATCTTTTGATGGATTCGATTACGTAGCCAGCCTCATTTTCTGACATTTGAGAATAGAGTGGAATGTTCAATACTTCTTCACCCAGCTTTTCCGCATTTGGATACATATTACGCTTGTACCCTAATTTCAAATAGGGAGGCTGTAAATGGACAGGAATCTTATAGTACATACCGCACGTTATGTTCCGAGATTCGAGAAATGCTTTCAGCTTGTCTCGATACTTCGTTCTGATGCTGAATAGATACCACACCCTTTTTCGTGTGCTGTCACCATCAGGAGGGAGCTTTAAATCCCCAACATCATTCAGCTCATTCAGGTATATCTGCGCAATTTTTTCTCGATTTTTGTTCCAGCTGTCCAGATACTTTAACTGTGTTTTGCCAATGATGGCATTTATCGTATTCAATCTTGCTGGAAAACTTATGTGGTCGATCATATAGGGGTCCTTTTTTGAAGCACCGCAATCTCGCAATTCCCTGCATTGATCCGCAATTTCCCGGCTATCAACCGTAATCATCCCACCATCACCAAAGACCGAGAGTATTTTTAAAGGATGGAATGAGAATACTCCAATATCTCCTACTGATCCGAGCTTTTTACCTGAATATTCCCCACCGTGCGCCTGACATGCATCCTCAAGTATCTTCACGTTGTAGGTATTTGCAAATTGGATGAGGCTGTCCATATCACAGGGATACCCATAGAGATGAACCGGTATTACTGCCTTTACGGTGTCGCCAAATTTATTCAACAATTTCCGTACCTGCATAACATCCATGTTGCAATCTTTATTATCGATATCAGTAAAAACAGGCTCAGCACCTGCAAGTATTGCCGCATTGGCAGTTGAGACAAAGGTTGAGGATGTGGTGATGATCTTATCTCCCTTTCCTATGTTGAGGCCTCGAAGTGCCAGCATGAGCGCTGTCGTTCCACTGTTGACAGCGATTGCAAAACGAGCTCCAACGTATTCTGCAAATTCTTTTTCAAACTCATCAACTGCTTCTTTTTGTAAAAAAACCTTGCTGTTGATCGCGTTCAGCAGATTATCTTTTATTTCCTCATTTAAAGCTGGATTCGTCAATGGAACTTTCATTTTAATCCTTCGATGATATAAATTAAGTTATACAAACTCTGAACAAGCGTTCTTTTTCACGTAATTGTGCGCTCTTTACATCAGGATAAGATATATAAATTATACTTTAAGCGCCAGTGTATTCTGCGGGAATGTCTAATTTACCGCGAAATGGTAACTATTGTACCATATAAAAAAATTTGGTCAATTAAAAAAAGCATACAATTGTTGCGT
>JABAOF010012548.1_pt1 | contig 11996 bp, 6 predicted proteins | sample 7062171 | NCBI WGS metagenome assembly JABAOF01 (sample SAMN14538628, study PRJNA623070) | marine sediment metagenome | biome: marine biome [ENVO:00000428]; feature: marine pelagic biome [ENVO:01000023]; material: deep marine sediment [ENVO:00002113] | place: India: Gulf of Khambhat ... | reverse complement strand
CATTCGCATCTTGACTATGAGCTGGAGCCCAATGGAGATATCGCCTATGTTTATATTTTTTCCATCATCGCCATAGGAATACTTCTTGTTGCCTGCATCAATTTTGTGAACTTGGCCACTGCTCGAGCCGCAAACCGGGCCAGAGAAGTTGGTATAAGAAAAACTGTGGGCTCCAACAGAGGCCAATTAATCCGGCAGTTCCTATCAGAAACCATTATAATGAGCTTCTTTGCTGTTCTTCTCGCCTTATTGGCCGTCCAATTGCTCCTCCCCTTATTTAACAACATAACAGGAAAAGAACTGGCCATACCCTACATCCAGAATGTGCTTACTATTCCTCTTCTGCTGGGATTGGTCTTATTCATCGGCATTTTAGCCGGCACGTATCCAGCTTTCTTCCTTGCTTCTTTCGACCCTGTGGTCGTTCTAAAAACGGAGATATCAGGAAGGAGCAAAAAATCCAACATGCGTAACGTGCTGGTTGTATTCCAGTTTACTGTTTCCATTGTTCTCATCGTTGGAACCATCATTGTGTCTCGACAGTTAAATTACATTCAGAACAGGAATTTGGGGTTCAACAAAGAACAAGTTGTGATCGTCAAGAAAACCGATGATATCGGAAACCAGGTCCCAGCATTCAGACAAGAACTATTGAAAAACCCAAAGGTTATCAACGCCACCAACACCCATAATCTGATCGGGAATGAATTCGGGAATTCAGCTTACAAATTAGCTGGCGCCACAGGTGAGGAAACACATCTTCTCTGGACAGACTTTACTGATCCGTATTTTGTCGAAACCTATCAGATCGAAATGGCGGCCGGGCGGTATTATAAGGAAGAAAGACAAGCAGACCAGCAGAGTGCTGTCATCAATGAAGCGGCTGTGAAAGATCTCGGCTTAACAGACCCGGTTGGCAAGCAAATTGTGGCTATCGCTCCCACTCCCGATCGATCTTTAACTTTCACGATTATCGGTGTCATGAAAAACTTCCACTTTAAAAGCCTGCACCATCAAATTGGTCCCTTGATAGTTCATCTTTATGGACCTGAGGGAAGAGGCCGTTATGTTTCCGTGCGCATTCGTTCTGAAAATATCAGAGAAACGGTGACTTTTCTGGAGAACACCTGGCGAAAATTCGCGTCAAATCAGGCCTTTGAGTATGAATTTTTCGATGATCATTTTGCCAGAATCTATCAAGCCGAGGAGAGAACAGGACAGATATTTTTCGCCTTTTCTCTCCTGGCAATCATTGTAGCAAGTTTAGGATTGTTTGGATTGGCAGCCTTTGTCGCTAAACAGCGCACAAAGGAGATTGGCATACGTAAAGTTCTGGGCGCTACCGAGATGGGGATAGTCTTTTTCTTGTCAAAGCAATTCACTAAATGGGTCGTCTTGAGTAATCTCTTCGCCTGGCCCATTGCCTATTATTTCATGACGAAATGGCTTCAAAGATTTGCTTATCAAGCGAGCATATCGGTCTGGTCTTTCCTGTTTGCTTTTATTGTTGTTCTTTTCTTTGCCTTGCTAACAGTGAGCTACCAGACAGTCAAGGCTGCGAGGTCCAATCCAGTGGAGTTGTTGCGGTATGAATGAAAAATAAGGGGTAAGGTCTGATAGGTATCAGTCCAGGCGATACACGACAAATTCCTTGTAGCCACTGCTTTTCTCTCTCAGGCAATACAGTCGATTTTTCTTTTTTGCCACCACCCAAGAATCAAAGGGTGCTCCCGGTGTAAAAAAGGGATCGTTGACATGCGCCTCAATGCTGACAGTCCCCTGAAAAATCCCTTCTGGATTGAAGACATCGAAGATACGATCCTTGGGACTGTCACCTTTCGCAAATGTTTTGACATAGAGGTTGTTTTTATCGTCAGTGAAGAGATAGTTAAAAGGAGGATAATAATTGGGGAGATACATTTTATTCTTCAAAGCGTCAGGAGTGTTTTCCAGTTTGTCCCCTATTTCTTTTTTATAATCCTCATCAACCTTGACCGGTTCGTATTTCTTTCTTATTTTCCTTAAAAGATTGCCATCTAAATCATAAACGTGAATCTCATAACCGTTGTCTTCGTTCCCGATATAAATCCTGTCATAGGATGCACACCAAACAGAGACGTGCATTGGAATCCTGACCTTATCTGCTTGAATGGGCTGGACGATTTTAAATCTATCCAGCTCCTTGATTTTTTCAAAATCGGAGCTATAAAGACTCAAGGCTAGATAGAGGATACCGCTAGTAGGATCTGTCAATGAACGTCTTATCAAATGATTGCCATTTTCCAATTGGTAAGCCAAACTTCCCAATGAACCTTGAAATCCTCCCACTCGGATTTCATCAATGGTCTTGCCTTCTTTATCAAATATCACAATTTTTGACTGCCCCAGGTCGGGGACAGGGAGTAAATCACGGCTGTTCATTTTTTGATAGGAAGGCCTCTGGATTTCACCTGGACCCTGTCCGGGAGGCGCAAAAGAAAAGAGAAAATCACCATTTCGGTCAAATTTTAAAATCCTATCTCCGTCCGACATTGGAGGCTTGTAAATATAAATACTTTCTTCAGAATCCACATCGAATCCCCAGACATCGGTCAATCCCAGTGCCGCCATTTCTTCTTCTTCCAGATCAATGACAAATTCTTCTTCAAGCAAGAAGAGAGGTTCTTTTGGATCCAGATTATAGGGATTGGTGACAACTTCTATTCCACCCTCTATGGTCTTTTCTGCATCTGTGGGTGTCCGAACACAGAAGCTCATGGCCAATAATAAACATAGAAGGCATATCTTCTCTCTCATTTTATCTCCTTTTTTCAGGCCGCCATTGATCTCTATAGAATTAAACGTACTAGGGATCAAATATGTTTATAAAACATAGGAAATTGGTTTTTGGGACTGCATTGAGTTCTGCTCATTTTTATCCAGCTTTCCTTCATTTATGGGGTGATAATGCATCGATTTTAGGCAAGCGGCTTTTCTAAATAATGGGAGCTAATGAATCTCTTTTACTATTCGGAAACCTCGACTAGGATAGCCACCTGAATGAAAATGGCGTAACGTAACACGCATGAACTCCAAATCGTCTTTTGCACTCATACCTCGAAGCATATGAAAGATTTCCTTTTTATTTTTTGATGGTAGCGGTCCGGTTGGATCTATCTGAGGCTCGGAAGGGTGACCGCCTTGTAGATCTTGAACCCACTCCTCAACATTGCCAACCATGTCGTAGAGTTTCCAAGCATTTGGCTTCTTTTGGCCAACAGGATGGATATTTCCCTCACTATTTCCCCGATGCCAGGCATATCCGCCATCTGGATTATCACCCCAATAATATTTTGTGGTTGTGCCTGCACGGCAGGCATATTCCCATTCAGCATCAGTGGGCAGGCGATAGACTTCTCCTGTTTTTTCACTTAACTTTTTACAAAACTCAACAGCGTCATACCAGGTCACAGTGTTAACGGGTAAATTATCACCTTTGACTTTTGACGGATTTTTATCCATCACAGCTTTGTATTCTGCTTGGGTTACTTCATAGATTCCAATGTAATAATCTTTGGTGAGAGTTACTTTGTGAGCCGGTTTCTCATCTGGCCAGGCTTCTGAAATATTGGTTCCCCTTGTAAAAGATCCGGCTTTGATTAATCTCAGTTTCATTCCTATAGAGTTGGTAGTTTCTCCACTCTGATTTGATGTAGAATTTACATTGGAGCCAGAACTTTTACTCATCGAGGATGAATTATCAAGACAGGCAAGAAAGAGTATGGAAAGAATAGATACTATCACTAGGAAATTGTGAATAGTTTTTTGTTTAGCCATAATTAATTCTCCGCTATCTATTAGACCATTTTTATCATTCTAAAAGAAAACATACCAACAGTAAAATAAATTATTAGTATTGAGATTATAAAAGAAAGCATGTCAGGAGTGTAATGCATTAATAGCATTAAATAATACTTTAAACGCACTAATAATGATCATAGGGTACGATTTTAAATATTCACCATATCACCTTTGTGTCAAAGAACAGCCCAGATTCTCTTGCTTCGTAATCTAGTCTTAACCTTCTGTTTTGCGAAATAAAGCAGTTCTTAAACAATTTTGGAATCAATATGTCACCATTCTCTTTGATATTCATTGTTTTTCATTGAAAACCCAAGGACTAGAGATACCTATCCATCTGATGGAATTGGAAAGCAAGTCATTGCAATGAATAACATCGTAATCGACTGATCCTGGATAGTATCTCGGCAAATATCTCCTTTCTTATAGCGACCTCTGCCATCTGGAAAATAACATAACGGCTGTGTCTCAGAACCTTGGCCCCGATCTTTATGAGTTTCACAAGCAGAGTACGAAGCGACCAATGCTTGATTTTACCTGGAAGAACCAGGCGCCGCAGAAAGTTGCCCAGATTATAGGCCAGAACAAACAAACCTAACCTCACCTGATTCGAGAGGAAATGTTTGCATGAAAGCCGCGTCCAGTTGAGAGCATACTTACCTTCTTTAATCCACTGCTCAGCAATCCCACGTCCATTGTAGAATCGAATCACACCCTCTGCTCCAGCACTCATATTGGTTATGATAAAACCTATTCTCGGGAATAAATCTCCACTGTGCCATTCCACTTTCACCACCACACGGCGTTTCTTTTTCCAGCTTGCTGCCTTGTATTTGAAATCATGAAACCGCACAACCGGTTTTCTCGAAGGACGACCAACAGGACGAGTTAGCAGATGTTTAATCTCATCATACAAGAGATCATTTGCCCGAAGCCGGATAGCATACAAGAGACCTTTTTCTTCAAGGTATTCATAAATCTCAGGTTTCGCAAACGCAGCATCAGCACGAAAGTACTTCCTGACATTTTTGTTTTCATACCGTTGTACAATCGGTTCCAGCAGCTCTTTCCAGCGATCAGCGCTGTGCACATTACCTGGACGAAGCATCGCTCCCTCACAGTCGCCATACTGGNNTTGTATGCAGAACCTTCCTGCTCTCCATGTACAGGGCTCTCTGAACTGTCCATATCTAAAATGATTCGACTGTGAGGTATTCTCTCTATTGCTTTCTCAACCCATCTTCCATTAATTTCAGATAAGCTTTTAAGGTTTTCCCGAAGTGTCAGAATCTCTGTCTCAAAACGCCCGATTGTATTGATACTGGCCGCATTCTTCTTCTTTCCTGTGATTGCCCTCATGACAGGATCAATTGCCAAACGCTTAGCATCATTGACATCTTCATATCCTGCCAGACGGCTGTACACAGACTGGCGCAGCAGGTTGGTCATGTCATGCTGAATATTGCGCCCTGTTCGTTTATCGTTCATTACAGTAGAAGCTGGATTAAATAATTCCAATGCCTCATCAAGCTCCCGGTAGGCAAGCAGGCCACCATCGGATGTCAATCTTGCGCCATGAAATTCAAGCTTAATTTTACTGTTAAAACGAATGTTTAATCTTTCACCCATTGTGTGCTTCATTTTTTGCGTCATTATTACCCTCTATCTTGTTATATAATAACAACTTAGGGTGATCTTGTTAAGTAATTTTTGCGTTTAATATGGGAGATACGGGTTTTATTCAATTCCCACCTTCTGCCCTGCTCTATAGATAATAATGGATAGAATAAAAATGCCCTTATAGAAGCATCCCTCTCAGAAAGATTTATTCATAGCGGAGGGAGTCGACAGGATTGGCGGTTGAAGCTTTAACAGACTGATAGCTTATGGTGAGCAAAGCCACTACACAGGCGGCCAGGCTCGACAGCAAAAATACCCACCATTGGATGGATACTCTATAAGGGAAATTCTGCAGCCACGCGCCCATCACAATATAAGCCACCGGCCAAGCCAGGATACACCCCATCACCGTGAGTTTGAGGAATTCTGAATTTAGAAGCCACATAATATGGGCGACGGTAGCTCCGATGACTTTACGGATTCCGATCTCCTTGGTGCGCTGTTTGGTGGCAAAACTTGCCAGGCCAAAAAGACCGAGACAAGCGATAAATATAGCCAGCAAAGTCAGGTAGAGAATCACCTTGCCAAACTCTCTCTCCTCAGAGTAAATGCGATTAAAGTCCTCGTCCAGAAAACGATAGTTGAACACAGACTCTGGGAATAATCCATTGAACTTGTTTTCGATAAAGGCTATTGTTTGTGGGATATCCTGCCCAGAAATTTTAACCGAAATATTCCAGCCGGTCATACCCTCAGGAAAAAGCCTCAGCATCAACGGCGAGACAGGATTATGTAAAGAGAGGAAATGGTAATCCTTGACAACACCCACAACTTCTGCGGGGCCAATGTTGGTCAGCTTATAATCACCCCAATACCTGATATTTTTCCCTACGGGCTCTTCCCAACCGATCTCTCTGACAGCCGCCTCGTTCAAGATCACAACATTGCCTTGATCAGAACCATATTCTCTGGAAAAAGCTCGTCCCTTCGCCATGGCCATTCCATAGGTCTCTATAATATCCTCATCAATGTAATTCACGTTGATTTTTATCCATTCTCCTTCTGCAGCCCCTTCCCACGAAATACGTGTCCAGTTCACAGACGAATGCATCATGTAATCTGCTGTGGCGACCTGAATCACGTTTGGATTCTGTGAAATCTGATTCCTAAATACCCGGTAAGTGCCCGCGTCGGTACTGCCAGCATGAATGATCAGAATTTGGTCGGTATTGTACCCCAAATCCTTATTCAAGAGAAAATTCACCTGCTGCAGAATGATAATGGTCCCGCTGATTAAAGCCACCGAGATAAAAAATTGAAGCACCACCAACGCCTTGCGCAAAAAGACATTTCTCGACCCAGAAGAGAATGAACCTTTAAGCACGTTGGACGGCTTAAAAGAGGAGAGGACAAACGCAGGATAGATCCCTGAAAGCAAACCGGTCAAAAGGGTAATAAACAGGACCGCGAGAACAAACGGCCAATTTTCCAAAAAGGACAAGGACAGATTGCGACTCACTATCCTGTTGAACTCAGGAAGCAACGCCTTCATGAGGATTACAGCAAAAAGCATGGCCATAAACGCCATAAAAATAGATTCACCCAAGAACTGCCGAATGAGAGATGTCCTTTGGGCGCCAGAGACCTTCCGCAGCCCTACTTCCCGTGCCCTGTCCGCAGAACGGGCAGTGGTCAGGTTCATAAAATTGATCCCGGCAATTACCAGAACAAATATGGCGATGGCAGAAAATATATAGATATTTTTTATGCTCCCGATCAGGGCGAATTCGTGTTTGACATTTGCATACAGATGAATCCGTGACAGAGGCCTGAGATAGAGCTCATGAAGACTCTGCTCTCCTTGATATTTCTTGAGAGCGAACTGGATTTTTTCACTGACATTCTGCCACGGCTGCTCAGGGTGAAGCAGGACATAAAGCGGTACCCAGTTGTCATGCCAGGCCTCAAAAAGATCTCTCTCCCTGCCCGCGGATATTGAAACAGAAGAGACCAAAAGATCAAAGGTGAAATGGGAATTCTGGGGAACATCCTGGATAACTCCCGTGATTTTATGGTCCTGGTCATCATTAAAAAAACGAATGGTTTTCCCCAGTGGATTTTTTTCTCCGAATATTTTCTCGGCCACAGTCTGGGTCAGAACAACGGAATAGGGCGCATCCAGCGCTGTAGTCAAATCACCTTTAATCCCGGGAAAGGAAAAAATCTTAAAAAAAGCGCTATCAGCATAAAACGCACGCTGACTTATCTTCTGGTTATCTTCTAGGGTGAGAAGGAAATCGCCGCCGAGAATAACACGAGAGACAGCTTCAAACTCAGGAAAGTCTGCTATCAAAGCCTTGGACAAAGCGGCAGGGCAACCTGCCGAAGCCTCCTTGTAGGTTTTGTGATCCAGAATCTGTTCCACCCTGCAGATCCGGTCGCTGTTTTCATGAAATTTGTCAAAACTTAATTCATGCTGGATGTAGAGAGCTATCAGCATAAACATGGCCAATCCGATGGCCAAGCCTGCAATATTAATAAAGGATATGATTTTGTGCCTGCGGAGGTTCCGTAAAGCAATTGTCAGATAGTTTTTAAATATGTTTCACCCTCCTTGTAAGAAGCTTCATTTCTTAGCCCATTGCTGTAAAAGCTCCTGTTTGTCTTACTTTTTTTACTAATTACTAAAATATACGTTTTCTCCGATAAAAAAGTTGCCTATTCTTCTCCGCCGGCGGCCAGGATGATTGCAGCTGGCATCCGAATCAGGCCGGAACCGATAAACTGTATGAGTCCAAAGAACCTTAGTATTGAACCAAACAGGCTTTTTGGATATATTCGAGGGAAAGGAGGTTAAAATGAAAAAAAATATAGCGTCTTGGGCACTGTTTGCTTTTTTAATCGTTCTGTTGGTTTCGAGTATCTCCCTTACTGCCGCAGAGAAGAAACCCATGACTTTTGTGGATGCAATCAACGTCAAGAGAATATCCAGTTTGCGGCTTTCGCCAGATGGCAGTCAGCTTCTTTTCTCCCAGAGCGAAGCCAACTGGAAAAGGAACCGCACCATCTCTCACATCTGGCGGATGAACGCTGACGGAGCGGATGTGGTTCAGATGACAAACGGCAAGGACGGAGAATCAGGCGGAATCTGGTCTCCGGATGGAAAATATATTTCTTTTATCGCCAAGCGAGAGAGTGATGAAGCTCAGATTCATCTTCTTTTAAGCAGCGGCGGGGAGGCCATCCAGCTTACAAAGCATAAAACCAGAGTCAGGAGCCACCGCTGGTCGCCCGATGGTCAAAAGATTTATTTTCTTGCCGAGGATCCTTTAACCGAAGAAGAAGAAGAAAAGAAAGAAGACAAGGATGATGCCTTTATTTTTGAACAAGATTATAAGCCCGTTCATCTTTGGGTATTCAACATGAAAACCAAGGAAGAGAAACGCCTGACCGAGGGCGATTTCACAATCCGCAGCTTTTCAGTCTCCAGAGACGGAACAAAGATTCTGTACACCGCAGCGCCAACACCGCTTTACGATGACATTCTCAATTCTGAGATCTGGATCGTGGATGTCAAGGACGGCACCAAGCTCCAGATCACCAAGAACGGGATTTTTGAGACCAATATATCCCTGTCGCCGGACAACAGCCAGATTCTCTTCGTGGCTGATTCTGATCCGGAAATGAAGGACTATTATTACCAGCCTAATTTCTTCACGGTCCCTGCCAAGGGAGGAACTCCGAAAGCTCCCCTCCCCGATTTTGTTTACGAAGTGTATGATACAGAATGGTCGGCAGACGGGAAGGCTGTCTATTTTACGGCGAACATGGGCGTTCACAGCGAGATATTTTCGTTAAGCCTCAAGGACCTGAAGCTCAAGCAGATTACAGACGGCGAGCACGCCATCCGCGGCTTCGATTTCAACCCAAAAACAAATACCATCCTCTATAGTGTGAGCTCACCGCATAATCCAACCACAATCTGGATGATGGACATGAAGAAGCTATCTACCCGAATGATCCATGATCCTTATCCGGAACTGAAGCAGTTCAAGCTGGCCAAATACGAAACGGTCCGCTGGAAGAGCACAGACGGAAAAGAGGTGGAAGGTGTCCTCATCTATCCCGTGGATTATGAAAAAGGAAAACGCTACCCGCTTCTGGCTCACACCCACGGCGGGCCTATGGCCTCGGATAAGCTCACCTTTGATGGCTATGCCCATGCCCGGGCTGGAAGGGGCTACGCCATATTAAAGCCCAATTACAGGGGAAGCACAGGATACGGCAATGAGCTAATGCGCGATATGGTCGGGCATTACTTCCTCCATGCTGACGATGATGTTATTACAGGAGTGGATTATCTGGTCGAAAAAGGAATCGCTGACCCGAAAAAGCTGGGCACCCTGGGGTGGAGCGCCGGCGGACACATGACGAACTGGCTTGTCACCCAGACAGACAAGTTTAAAGCCGCCTCCTCCGGTGCGGGTGCCTCGAACTGGATATCCATGTACGCTCAGAGCGATGTCCGGATATACCGCACGCCCTGGTTTTTAGGCAATCCCTGGCATAAGGATTCGCCTCTCGACACCTTCCGCGAGCATTCCCCGATCTTTTATGTCCATCAGGCCAAAACGCCGACGCTAATCCTGTGCGGGCAGAACGACCCGAGAGTGCCGCTCCCCCAGAGTGTTGAAATGTACCGCGGTCTCAAAGCCAACGGGGTACCCACAGAACTTGTCATTTTCCCGCGTTCAGGACACGGGCCGAGGGAATTAAGGCATAGGCTCTACAGGTGGAACAAAGAGTTCCAGTGGCTGGAAAAATACATCATGGGCCGGGACTTTGAATTCGAAAAACCGCCAAGTACCGAGGATGAGGATAAAAAGCAGTAAAAAGGAGGCAAAGGGAAAAGCCTCTTTATAATCTATTGAAAGCACAATCTATAGGTAGGACTTAAACCCAAGGTCGCGAAATAATTAAAATTGCGTCGCCTTGGGTGAATTCCCCCATTACCCAAGAAAACAATGAAAAAGCAAAGCCTATGATAGCTTCTGCCAACCCAAAAGGAGTAATTACTCCTAATTCTGGCGATAAGTAAATCGCTGGACGACCCGAAAAAGTGGAGCACTAAGGGCAAGCCTAAAAGGCAGGAAAAGGGATTGCCCGACGAGTGCTCCTTTTTATTTTAGGAGAAAAAGAATTTACAGGTAATTCCTGAGGAAGTAAATTTGTAAATAAGGAGAAAAAATGATTGATAAAAAACGAGGCCGACCTTCAAAAGAAGAAAGGCAGAAACAAAAGCTCCGACGTGCACTAGAGGCTGGAGCAGGGATGGTTGAGATTAGCTCATCCAAAATCGCCTGGGACAGAGGCCATGATAAGATAAAAGTCACTTCGGGAAAGCTGGACTACAGAGCGCATCAGGTTCTGGATTGCGCCGCTGACCTGATTGCTCAAGAGCACTGGTTCGGCACGGTGATAGGCTCTTGGAGCGAACCAAATACCGAAGAGCCAGAGCGATTTCTTGTACCAATATCATATAGACAATTTCTGAATTTCATAGGCGATAAACATAATCTAGATACCGAGGATGTCATCAAAATCTTTAAGGCCGTTCCTGAAGTCATATTGGAAGGCGAAGTGGATATTCCCTACTGCTTGGCTGAAGGGCGCTGGCTGAGGATAAAACAATATATAGATAATATTTGCGGATTAGCTATTGCTAATGAAGATAAGGAGTTTGAACAGTATCGTTCTGAAAGAAAATTAAGGGGCAAAGGTGCTGGAAAGGAGGAGCCTGTATTCATCCTTCTCTTTTCCAGTCCTTACGGTTTGGCCTTCTTTCGTAATGCTATGCATCGTAAGGGTACTCAGCTCCAAGACCGCAGAATTTATAAGTTAAGACCTGAGGCTCAAGAACTTTTTCAAGCCGTTCGATGGAAGAATGATCTTATAGCTCTCAATACTGAACAGATAAGTAAAATTGTAGGATGGGTATGGCCGCCAAAGAATTTCTATGACAGAGTATATCGAATTCGCAAGATGTTAAAGAGTTTACATGAGAATGGTTTTATAAATAAACCAACTGAGCGTGGTAAAAAGATAGAAAAAAAGGCATGGGTTTTCTATGTCAGAAAAAGGAAATTAATTAGTAATCGCCAAAATGATAATTAGTATTCGCCAAAAAATGAGAAAATCAAGGATTACAATGCCTTAGACAGACAAAAAAAGATAACCAATAGTTATTACTTCGCAGTTATGGATATTGGACCAGACATGCCATTGTATATTGGCTTCGCCACAGGAAAGAGTGCCTCAGACCTTTTCATTCACTGGGAGAAACAACAGGAATTAGAAGCAGAAGAAGGGAAGGCGTTGTGGGAGAAAACATGGGCAGTTTGTAGAAAATTTGAGACCAAAACAGGCTGGTTCCGCCCAGACCTTTCTTACATACCCAAAGAAAAGTAAAAGATTTTAAGGAGGGTAATATGAAAAAACTACTTTCGGTCATTCCTTTGGTCATTCTGCTTTGTTTT
>JABAOF010027241.1_pt1 | contig 12001 bp, 9 predicted proteins | sample 7062171 | NCBI WGS metagenome assembly JABAOF01 (sample SAMN14538628, study PRJNA623070) | marine sediment metagenome | biome: marine biome [ENVO:00000428]; feature: marine pelagic biome [ENVO:01000023]; material: deep marine sediment [ENVO:00002113] | place: India: Gulf of Khambhat ... | reverse complement strand
ATTTTTTCACCATCAATCCACACTCAGATACCAAAAATCCATCTCAGGTTAACGCAACTTTTATGCCATATGTAACGATCCTATAACTCTATTGATATCAATACGTTTATTTTAAGGATCATCTCTATTATGTAAAATTTCTTTACAGTTTTCAATCAGAATTTTTTATTTTTAAAAGTAAGCATCTCTTCGCGATTGCATAGAAGAATACGAATCAGGCTAGTTAGATCAATAAAGGAATGAAATTGTCCCTGAATTTATGCCAGGTTTTTTAATGACAGACGAGATGAAAAAGAGAGAAATTGATTTAATCTTGCATCGAGGAACTCTCTGCAACCTCTTGGACTTTTTTAAAAACGCGCATGAGGTTTCCACCCCAGATTTTCTCGATCTCCTCTCGGGAGTAACCTCTTCGGAGAAGTTCTTCAGTGACTGCTGGCATCTGGCTGACGTCATTACAGCCTTCCACCCCGCCTCCTCCGTCGAAATCGGTTCCGATACCCACATGATTTACTCCGATGAGGCGCACCACATAGTCGATATGATTTGCGGCCTCTTCGATCGTGGCCAAATCCTCAGGATACTTTTCATTAATCTTCTCGTATTCTTGACGCATCCTCTCCGACTGAGCTTCGCTTCTGATGTCTGACCAAGATCCATACGTCTTCCTGAGTACAGCCAGAGCTTTGTCTCTCTCAGGATTGGGGGTAGGTTTTTTTAATAAGCTCGAGACAAAACAGATCTGGATAACCCCATCGTTGGACGCCAAGGCCTTGAGCATCTCATCCGAGAGATTACGCGGGTGGTCGCGAATGGCCCGCACACTGGAATGGGAAGCGATAACCGGAGCCTTGGTCACTTCGAGGACGTCAAANNCGTCAAAAAATGATTTGTCTGAAGCATGCGAGAGGTCGACCATGATGCCCAGACGATTGCATTCGGCGACCACCTCTCTGCCGAAATCACTCAATCCGTTATCCTCGGGATTCTTCCGATCTGTGGATGAATCGCAGATATCGTTATCCGAAGAGTGGCAGAGCGTAATATACCGAACACCCTGTTTGAAGTACTTTCTGACATAAGTAAGATCCCGACCGATAGGATACCCATTCTCCATACCGATGAAGATGGCTCGCTTCCCTTCGCGCTCGAGGCGGTAGGCGTCCTCAGGAGAGGTGGCCAGTTCAAGCGTCTCCGGATAATCCTGGCCCATTTTATGTATCAAGCCCAGCATTTGATTGGCTCTTTCTTGAGCCTTCGTGTATCCCTCAGGTGTCCTTAGTCCTTGCCTAACATAGACGGCAAAAAAAGCAGCATCAAGCCCTCCCTCCTTCATCCTAGGAAGATCGATTTTTCCTCTCCATCTCTGACCGGGTTCGTGCCTGTCGCCGATATCCCATTCTCCTCTTGTCATCAAGAGGGGTGTATCACAATGCGAGTCCACGGTTAAGATATTCTCATGGATCTTTCTGGCCTGGCTCTCTAAATTTATCTCATCCTTCTCGGCTGTGCAGGAAATGAGAAGAAAGGCCAAAATTAACACGGATATGAAGACGATGTTTTTGTATACCATCTTGGCTCCTTTCTGGAAGTAACACATTTTAATCACAGTCAAATCGTGAACATTATTTTTTCTTTCTAGTGATGGGTCTACCTTCAATGATCGGATTGTAACGTGTTTCGAATGTCCCACCACGACTGACATGCCCGGCGGCTTTTTCAGGAGATTTTTCAACGTCCACCACACGGCTATCCTCATCAATAGGGAGTCCTTCAGCGTTAACCTTGACAACGCCTGTCGGGGTGACTCCAACGCCATCCTCTCCCCACGGCCGACTTTCTATCACTGCTCCCAGAGGAATGATTTCTCTGTCGCCGTCAAGCACTGTCCCGTCAGAGCAGAAGGTAAAAGGAGTGGCCTCGGGTTGGGAACCGAAGACATTCTTGCCCAAGTTGTAACTCTGGTCAAGAACGATTCTCCGATAACCAGCGATATTGGCGAGCATGGTCTTTGGAGTGGGGTAAAATATACTTCCCTTGATAAAATCTTTACCTGATTCAGCATCATGAAACAAATAATTTTGGGAGGAGGCGTAACGCCTCATGATTTTTGTCCTCTCTTGAAGAATATCTTTTCTTTTCTTTCTCTCGGTCATCTTCAGTTTCTCATCATCAAAAATATCCTTTAGTCGGTTTGCTAAATTCAGGTGATCCATCAGACCTTTCTCTTCAGCATAGGCCATCAGCTCAGTTTTTATCTCCCCGGGCATATTACCGTAAAGGTCTGCTCCGACGACCGTGGAGTAGAAGTACTCCAGCTCTCCCATTCCAGCGTTGGCGTTATAATAATCCTGAAGGTAAGTCTTATCAGGTTCCGATTTCCTGTACTGACCGTAATCCATCTCCCTCCATCCCAACTCTCCGGGAAGCTTCCTCTGGAATGACCAGACCGCGTCTACCGTATTGCCTACTGATGAGTGACATCCCTTGCACTGGAGCAGCTCTTCTGTCGTCTGAGGCCGGAGCTCTCCGTTTTTCTTTTCGATGTAGGCGGCCAGGATCCATCCCGCTTCGTTATCGATCCATCCTTTCCATTCCTTACCTATGATCTTCGGTATCTCATTCTCTTCGTGTTCACCCTCGCCGATATCTGCCAGGTCGACATCCTTCCATTTGTACATGTACCTGATTTCCTTAACCCTCTTGGTGCGGGTTCCTGGGAATTCGTAGTCGACATTCATGTTCCCAGCCAAGCCATCCAAGTTGACACCAGCCTCACCGTCGGCATTCAGATCCACGTAATGCAGGGGATGGGCAAATTCGGTTCCCACAGGGTAAAATCCTTTCTTAACCAGGATATCTGAAGCGTCTCCAAAATACCTGGAAGAGGAGACCTCTAGATTCTTGATATTCTGTTCAAGGAGATCCAGATTCTTCTTGTAGACTTCAATGTCCAGCACGCCGTCCTGGGTCATAAAATTTTTTGGTAATCGAATATAAATCCCGCTGACAGATCCCGTCAGCGGTGTAAAGATGGCATAGGGAAAGAAATTCAAAGCCCGCCAACCTGTGTAGGCCTCATCATGACTATGAACAAATCCTTCTTTGTCTATGTATCCGTGGAGACCTCCACCTGTGGGGTCATTTCCGGCCATCGGAAAGAGGTCATCCGGATCAAGGGCAGGAAAAAGCTGGAAGTCCGATTCTTGGTTTGTCAGGTTATTCCAAGTATCATCGTCTTGGGCTCTTGCTTTTTCATAAGCGGGTCTCCAATTGTCTTTTCGCACATAACTCAGATTATCAGGATCATCGGGCTGAGGGATGGCAAGGCCGTCTTCCTCAAGGCGCTCGACGATGTCTTGAGGATAAATGATGTTTTTCCAGTTCACTCGGTTCAAATTAGGAGACGGGAAACTGTACAGGATCTGATCCTCGGCAAGAGGAAGGGCATTGCCGTGTCGGATATCCCACAGGTAATTCGTGTGACAGTATTTGCAGGCGTTCTGAGTTCCGTATCCTGTTTCGATCCAGCATTGGGCCGGAATCGCCGGGTCTTCGTTCCGACTGGGTTTGTAATCAGTTCCTGTTTGCGCCCGAAACTGAGGAGGGGCTATTCCGTTAATGATATTCTCATAGGAAATGTATTCAGCCCGAAGGCCGGTCATCTCTTCGAGTTTGGCTAGCTCATCTTCCTCCACTGCTGTCTGTTCAGTCTTTTGGCATCCCCAAACAGCCACGATGATGATCAGAGTGACGAAGGCATACAATCTTCTCTTCATCCGCACCCTCCTCAACTGGTTAAGAGTCCATGAAGGCGTATGAACAGACCTAGAAAACAATCAACATCGATTGCGGTCCAGACAATTCGGGATCGAGCTGATTGATCGAGGAAGCCTACCACTTCCCATCCATCTGGAACTCGGCACTGTCCAGCCAGAAACCGGAATGGGTGACCGAATCATACTGGGCTTGAAGAAGGTCGTAGTGAAACTTCTCCTCCTCACAGATCTTCTGGAACATCTCCTTAGCGATCGGATCATCGACGTCATCGGCTGCCTTCTGGAATAGCTGGATGGCCCGCTCTTCAAGTTCCATGCCTAACCGGATGGCTTCCACTTCTCCCTTTCCTTCTTCTTTGGTCACGCTCTCCTTGAGTCTCTCGATAAGATCCGATTTTTCCTGGAACTCAGCCGGCCTGATGTGTTTCTTCCAGTCTTTTCCTCCCAGGATGTCGCTGAACATACGGCTGAATGTCTCGAGGTGTTTTACTTCCTCGTCGGCCAGCTTCCGGAACATCTTTTTCCCCAGCTCATGCTGAGTGATCGCCTCGGCGTGGAGGAAAAATTTCTGTCCGTTGACCTCCAATTTTATGGCCTCTTTTATGACTTGTTCAACAGCCTTGCTAATTTTTTCCATGTCTATACTCTTCTTAAAGTATTATTTTAGTTTACTCATCGACCTTTTTCCAGGCTTGGATGAACTTCACAGCCCGATCAACCATCCTCCGGATAGCTCGCTCTCCTCTCTCTTTGGTTGCCCGTTTGGGATCGCCCGAAGACCAGATACCATTACTCGAGATCTCATGACTGGCTCCCCCTTTTTTGGCTTCAACAGGAACCGCTAAGAGAGTGCTATAGACAATCCCCAGCTCCCGATACGTCTGACTCATCATCAAAAGCTTTCTCATCATAGGGGTAAAATTCAGCTTAGGCTTTTCTGCCCCACTCATGTCGACCAACTCAGGCTTGAGGTAGAGCATCAGCGATGTCTCGTAGATCCCTGCGTGCTCGTCAAAATCCACTCCTTCTACTTTTGCTCCCCCTGTCTGGAAGGCTGCTCCAGCCCCTATGGCAACAGCTATAGCTTCTGTTGTGTGATTGATTCTGTGGATCACTTTTCCCTCCACAATCCGGTTTCCTCCATGGTAGTTGAAGAACATGATCCGCCGGAATCCGTACTTGATCAGCCACTGGGCCGTCTCGAAAAGAACCTGCTCCATGGTCTCGGGCCTAAGGCTCAGGGAGCCGGCAAACCCGCTGTGGTACTCGCTGTATCCAGAAAGAACGACTGGCGCCACGACAACTCCTGTCCGCTCTGATATCATCTCGGACATTCCCGTTGCCTCGTAATAATCTGTCCCTAACGGCATATGGGGTCCGTGTTGTTCAGTGCTGCCTAATGGGATGATCACCATATCGTTTGTTTCGAGATAATCCCTGACATCGGTCCACGTCATCTCTTGAAGGATGAGCGGGTTTCTCACCTGTTGAGCGAAGCTTGGCTTCAGCAGTAACAAAGTTATGAATGCAAATAACAGAGATTTCAAGATTTTCACATACGCTTCTTTCATGGTCTCATCTCCTTATTAATAATTTTTAGCTTTTGTTTGAGCGAGTTATTCTATTCTTTTAAGACTGCGTTGGCAATAACGAACCTAGTGCTCGTAAGCATTTCTGTTCCCGTGATATGAAATATGTCATGTATGAATATGGGGCATCAAGACGAGTCGCTATCCGTCTGAGTTGCGTAGTAGTGGGAGGGGGGATATTTGGCGAGGACGGATGGCCAATGGTCTTTGGAGGCTTCATCCATCAACAACCCAAATTAGGGATTTGGAGTTGCTACCATATGAAGTTCACGGCTCAGCTTGGACCTGGTTAAAACTTGGGATCATCTTCGGTTGTTTGCCTTATCGATTGTCAAATCCGTCAGCATCTTCTGCCGCGTGAATGTCCTGGAGGCAAAGCAGGGATGGCGAGAGTCGCTTCCTCATCTCGATGGCTTTGATGGCAGCGCTGGCTGAAGGAATAGTGGTAAAACAGGGAACCCGGTAAGAGAAGGCCACTTTCCTGATCATTTGTTCATCTTTTCTTTCGACTCCTCCGGAGGGAGTGTTGAATATCATATTGACTTTTCTTTCCCGAATATCATCCAGGATGTTGTGACTTTCTCTGTACACTTTTCCGATCGTATCCACAAAAAAGCCATGTCTCCGGAGATACTGAGCCGTTCCTTCGGTCGCGAGCATCCGGAAACCCAGAATATCTAGTTTTTCCACGATGGGTACCACCTTGGGTTTATCCTCGTCACAGACGCTGATAAAAACTTTCCCTTCTTGGGGAAGAGAGAATCCTGCCCCTTCCTCAGCCTTCAGGAACGCCAACGGAAAATACTTATCGATGCCGATGGATTCTCCCGTAGAGAGCATTTCAGGACCGAGGATAGGATCGACATCCAAGAATTTATCGAAGGAAAAAACCGCCTCCTTCACTGCGTACAAACCTGCTGAACAAGGCTGTAAACGAAGATTCTTCAGTTTTTCCCCCATTATGAGTCGGATGGCGATCTTGGCCAGTGGAATTCCTGTGGCTTTCGAGATGAAGGGGACAGTTCGTGAAGCTCGGGGATTGACCTCAAGGATGTAGATCTTGGTACCCCTAACAGCCACCTGGACATTCATCAAGCCGATAATTTTGAGCTCTCGAGCCATCAGGGCGACTTGTGCCTCGACATCTTTGATGACGCGATCTGGGAGAAAATAAGGTGGTATGACCATGGTCGCGTCCCCGGAGTGGATCCCTGCCTCTTGAATATGCTCCAGGATGCCCCCGATGTACACATCTTCCCCATCACACAGACAGTCCACATCCAGCTCGATGGCATTCTCGATAAACTCGTCGATAAGAATCGGATATTGAGCACAATACACCGCGATTGATTTGATATACTTTTCCAGCTCTTCCTCGTCATGGATCACTTTCATCGCCCGACCACCGAACGAGCACATAAGAGGGGCGGACAAGAACGGGATATCCGATATTATCGGCTATCTCGATTGCCTTCTTAAAGTTTCTGGTCATCCCGTTTCGTGGTCTGCGTAAATTAAGTTTTTTCAGAAAATGATCGAACTTTTCTCGGTCCTCTGTTTGATCGATGGCGGAAGAGCTGGTCCCCAAGATTTGGGCCCCATTCTGCCACAGCCCCGTGGAAATTTTTAAGGGAGTCTGTCCACCAAATTGAACGATAATTCCCTTTGGACTCTCTTTTTTATAGATTGAGATTACATCCTCAAGGGTCACCGGGTCGAAATACAGACGGTCGGATATGTCATAATCAGTAGAAACGGTTTCCGGGTTGGAATTGACCATGATGGCTTTGTATCCCAAATCCCTTAAGCCCAAAACGCCGTGCACACAGCAGTAGTCGAATTCGATGCCCTGTCCGATCCTGTTCGGCCCTGATCCGAGGATAATCGCTTTTTTCTCAGGAATTTTCTTGGCTTCATTCTCCTCATCATAGGTCGAGTAAAAATAGGGTGTTTCCGACTCAAACTCGCCGGCACAGGTGTCGACGACCTTCCAAACAGGTTGGATGCTCTCCTCAGCTCTTCGCGTCCTTATCTCATCTTCAGTCAAGTTTACAAGGGCAGCGATCCTCCGGTCTGAAAAGCCCAGCTCTTTAGCCCGTCGAAGATGATCTGGAGCCAACGGTTGATTTTTTTTTGACTTTAGCAGCTCCTCGTAGTTGACGATCTCCTTAATATTAAACAGAAAAAATGGATCGATCTGGGTGAGTCGAGCGATTTTCTCGATGGATTTTCCTCTTCTCAAAGCCTCAGCAATATACCAGAGGCGCTCAGCGTTCGGCATAGAGAGGTTGTCTTCTAAACTGCCCTCCTCTTTTGTTCCTGTCTCCTCTTCCAGCCCCCAGCGATCGATCTCCAAGGAACGGATGGCTTTCTGGAGGGCCTCCTTGAAGGTTCGACCGATGGCCATCGTCTCTCCTACAGATTTCATCTGGGTCGTCAAAGAGGGTTTTTCTTCTGGAAATTTCTCGAACGCAAACCGCGGGATTTTAACCACCACATAATCGATGGCCGGCTCGAAGCAGGCTGGAGTCTTCTTGGTGATATCATTGAGAATTTCATCCAGTGAATACCCTACGGCCAATTTGGCCGCCATCTTGGCGATCGGAAATCCTGTGGCTTTGGATGCGAGAGCAGAGGAGCGGGACACCCGGGGATTCATTTCTATGACCATCATCCTTCCATCAGCTGGGTTTATGGCAAACTGGATGTTGGACCCTCCGGTTTCAACCCCGATTTCTCTCATGATGGCGATCGCAGCATCCCTCATCCTCTGGTATTCTTTGTCGGTCAAGGTCTGAGCAGGAGCCACGGTGATCGAGTCTCCTGTGTGAACACCCATCGGATCGAAGTTTTCGATGGAACAGATGATGACCACGTTATCATTCCGATCACGCATGACCTCCAACTCAAATTCTTTCCAGCCTATAATCGACTTCTCGATGAGGACTTTAGAGATAGGGCTTATGGCCAAACCCAACGGAATGTATCTGTGGAAATCTTCCCAATCTTTGAGGATATTCCCTCCTGTCCCGCCCAGCGTGAAAGAGGGACGGACCACGACAGGAAACCGAATATCGCGCACGATCTTTTCGGCCTCTTCGATGTCGGAGGCGTATCCGGAAGGCGGGATTTCGAGACCGATCTTCTCCATAGACTGCCGGAAGAGCAATCGATCCTCTGCCTTCCTGATGGAATCGGTATCCACCCCGACAAGCTGGATGCTGTATTTTCCAAAAATCTGCTTCTCGTGGAGCTCGAGGGCTAGATTCAACGCTTTCTGTCCACCCAAGGTGGGCAGAACAGCGTCAGGTCTCTCCTTGTCGATAATCCTTTCCAAGTACTCAACAGTTAACGGCTCGAGATAAGTACGATCGGTAAACTCAGGATCGGTCATGATCGTGGCTGGGTTCGAATTGACCAGGATAACCTTGTAGTCTTCTTCCTTGAGGGCCTTGAGAGCTTGAGTGCCCGAGTAGTCGAATTCGGAAGCCTGACCGATGATGATCGGGCCAGAGCCGATAATCAATATCGAGGAGATGTCTTGACGTTTAGGCAATTTATTTTCCTTTAAAATCCTCGATCATACGGATAAATTCCTGAAAAAGATAACCGGAATCCCGAGGCCCGGGCGAACTCTCCGGATGGTACTGAACGGAAAAGACATGTTTTTCTCTCAAAGCCAATCCTTCAGAGGTCCTGTCGTTCAGGTTGAGGTGGGTCAATTTCGCCAATCCTTCGAGGGATTCGATATCGACGGCAAAACCATGGTTCTGGCAAGTGATCTCGATGGCTCCAGTCTCCAGGTTTTTAACGGGATGATTGCCCCCACGATGCCCGAATTTAAGCTTATAGGTCTTTCCCCCTAAGGCGAGCGCAAGGAGCTGATGACCGAGACAAATGCCGAAGATCGGGATTTTCCCGATAAGATTCTTGATGTTTTCCACAGCATAAGGAACGGCAGCCGGGTCCCCTGGACCGTTGGAGAGAAGCACTCCATCCGGTTTCATCTTCAGGACCTCTTTCCAAGGCATTCGGGCAGGGACGACGAGCACATCCACCTGGTTCGCGACAAGATTCCTCAGGATGTTTCGCTTGATGCCATAATCGTAAGCGACCACAAAGTATTTAAAGCTATTCTGGGGGAGATAGCCTCGGGACCATTCATAAATACTCTCCGACCATCTATAGGGCTTGTCGGCTGAGACCTCCTTAACCAGGTCCTGGCCGATGATGGACGGAATGTCTTGGATTCTTCGGCGCAACGTGTCGGGTTCTGTCTCTGTCGTCGAGATCAGAGCTCTTTGAGCCCCTCCTGTGCGGATCATCTTGGTCAACCGTCTGGTANNGCCACGATTTTATTCCTTGTCAAATAATCCGAGAGACTCTCTCCCTTTCTCCAACTTGAAGGATACGAGGCAAGCTCCTTGAAGACGAATCCTTCGACCTGAGGACGAGAAGATTCCACATCCTCGACGTTACATCCGTAATTTCCGATGAGCGGATAGGTCATGGTTACGATCTGACCCTTGTAAGACGGGTCTGTCAGGATTTCCTGGTAACCCATCATCGAGGTGTTGAAAACGATTTCCCCTTTGGCTTCAGCCTTGTAGCCGACCGATTTTCCCGAAAAAACCGCCCCGTTCTCGAGGACGAGCAGGGCTCTTTGGTCAGCCATTTTATGAGAATCGGCGATTATCTTCAAGCATGATTCAGCTTATTGTACATGTTTTGTTTCCAGGTGTTAAAGGTTTTTTTTAAAAAATAAAATAGAGGCGGAATACAGACAAGATTTATAGCTCTCCAAAAGTTACCTGATCAGGAAAATCATCATCCGTCCAGGTGGTTTAATCGGACCCGCTCACCCTAATAAAAGTCATTGATGATCCAGAAGAGGGATTTTTATAGACCTAGCTTCAAGTCAGCACCCTGGCTTGACGTTATCCACTCTTTTTCTTAAGGATGTAGAAATCCCTTCTGCGCTCGTGCTCTTTCAGGCACCGAAAGTCGATGATCTCGTATTTTTTCTTAAAAAGGGTATGGAAAACTTCCCTCGACGTCATCCGCCAGGTTAAGGGAATAGCCCTCACCTTTGGGAATTCGATATCTGTCTCCCTGAGCATCAGGTAGAAATCATACGGAATCTCGACCAGGAGGAATTCCTGATCTAAGTCGAGACGCATATCATCGACAACTTCTAACTCAATCTCTCCGCTTTGACCTCGGATTTTGGCTAGCCGTGAGCGGAGAACCAGATGATCGGCGTCAAAAAGGCTGTCTAGGTCATAATCCGGTCTCTTGATTTCCTTTCTCAAATCCCATTTGAGAGAAAAGCGATCACAGGGCACATCCGCGCGGTTAAGATGGCCTCCGAATTCTCCATAACAGGCCTCTTTGTAGTCCACAACGTCCATGCCGAAGTGATGGATATTCCGGTAGGCGTTGATTCCTGTCAACGGATCAAAAGTGCAGGTGATTTTGTAGACACCAAAGACCTTCATCATGATGTCCTTCTGGAATTCTTTCATCCAGATACCCAATCCAAACCTCTGAAACTCCTTCTTGACCCCTGTGTATTGAGAGTAGAAAAGAAGGTTGTCTTGATTCCGGAAACCGACGGTCTCATCCTCGACACCCACAAACCCGTACGAGAAGCCGATGAAATGGCTTTTATCCTGTTTGAACACCTCCTGTTCATCCGCAACATAGACGGCGATGAACAGCGCACTTCCCTCATTGAAAAAGTTCTCACAGACCATGTTCCGCTCACCAGGCAGGGTATCGGTAGGCTCCCCCCAGATCTCATTCCGCAGCTCTTCATATTTGGTGTAATCGCTGGCGTTTTTCGACTGTTCGACCTTAAGCAGGAATCTCTTGTTTTTAATTCTGAGGATTTTTTCTGATTCTTCCATTATTATCATTATTATTAAGATATATTTGATCTAGCGGCGAGATAAGAAGATTTTATCGGAACATCCGAGTGGAATGCAAGGCCTGAGAAAGAAGAAATCATTTGAATTCGTCTTTTTTTTGGTATAAGGTAAATTTCTTTACGCCCAACAATTGAGGAAATACCTGAGTAATTAAGGAGCTTGAGATGAAAAAAACTTTCTTGATGACATGTGTGGTTTTCCTTTTCTTCGGCTCCCTTCAGGGGAGTGATTTTCAGACAAGAATCATAAAAAACGCTGATGATTTGCCCGAAGAATTCTGTACCATCTGGAAACAGGGAGATATTCTTCTCTCCGATGGCCAATACTTACTGCTTCTCGGTGGGGTCCCGAGGCCTCTCGACAGCTGGCTCCTTAACTATCCTAACTCCAACGCCATGGGAAGTATCATCGGTTTCGCTCCCGCTGGAGATGATGTGGTGAGCAACCTGAACATCGGATCGCCAGTCATCAAAATTCTGGAGCGAAGAGACTATCTTTCCTATTCCTCGTTGAAACCTGTCGAAGGACAGGCGAAAGGGGTCATGACCTTCAAGGCCTCCGCTTTTTACAAGGGAAAAAATGGCCAAAAGGCAGAGATAGTGACCACTTACGACCTTTTGTACCAAAAAGGACAGATCGATATCCGGTCCACCATCAAAAATACAGGTCAGAAAGCCTTGAATAACTTAGATTATTTCCTCCG
>JABAOF010002414.1_pt4 | contig 12004 bp, 9 predicted proteins | sample 7062171 | NCBI WGS metagenome assembly JABAOF01 (sample SAMN14538628, study PRJNA623070) | marine sediment metagenome | biome: marine biome [ENVO:00000428]; feature: marine pelagic biome [ENVO:01000023]; material: deep marine sediment [ENVO:00002113] | place: India: Gulf of Khambhat ... | reverse complement strand
CCAGCTTCCCAGTCCTTGGCCATTGTTCCCCATCTTGCCGCCGCATACGGCTTGTTATATTTCATAACTTCCTCCCCTTCAAAATCCTGTCAGATTATCCACACTTTCGGCGTATTAACACGTGACATATTCCCTTGGCTACCCTTCCCAGCTAGAAATCATGGCCTCCTAAAGGGACCACCTCCCATCTTGCCCACTTTTCTTCTGGGTAAGCTTTTTTCACATCCGACTTATTCACTGTTCATCACGATTTCCTCAGATACCTCCCTCAACTGTTGGACATATTGAGTCGAAATCTCCGAAATGAACCTGATATCCGTGCCGATCCCGACCAGTTGCATACCTTCTTCCATCCACCGGCGAGCACTCTTCAAAGACCCGGTATGAATTCCCGGGATGACCCCATGTCGTTTGGCCACCTCGATTACACGGCGGCATGCCTGGACATGATCGGGATTTTCTGTGTTACCCGGATCTCCCAGGGATTGGGAAAGATCCGCCGGTCCGATATAGGCAACGTCCACTCCCGGAACGGATAGGATATCATCAAGGTTTTCAATGGCTTTGCGGCTTTCGATCTGAACACAGAGCAAGACCTCTTCATTAAGCTCCTTCATCGTCTGTGGGGTATTACCGCTCTCGAAAAACGTATGCATACGGGTCAAGGCCAACCCCCGCTCCCCCACGGGATAATAACGACACCATTTCACAATACTCTCCACTTCATTTCGGGATTCAATTTGAGGAATGAGGAGGCCCTGGGCCCCTGAATCAAGAGGCCTCGACATATGGTCGTGTGACAAACGGCTCGTGACCCGCACGATGGGGCAGATGCCGGCGGCCCGAGATGCCAGGATCATGTCGGCCATCGTTTCCGTCGTGAAGCAGGAATGCTCCATGTCGACAAAGAAGAGGTCAAACCCGGCACGAGCGAACAAAACGGCAATCCCCGGGGTTCGAATCTCGGAAACCATGGGACCAAAGACGATTTTACCCTCTCGAAGTGCCCTCTTTACACGGTTTTGAAAGATCATGATATCTCCTCCATTCATTCCTTCAAGATACCCTAGCTGGCAGTTACCAAATGCCACCTTCAGGCCAATAGCTTTTGGGGAATCCTGATCCGCCGGGTTCCATGCCCCCCCACCCTTTCCTCCGCCTCTTCGATTGTTTCATGGGAGAACATCCCCCGGGGAATTACCACGCCCTGAAGTCATAATCCCGGCTTTTAATCTCGACTTTAATCTTCTTGACCTCCTCCAGGAAATCGGCGAGATGTTTCACGATACGGTCGTAGATCTTTTTGCCCTTTTCTTTGCTCCCGAGAAAGGGGTCCCCAATGGTCGCCTGATCGGCATATTCGTGATGTTCCATGGGCACCCAGATATTTTCCGAGCCTTGGAATGAGACGGTCGGCACCCCATCGGTCTTCATGAATTTCGGCCCCAGGAGCTTCGGTGCATGGGCGGTATCCTTGATGGCGACGCTCATATCAACCACCGACTCGTCGTAGGCCAGCATCTGAGCCGTCTCCATTTCCCCTGAATGCCATGCGATCTTCTCCTCAAGAAGGTCCTCCAAAACGGTCGTTTGACGTTCAGTCGGCGTTTTATACCACGCGGTAAAACAGCCCGTTTCGTATCGCAACCTCCGCAAAACCTCATCCACCACCTTGGAATTGGAGCCATGCTGGCTCACATAGATGATCTTATTAAATCCGTGGAAGACCAGGCATTTTCCTATTTCGTATATGATCCGTCTCAGCGTCTCACCGGAAAAACTGAGAGTCCCCACCCCCTGGCCGACCTCGCCCATGTGATGGGGCGAATACCCAATGGGGATGAGAGGGGTGTAAGGAACCCTTGCAACCTTGGCCGTCCGCTCAACCACGACTATGGTGACGATGGAATCCGTAGCCAAGGGAATGTGGGCTCCGTGCTTCTCACAGCTACCAATGGGAACCATCACCACATCGGTTTCTTTCAGAATTTCCTGAACCTCCACAAAGGACATCTCCCAAAAGGCGTAACTCCTTCTTTTTGCCATTTCTCCCATACCTCCTTTTTCCAAGCCCACTTAAGACGGGTGATCGATCTCGGCGCTCACCAACGCCCGAAGGGTGAAAAGTCAATAAGCCTATTCTCCTCCTATAAACCCCTTTCATACCTGACTGATTCGCCAAATCTTTTTGAATGTTTCTTAGAACATAACCCTAAAATATGTCAAGGAAAGATTTTTCTCGAGGACAAGAATTTTTTCAGATTATGATGATGGCTCGTAACATCGAAACTGGGAAATCCACTTTTACCTTGAATTGAAAAGGTCAGTTTTTATATACTTAATCCGCACAGGTTGGAATGTATTTTTTCCCCTTAATGGTCAACTGGAGGAGAAAGATGCTGAGTGAGACCATAAAAGATGAACTCGTGACAATTGTGGGAAAGGACAGATATTTCGACCAAAAGGAAGATCTTGTCAGCTATTCTTACGACGCATTTATGGTTGAAGGGCAACCGGAGGCGGTGGTCTTTCCAATCACTACGGAAGAAGTTTCAAAGATTGTGGCAGTGGCCTCAAGGGAAAAGATCCCAGTTACGGCCCGGGGAAGTGGCACCAACCTCACGGGTGGATCAGTCCCAACTCGGGGTGGGATCGTTCTCGTCTTCACGAAGATGAACAAAATCCTCAAGATCGACAAGGAGAATCGATTAGCTACCGTCCAGCCCGGCTTGATCAACATGGAATTCCAAAAAGAGCTCGCGAAGCAAGGCCTCTTCTTTCCTCCGGACCCTGCCAGCATGGCCATCTCTACCATGGGAGGAAATGTTGCGGAAAATGCCGGCGGGACCCAGAGCAGTCAAATATGGGGTGATGAAAGACTATCTGCTTAGTCTTGAGGTTGTCCTCGCTTCCGGTCAAGTAATACGCACCGGGAGTTTAACCATCAAGAACGTCACGGGGTACAATCTAACCCAATTATTCTGCGGGTCAGAGGGGACTTTGGGATTAATTACCGCGATAACCGTGAAGCTGCTCCCCTTACCTGAGACGAGAAGGACTTTGCAGGTTGCCTATAAGGACCTGGAGGATGCCGGAAAGACCGTTGTCAAAGTCGTCGATTTGGGCATTCTTCCCGTTGCCCTCGAACTGTTGGACAACGTATTCATCAACATCATCGAAGATTATACCCACATTGGTCTCCCCAAAGAGGCTGAGGCCCTGTTGCTCATTGAGGTCGACGGCCCTGAGGTTGCAGTGGAGGCGCAGGCGGAACAACTCAATAAACTGTGTCAGGAGCTGGGGGCCATTGAGGTGAAGGTTGCTAAGACCGTTGAAGAAAATGATGAGATATGGAAGGCTCGGCGTTCAGCTTATGGTGCCGAAGCCAGGTTAAGGCCCACGGCCATCGCCGAGGATTGTACGGTCCCGGTTGGGAAGTTGGTCAAGATGTTTCGCGAAGTGGCGAAGATCGCCAAGAAGCATAACCTGTTGATCCCCATTGTGGCCCATGCAGGAGACGGCAATCTGCATCCTCAGATACTGACGGATATCCGCGATAAAGAGGAGATGAAACGGGTTGAAAAGGCCATCGACGAGATCTCCGTCAAGGCGGTCGAACTGGGCGGCACCTTAACGGGGGAACACGGAATTGGAATTGCCAAACGAGAAATCCTTCCCCTTGAACTGGGGGAAGCCGCGATGGAGATCACAAGGAATATCAAGAAGGCGTTTGATCCGCACAATATCTTGAATCCGGACAAGGTAGTCCAAATACAATAGAGCCGCTTGGAGTCGTGTGATGGCCTCACAGGAAACACAAGACATAGCTTATCGCTGCAATAAGTGCGGACTTTGCATCTCCACTTGCCCCGTTTACCAGCAGCTTCTCATGGAGGAAGCGAGCCCTCGTGGAAAGGTGCAGTTGGCCAAACACTTTTTCGAGGGGAACCTGGACCTCTCAAAACGGTTCAAAGAGATACTCCTGACCTGTCTTCTCTGTGAGACCTGTATGGTGAACTGCCCCAGTGGGGTCCAGCATGACAAGGTCTTTGCGGACTTGCGTTCTCAATTAGTACGGCAGTATGGGGTCGGGTGGAAAAAACGGCTGCTCTATTTGTTGCTGAGTAATGAAAAACTGCTCCATTCTTCGTCGGTATTCGCAAAACTTGGGCGCAACTGGGTGTTGGGGAAATTTGCAAAGGGAATGCGAGTCGGGAATATACCGGTCGGTAGACTTCCTACCTTGAATTCAAAGCCCTTCAGGGATCGATTTGATGGCGTCATCCTCCCCGAAGGAGAGGTCAAAGAGCGAGTCTTCTATTTCACGGGGTGCTTTACGAATTATTTTGGAGAGGACGTGGGGCAGGCGGTGGTGAATGTCCTGAAAAAAATGCAACGAGCGATAGAGATTCCATCCAGCCAGGATTGCTGCGGCATCTCAATGATCCTTTCCGGCGAGGAAGAACTTCCCCTGAAGAATGTGGAGAAGAATATTGCAGTGCTCGCCCGAGAAGATATCGATGCTGTTTTAGTTGACTGTGCCACCTGCGGAGCCGCCTTCAAGAAGGAATATATTTCCCTGCTCGAGAAAAAAGGCAAGGATACCAAAGGGGCAGAGCTTTTGAAGGAAAAAACCTATGATATCCAGGAGTATATCGCGGATAGAATACATCTGTTGCCGTTCCGTGAAAATGGGGCGGGGAAGAGAATTCGGGTAACCTACCACGACCCCTGCCATTTGATTCGTGCTCAGGGCGTGCGTGATGCCCCGAGAAAAATACTGAAGGCATTGCGCCAGGTCGAATACGTGGAGATGGAAGAAGCGGATACCTGCTGCGGCGGAGGCGGATCTTTCCAGTTCGATTACCCAGAGGTTTCCAAGGGAATTACTGATGAGAAGATAAAACACATTCGCGAAACAGGGGCTTCCATTCTGGTGACGGGATGTCCTGGATGCCGTGTGACCATCGGCGGGAACATGGATGAGACGGACCAGATACAGGTTCTCCATCCGATTCAGCTGGTGGATATGGTGTTAGCCGAAGACTCAGAAAAATCCAATACGTAAATGGATACGTCGGAGAAGGTGTCTCATCACTTTTTTTTCTAAGGGATTCTAAATGACCAGCGCGGCCCTGCCCGTGATTCTATTTTCCTCCAACAACCGGTGGACCTTTTCGGCTTCTTCCAGGGGAAAGGTTTGGGTAACGATGGGTTTGATTTTTCCCTGTTTTACGAGATCCACCGCCCTGATCAGCTCAGCCATGGATACATATCGAGATCCATGGATTTCGATCCCCTTATGTAAAACGACTAAGGGGTCAACCTTAAAAGTAGGCTGTACCTTAAAGACCGCGGGAGGACGATACCCCAAGATGACGAGTCTCCCTGCTGTGCCCAAGCTCTCAAAACCGGCTTCCAGTGTTTGAGAAGACGCCACGAAATCCAGGACTGCATCCACTCCCTTCCCGTCCGTTAACCGCTTGGCTTCTTTCGACAGATTGCCCCCTTTGCCATGAATGATTTCGTCGGCACCCAATTCCTTTACCATTTCGAGCTTTTCCATGGATAGATCTGCCGCCAGTACTCGTCCCCCACACAGTTTTGCCATTTGCACCGCATGGATTCCGACGCCTCCTCCGGCACCGATGATCAAGACGTCATCGCCGGGCCTGACTTGTGCCTCTTTCGTGCATGCATGGAAAGGGGTAGCAACCGCATCTGAGATAATGGAAGCCTCGACAAAGGGGATCTCCTCGGGGAGTGGACAGAGATTGAGCGCGGGAATCTTCATGTATTCCGCATAACCTCCATCGCAGGCCATACCTACGTTCCCCGCGAAATTCTCACAGAGCGTCTCCCTTCCGCTTCTACAGAATCTGCAAGCTTTGCAGGTCAGGTAAAAATGACAGGCAACCCTGTCCCCATTCCTAACGTTTTGGACCTCACTCCCCACCTCAACCACTTCACCCGCTACTTCATGGCCCAATATTCTCGGATAACTGGTAACCCGCCCCGGGGTGCCTTTCATAATGACAACCGTCAATCCCACGCCCGTGGCCCTGACGCGAACCAGTGCATCGGATGGACCGATACGGGGTTTATCGACCTCTTCGAGGACTACCGGACCTCCTAGCTCGTGTAAAACCATCGCTCTCATCTTTTCACCCTTCCTCGCTTCCACTTTCCAAGGGAGATCAATAGGAGAATTCCTGGTTTCCCAGCGACCACGAGTTTCCCTGAGCGTTATCCGCTGGAGAAGTGGAGTATGCTACGCCAATTACATGGGATCGAGGGAGCTAACCACCCGCCAACAGGACCGTAAAGGTAATCTCATCCCCCTCATGTACCTTCGTTTCAAACCCTTCAAGGGACATGATATTTCTCCCGTTCAGGAGGGCGACACACCCTTCCGCCAGAGATAGATCATTCTTCACGATGCGCCTCCATGGACCCTCCTTTTGCTCCACGAGGTCCTTCATCACGTCCTTCAGGGTCGGGGTTACCGGTTCGAGGGAAATCTCCTGTTTCAGAGTGATTTCCGGGCCGATCACATTGATGATGACATTCATCTGGATTGAGAAATCCTCGAGCCTTTTTTAGAGTTGATATTTCTTCAGGGTTTCCTCGGTTGGCACTCCCGATAAATCCCAACCCCTCGCTTCGTAATATTCGTCGAGCATGCGGTTGAGATTCTCCTCACCGATACACTGTCCCTTGGCCGGGCCGTCCGGTAGAGGCTCAAAGAGCGTTCTGTAAGGCAACGTGTCGTCCTTTCTGGTGAACCCTTCCCTCAGATTAAACATCCTTATCAATGTCTCCACTCTGTCCGCAATCGTCCGGAAATCTTCCACGGATAACGATTTTCCCGTTGCGGCCCTAAAGTACTGGGAATAACCCTCATCAAGAGGTATGGGAATTTGACTGCCCGGCATATCGCAAACCAAGAGTGAATGGAGAATGCACCGCACATCATATGATTCCTTTATCATTTCCCCTTTTCCCTCCGCCGTGTAAGGCGGGTAGTCCCCGAGTATTTCCTTGGCAGGAGGCCAGGCCCTTCGGTGACAGGCCCCCCTCGGGCTCACGGCATACGAAAGGCCGGACCCGAAGGCGCCCCTGGGCTCGTAGCCTGGAAATTCCATGCCCTTCACGTGCATGGCAAATCGTTCGGAACCTCCTCCAATATGCTCTGCTGCTCTCCTTACTCCTTCCGCGAGTATGTCCCCGAAACCCTTCCGGGTGGATATCATCTCGATTGCCGCAAGGCTCGCTTCGCTGTCTCCGAAGCGAATCTCCAGCCCTTCGGTCTCCGTCGGTGAAATCAATTCCCTTTCGAAACACTCCATGGTGAAACCGATGACATTTCCCGTTGATATCGTATCCAACCCCAACTTGTCACACAGTATATTGGCCTGGATAATTCCGGGGAGCGAATCAATCAGCAGGTTGGATCCAAGCATGGAAAGCGTTTCATATTCCGGCCCTTCAACCGTGCTCCCACGGTATTTGCCGTGGGAAACTCGGGTCATTAAGCTACACGGCGTGAAGCAAAAAACACAGGCTTTATGGGAAACGACCTTTCTCTGCACTCCCTCGGCGTCGATCCTGTCCAGGGCCTTTTCCCAAGTGCCGAACTGAAAATTCTTCGTGGGGAGGATTCCTCCCGTGTGGGTGAAATTGAGGGTGAGGGGAGTTCCATATTTCATCCTGGATTGGGACATCTTGCTATTCCGGGACCGCCGGGCATACTCTTTGTTGAGTCCAATTATTTTCCCGCGATCATGGGTTTCAACAAATCCCGTTCCCTTGATCACGATTGCTTTGAGGTTCTTTGAGCCCATGACGGCCCCGACGCCTCCCCTTCCGGCTTGTCGATAGAGATCGGAATTGATACAGGCGAATTTGCAAAGGTTCTCACCAGCCGGACCGATGGAAGTGACACCCGCTGAGGGATTTCCCTCCGCCTCCTTGAGGATCCGTTCGGTCTCGAAGCTGTCCCTTCCCCAAATCAAGCCTGCCTCCCTTATCTCGACTCCCCCGTCATCGATCTTCAGGTAGCACGGATAGTTTGATTTCCCCCGAACAACCATCCCATCGTAGCCCACTTTCTTGAGCTCAACCGACAATCTCCCGCTGGAATAGCTGTCGCACCACCCATGGGTCAGGGGTGACTTGGTGATAACGACGAATTTGGACGAACCAGGGGCCGCGGTGCCGGTAAGGGGCCCCGTCAAGAAGATGAGCACGTTCTCCGGGGAAAGAGGATCTGTCCTTGCCGGAAGCATATCGAACAACAAACGCGCCCCCAATCCCCTTCCTCCCAGGTACTTCTCAACCATCTCATCATGTATGGAAAGATCCTTCGTCTTTCCCTGGGTCAAATCAATCTCGAGCAGTTTCCCGCATACTCCTTTCATTTGGCACCCCGTTGAAGAAAAGAAATCCCTTAAAAGTCAAGATGGGCATTCCCCTCAGTGAACTTCACAAAGGCGCAAATAACCTCTTCGACCAATGACAGCCAAGGAGGGACCACCCCGTTCGTTGAAAAAACCCGTTTACCCACTGGTTTCCATACGAGCAATCCGATCGTGATCATTGATCCCTCGGGGAAGAAAAATAACCGGAGCCAATCCTCTCGAAGAAATCTCGTCGAGTTGAGGTGTAGGACTAGGTCAGGAAATCCTCCTCGAAGGGGAAACGCGTGAACATTTCGTGACCCGTATCGGTTACCAGCATGTCCTCCTCCAGTCTGGCGGTCTGCTCTAGATTAGGGTGTCCGGCAAAGGTTTCGATGGCGAAATACATGTTGGGCTTGATCTCTACGGGGTACTCAAGGGAGTAGGCCCGGGAGATCCACATCCCCTCATAGAGGGTCAGGCCGATGGAATGGGCGAACTGTTGAAGGGTGACGGTACCGTACTTGTCATCGTCGTAAACTGGAAACTTTTCAGCCACGTCCTTGGTCGTGTTGCCGGGCTTCATCATCTCGATCCCAGCCTGAAGGGAATCATAGCACTCCTTATACAGATCCTTTTCCTTCGGAGTGGGCTTGGCCTCCACCTTGAAACAGCGCACGTAGTCCACGAAATAACCTGAGGGCCCTACCGTGTTGTTGTCAATGATCACCAGATCTCCCTGACGAATGATCTTGTCAGTAGGCCAGCGTCGGTAAGGGCTGGTATTCCCACCGGAAGCGACAATGATTTCGTAGACGATCTCGCATCCCTTGGAATACATGTACTCGGACATTTTCCCGGAAAGCTCCCGTTCGGTGATTCCCGGTTTGGCCCATTCGTGACGGGCCTTATACATAGCGGCATCGCCAATGGCAGCGGACTGCTTCAAGAGTTCAATCTCATCTGGGGTTTTCACTACGCGGGCAGCCGACATTGCCGGCCATGCATTCACCACATTCACCCCTTTGCTCTGAAATGCGCTTAATGAGGACATATCGAGGGAATCGATACCAACCCGCTCCTTCTCAACCTTGTGCTCACGGAGTACCTCGAGGACACTATCGACCATACGGTTCACCATGTAGTCTTGGGCACTCTCGGACCACTTCCAGGTGATCGCCGGACGGATTCTCCCTTCCATCCAGGGAAGATCCATTTTGGCACATACCAGGTCAGAGCCAGCGGTCTCAAAGAGAACGGGCTCTCCTCCCCTGGGAAGGACCGCGTAGCGGATAAAGATGTTGTACTTCCAGTTTCCCTGGAAAGATCCGGTCAAATAACGAATGTTGGCTCCGTCATAGACCACCAGCGCACCCAGATCGTGGATTTCCATCTGTTCCTTTGCTCGATTCAGTCTATCCTGACGCATCCGATCAAAATGAACCCTTTCCTGCCAGTCAGCACCAGTTTGAGCAAATACCCTGCGAGCATCGTATTCATGAGCTCTCCCAATAAAAGAAATGTCTTTGACCATAATCCATCCTCCTCTCGGAAATCATGGGATAATCGGAAAGCTAGAAACTGTTCATTTCAGGAAGCCTGCTATTTCTCTTTAGATCTCCACCTTCGCCTGTTTCCCTGTTCGAGCCGATTCGATGGCGGCCCGAATCAAAGCAAGGGCAACCAAAGCTCCCTGTCCGTCAGTCTCCGGTTGGGCTCCCGTTTGAATGCAATCAGCAAACTCATCGATTTCCTCCAAGATGGGATCCCTCTCGGCTAGGGGTATATCTTGCGCACCATCCTTGCCCTTTTCGAAGAGCAGGAGTTTGGTATACCGATCCACCACCGGCCAGATCTTGAGGTATTCTTCAAAGGGGACTTCCGGCAGAGAGAGCATGCACAAGAGATTGGCTTTGGTACCGTAAGCATATATCCAGTTAGTCTTCGGTGAAGCGTAGTTGGAGCCCAGGTAGCCCAAAACACCCGACTCGAATTCGAAAATCGTCGCTGTCACGTCTTCAACCTCTGCCGGAATGTAGAGCTTGTTGAAGTAGGCGAAGGCACTCTTGATCGGGCCAAAAAAATGGTTGAGCGTATCGACATGATGGATACCCATGGTCATGAGCGAGCCAGCGGGGCATCCCGAGTCATCTCCGCGCCACCGAAATTTATCCGGGGTCAACTCAAATCCCAAGGCATGAGAAAAGTTGGCTTCAACCTGAATAGGGTCCCCAATCGCACCTCCATCGATGAGCTCTTTTGCCTTTCGGTTACCCGCTAACCGACGCATGTCATGTCCAACCAGCAGAACCACACCAGCTTCTTCACAAGCCTTGACGATTTTTTTCCCGTCGGCCATGGTATTGGCGATGGGTTTATCGACGAACACGTGTTTCCCATGCTGGGCTGCCAGCACCGCGTGTTCGGCATGTATGGCGTTGGGGGTCGTCAGAAGTACCCCGTCAACATCATCCCTTTTGATGATATCCTCGAAGCTCTTCCCCTCGTCGCACTCATACTTCTTACTGAATGCTTTTCGCTTCTCCGGAGTCCTGGTAAAGCAGGTCACCAATTCTACCTTTTTGCTCCTTTTCGCCGCATCGCCAATAACAGTCGACCAACCCCCAATACCGATTAGAGCCACCCCCACAGCGTTTCCTTTATTCATCGTAATTCCCTCTCCCTTTGTAATGATGTTATCGAAGTTGCGTGGATCAACTCCTCCCCCATTGCTGCCACACCGCGGATTCCGTAAAGTCTCTTAGATTCTTACCGTTTCATATTCCGTTGGGATCTCCAGAGCACGGCAGGCAATGATCCTTTTTCATGGTACCTTAGTCCTTCGGTTCATAAGTTCGGTTACGAACATATTTACTCAGGACTTAGTGCTGAGTGAGCATTTGCTCAGATCCTGCTCCAGAAAATACGTCCTTGTATTTGCGAATCGAAGCACTTAGGATGCGAGATACCGCACACTCCCCAGGGCGATAACAGGAATTCACATCCACGTTTGTTCCTAAACCTTGCCTACCGGAGTAGTCGATTGTCATACGGGAATCTGCAGATAACGTCCATGCCGTTATCGGTATAGAGGAGGATAATTTAATACCCCGATTGTTCTTTCCTTGTCAAGTAATTTTTGATTTGAGTTTACTGAGTTTGCGGCCCAGAGCACCCGTTTCCGATGAAAATATGTCTTTTGTATTCCCACTAACGGCTGATCAGATAGGAAACCACGGATAAGGGTATAACTTGAAGGTTAGGCCATTTTTTGCTTTTTTCCCTTTTTTTGTCCTTGACAACCTATTTGGATATTGGTAAAGGTTTTTTGCCTTTATGAGAGCTTACTGGCGAAAGTACAGAATCTGAGCGCTGGATGGGCCAGGGGGTGTGTATCGGCAGTTCCGATACTCTCGGAAAGGCGAGAACTAATTCCACATTAGTACGGAAAGGCGACCAATCATGGATTTGGATTTTTTTATCGTTCAAACCCTCAGCGGTATTTCCTTCGCGGCTATCCTCTTCCTCCTGGCAAGCGGGCTTTCCCTCATTTTCGGGGTCATGAACATTGTGAACATCGCCCATGGCTCCTACTATATGCTCGG
>JABAOF010039208.1_pt1 | contig 12005 bp, 11 predicted proteins | sample 7062171 | NCBI WGS metagenome assembly JABAOF01 (sample SAMN14538628, study PRJNA623070) | marine sediment metagenome | biome: marine biome [ENVO:00000428]; feature: marine pelagic biome [ENVO:01000023]; material: deep marine sediment [ENVO:00002113] | place: India: Gulf of Khambhat ... | reverse complement strand
CTCAGCAAAACAACGATAATACTTCACATCATAGCGTGGTCGGTTGCGGTACTATGGATACTGCCGTTTCTAGGCGTTTTCATGGCTTCAATAAGGCCCTTTAGCGAGATTCTTCGCGGCTGGTGGCTCTTTGACCGTTTCAATCCGTCGCTAAACAATTTTATAGAAGCTTGGAATGATCCTAGCTGGCCGCTAAGCAGAGGTGTACTCAATTCTTTCATCGTTGCGATTCCCTCAACCATTATCCCGTTGTTTGTGGGTGCTCTTGCTGGCTATGGATTCGCAAGGTTCAGTTTCCGGATAAGGACCTATCTTTTCACGACGATTGTCCTTTTGATGGCTTTGCCGCAGCAAAGCGTTGTTGTTCCATTATTCCAGATAATGGTGAACTTCAGGTTGATAGATAATTACCTAAGTTTAGTGCTTGTCCATTCCGCTTGGGGTTTGCCATGGATAATCTTGTTCATGAGAAACTTCTTTTCCACCCTTCCGATTCAAATTGAAGAGGCTGCTAGGGTAGACGGAGCTTCAGACTTCGAGATATTCTACAAAATAGTGCTTCCAATGTCCTTACCCGCTCTGGCCTCTGTTGTCGTTTTACAGTTCATGTGGGTTTGGAACGACTTCTTCCTTGCCAAGGTCTTCATTTATGAAGAATCAATGCTATTGGCAACACAACGTGTTGAATTCGTTGGGCGAGAACAATTCCGTGTAAACTGGGGCGTTTTGTCTGCGGCATCCATAATAGTTATGATAGTTCCAATTATAATCTTCGTGTTACTGCAGAAATACTACGTTAGAGGCATGATTGGGTGGACGGTTAAGGGATAGAAACTTCAATCTTCCCAAATCATCTCAAGCAAGCCAGCACTAGACCAAGCCTGCAGAGGATTAGCCCACACTTCTTCCGTGCTAGACAGATCAACAATCTTATCGTTCACCACTCCATAGAGCTCAGGAATCTTTCCAAGTTCTCCAAAGGCTCGCAGTAGAGCCACCTTGATTCGTTCAGCATGAAAACCAAAGCCCAGACTCTGTAACCCTTTGTAGATAATCCAATTATCGTGGGGCCAAACCGAACCTCTAAGGTAACTGTAGGGATCGAAATCCGAATCTTCCGCAGAATGGCTTCTTATGCCGTAACGGGTCCAAAGATCAGGCTGGAAAAGCCGCGAGACCAGAGGTTTTATTTTTTCTTGAGCGACGATTCCTGTGAAAAGAAGGTGTCCTGGATTAGATGTGACAACTTCTCTTTGCCGTTTTTCCCCATCCAAAGCAAGAGCAAAGTAGTTTTTCTTTTTCATCCATAACTTTTCGTTAAACCTTTTCTTCAAGACTTCAGACTTTGCCATTGCTTCTTTAGAAACATCGTTTTTACCTAGTTCCGTTTCGAGAAAAATAAGGTTCTGACACGTCGCGTAAACGTAACCTTGAGCTTCAACTATTGCCACTGGAGGTTTAATCTTCAAATGGTCTTTAACCCCGTCTTTCCATCCTTGATGAAAAAGTCCATAAGGATTCTTCCTCTCGTATTCCACATAACCGTCTCCATCTTTGTCTCCGTATTTCCTGATCCATCTAAAAGCAGCTAAAATGTTGTCCCAAATCTGGAAAAGAAACATCTTATCCTTCGTCCATCGGAAGTATTCTCCAGCTATAAATATGAAAAGAGGAGTGCTGTCGACACTGCCGTAGTATGGAAACTTCAAATGAGGCAGTTTCGCTTGCTCTTCAATGGTGAACCAATGTTCGTGTAGGATCTTTCCGGGTTCCTCTTCCGCCTTCGGGTTTACGGCTTTCCCTTGGTACATAGCCAAAATCCGGAGGGTGTCCCGTGCGATTAAGGAATTTATTTTGAGAATTTGCCAAGCGGAAATTAATGAATCACGGCCAAAAAGAGTGTTGTATCTAGGGTATCCAGCGTTAAGATATCCGTTCGAACTCTTCAATCTCTCTACATCTTTAAGAAGTCTTCCTTTTATCTCTTCAACATTCATTTAGTCTAACTCCAATGTTAGCCACTTGAAGATGTTTATAATTGCATTACAACTGTGCGTGCTTTCTAATCCTTTTATGCCCATGAGTGCGCGTTCAAATTATTTTTTTTCTGATTTAAGGTGTGGTGATCAACAGTTATTTCAGCGCGTTACCCGTCTTTTTGTCAAAGAGATATATCTTGTCCTCTGGAATTTTTATCCAAAGCTCGTCCCCTAACTCAGCCTCAAAGTCCGGGTTCACTACGGCTTTGACCAGATAGTCTCCTACTTTGAGGTTAAGTATCTGCTTATCGCCAAGAGGCTCTGTCACTTCGAGTCTAACCTTAATTAACTCTTTCTTACCCCCAGTGGTCTTATAAACGAGGACATCCTGCGGTCTCACACCTAGTATGCATGTGCCTGAAGTACATTGCTCTGCAGCCTTTGCCGCATCATCGGGAAGAGGATATCTGAATTCTCCAGCGTCAAGAGTGGAAGGAGTTCCTTCTATTAAGTTACAGTCAAAGAAGTTAGTGGGAGGACTGCCTATGAAACCAGCAACGAATACATTGGATGGATGGAAATATATATCATCTGGGGGGCCGCTCTGCTGGAGGATGCCGTCATTCAGTATAGAGATTCTGTCTCCCATGGTCATGGCTTCAACTTGATCGTGGGTTACGTAAATGGTTGTGACTCCGAGTTCCTTCTGAAGTTTCTTAAGTTCGGCTCTCATGTAAATCCTTAACTTAGCGTCTAAGTTGCTCAATGGCTCATCCATAAGGAAGACCTGCGGCTCTCTAACTATGGCTCTTCCTAAAGCTACTCTTTGTTGCTGACCTCCGCTGAGTTGCCCGGGTTTTCGATTAAGGAGTGCTTCTATCTGCAGAAGTCTTGCCACTTGCCGAACTCTATTTTTTATGTCATCCTCTGGAACTTTCGCATTCTCCAAAGGAAAGGCTAGATTATTAAACACGGTCATGTGAGGGTAAAGAGCATAGCTTTGAAAGACCATGGCTACGTTTCTATCCTTGGGGTCTAGGTCGTTTACCAATTTATCTCCAATGTAGATTTCTCCCTCCTCAGGGGTTTCGAGACCAGCGATGCATCGAAGAGCAGTTGTCTTTCCACAGCCTGAAGGACCTAACAAAACAAGGAATTCTTTATCTTTAACTTCTAGACTTAATGAACTAACTGCTACAACGTCTCCGAAGCGTTTAGTCACTTTCTTGAAGAGAACTCTAGCCAAAGCAGCCACCCGATAGACAAACTTCTAAGAGCTTTATGAAAAATCTTTCTTAAAAAGTAATATGATACGCACACACTGACATCCATTCCTATTTAAAATTCAGTAGGTATAAAAAAAGAGTTGTGAAGTTAACAGATAGCTCCCATCTCGCAAATTGAGTCGCGGTCTAGTTATGGCGCCGCCGGTCGGATTCGAACCGGCGACCAGTGGTGATATCTCCCGCAATTCCCCTTTTTTTAGACACGCATACCCTAGTAAATGTCTTTTGTCAAATCTTCTAGCCCCAGTTCAATCAGTCTTTTTCGACTCGGTCTTCCAGTTCGATAGCTCCATTGCATAGATCTGAAATATTTTTTTCTTTCTTTTTCCAGATTAAGAGTTACTCCTGCCAGCGGCCCGTTTTTCATAGGTGGCTTTCCAAGGATTCGGTCGGGAAGCTTGAAGTCAGAGGGCCTGAACCCATCTCTCACGTTGAAGACTTGACGCATAGTTGCAATTCTATTTGAAATCTCCAATAGATCTCGTCGTTCCACACCCCAGCCTGTTACAGCATTGATGAAATTTGGTAGAGTATCCTTACCTCCTGCTGCAGAACCCATCCAGTCTATAAAGCTACAAATCCCTAATGCCATGACTGCGTGGTGTTCCCCAATACCTTGCGTATGTCTAGCAGGAGTCGCATCGACCGTGTAGATCAATCCTAACTTGGCCGTGTATGGATCAGTTAACAGTCTTGGGTCATGCATTGGCACCTCCTGTCCTCCCACATGCATGGCAAACTTCTCTGAGCCCTTTCCAATCCGCTCCGCAGCTATCTTAACGCCATCCGCTAGTGTTGCGCCAAATCCTTTCCTCTTAGCTATGCGTTCAGTCATCTCAACAATCGCCTCAGCGTTACCCCAAACCAACTCAATATCGTCCGTCTCCTCTTTGGTTAAAATGCCTTTTTCATAGCACTCCATTGCAAAGGCAATAGTCGCTCCGGCGGAGATAGTGTCTATTCCGTAGCGATTGCAAATGGATGTTGCATATGTGATTGACTCCAGATCATCGTTGAGACACATGGATCCAAAAGCAGCTAGTGTTTCGTATTCCGGCTTGTGAGTCTCCGTAGCGTAGGATCCTTTCTCTATTCTTACCCATGCACCACAGGGTGTAGGACATCCTTCGCAAGCGTATTTCCTGATAACAAATTTCACCGTGTCTTCGTCACTCATCTTCTCGGTACCTGTTGAAAAGTCTCTAACGCCTATACCCGCCCAGTTCTTCACAGGCGAATCTCCAGAAATAATTGCCGCATCTGTTTCCCCAGTTGTCCCATAAGTAGTGTAATACTTAAACTCCGTATCCTCTTTTACAGCTCTGTTGAATTCTCTCCTCAATATCTTAAGAGTCTCAATGTCTTCAACAGTGATATTGTCTGTTCCTCTAACTGCAACAGCCTTCAACTTCTTGGAACCCATTATAGCACCCAGACCAGACCTGCCCGCTGCACGACCTTTATCGGTTATGATGCAAGAAATCCGAGACATCTTTTCACCTGATGGGCCAATGCAGGCGATTTGTATCCTATTGTCGTTATGTTCCTCTTTGATCATCTTATCAGTTTCAACTGTGTCTTTACACCAGATTCTCTTCGCATCTTTAATCTCAACTTCGCCTTCACTGATCCATAAATATACAGGTTTAACGGATCTTCCGGTGACATAAATAGCATCAAAACCTGCCCTCTTAAGTTCTGGGCCAAAATGTCCACCACCTCTGGAATCGCCCCACGTCCCTGTGAGAGGTGATTTTCCGGTTGCAGTGAAGCTTCCGCTATAGGGAGCCAGTGTTCCAGTTAAGATACCTGTTGTCAATCCCAATAGGTTCGCAGGGCCTAAGGAATTCGTCCCGGGAGGAATATGGTTATATGTAATCCTTGATGATAAGCCATATCCGCCAAGCCAGTCCTTGTAGAAGTCCTCGCTCAAAACCTCTTTCTTCATCCTATGATTGGACAAATCGATGTACAGTATTCTCCCAACATATCCTCCCAAAGCAATTCCCACCATCCTTGATATTCCACTATATTCCCGCTCAAGAAAATAAGTTTGGTTATTATTGCATGCATAAGTCAAAATGTCCTCTTCTTCCAGTTGGGATCTTATGCTAGAAGTTTTTGTCTATACATTTTCTTTGTAGGATATTCCTTGTGCAAGAGCTTACTCAATCAGCATTAGAAGGTCTTCTAAGATGTAATTTATGAATTCGTCAGTAGTGCTTTTGCTGAAGAGTGTCACCACACAATTCCTTGTAATCCCAACTACAATCCCACGTTTCTGAACCTCAAACACAGCATACCAGATCTTCCCATGTTCAAGATAATCGCGGTATAGCGTGGTTTCAACAAGATCGGATCCTGCCAAGCAAAGCTTTTCCACTCCAGGTATATCGACTTCGTCAAACCAAATGAGCTTCGTCGCCTGTGGGTTTGACTCATGGAGCTCTTTGAGAGTCGCATGAGGGATCCTCAGCCCGACAATGGCGTGGGGTTTGATGAATAAGACCTTGCTTAGCCTGTTAGCAACGAAATTTGTAAGTAGCTTCTTTACTCCACGAGCTACAGAAGGCGCTAACACAATCATGAAAACTCTTCCTTTGAAAGGTTTAATCCAAAAGGGGGATTCTTCGGTGGTAGGAACTTCAATCAACTTTCGTCGATAAAAACGTCTACGCACGAAATCCTTACTGAAGACTCCTGATATTACGTCTCCTTCTTGTTTCAGGTCCAAAACTTCGGTTACTAGGTTCACAGTTTCTCCTATATCCGTTTTGTAGTTCTCTTCTTCACGGAAATCCTTAAGCTTCCCAATTATCATTCCAATACTAGCTTCCTCTTTTATCTCAAAGATCTTGGCAGGCAGAACCAATCTTAACACTCAACCTCTAGAGGATGTGTTACTTGCTCATTCGGACTTTAGAGTCCATCTACCTGTATCTCGTTTGGTATATTTCTCTATTACCTCACTGAATGCTTTTTCGGGGTCTATCTTGTAATAGTTTGCTATACAGACTATGCTAAAGATAACGTCTGCTAACATGCATGCATGCTGCCAAACTGTTCCGTAAACGGAAATAGAACGGTGTCGCAGGTTTATGCCAAATCAACATTGTGGTGCCGCGGGCCGGACTTGAACCAGCGACTGATGGAGATATCACCCATTTATTCCCGCAAACTCCCCTTTTTTTGACCGCGTTAAATAAAAAGGTTCCTAAAAGAATGAAAGCGACGCACACCCAACGTTTATTGCATGCATGCACGTCGTCACATTGTTAAGCAACGGGAGCGCCTCAAAAAAGAATTTGCTTAAATGTTGGAAATCAATCTTTATGTAATGCATGCATGCCTAATTCGAGGTTGAAAAGCTTGAAAGCGTTAGTAATCATCCCAGATCTTTGTCGAGGTTGCCAGAGATGCGTGTTGCATTGTTCATTCCAACACTATGAAACACATGCTCCATCTAGAGCCGCGATCCATGTGGTTCGCCACGGACCTGACGGGCGCCTAGTAGATGAACCAGTAATCTGCGTGCAGTGCGGCATATGCTTGAGTGCTTGTCCTGTTCCAGGCGCTATGGCTAGGAATAAAGCAGGCGCTGTCGTGGTCAAGGAAGAGAAATGCACTGGCTGCGGGCTATGCGTCATGTCGTGTCCTTACGGGATGATCNNGAGCCAGCGTGTGTCGAGCATTGTCCCTTCGGGGCTCTCGCTTATCTTGAGCCTGAGCAGGCTGCCTATCTTAGGCGCATCTCAGTGGTGGGGAGGCAATAGAAAGTGAGTGACAAATGGTTTGGCTTCGTTGGAAAGATTCTGCGGGTTAATCTAACCAAAGGAGTAATATCAAAGGAACCGATGAAAAAAGAATTCGCCAAGAAGTTCTTAGGTGGAGTCGGATACTCTGCTAAGATACTCTGGGACGAGCTTAAGCCCGGAATAGACCCGCTAAGCCGACAGAACAAGCTTATTCTAGCAACGGGTCCCCTCACTGGAACTCTTTGCCCAGGGTCTGGGAGCTTCTCTGCTTGCTTTAAGTCTCCTCTAACAAACGTCTGGGGTGAGTCCAGAGGCGGGGGAGATTGGGGCCCAGAGTTGAAGTTTGCTGGATTCGATTTGCTTGTTCTGGAGGGAAAATCTGAGAAGCCCGTGTACGTATGGATACGTGATGGAGACGCTGAAATAAGGTCGGCTGAGCACCTAGCAGGCAAGAGTGTGCCGGACACTGAGACCATTTTGAGGAGGGAAGTTGGAGATTATGAGAGTAAAGTTGTGAGTATAGGACCTGCTGGTGAGAAGCTGGTGCGCTTTGCATGTATAATGAGTTGCTATGATAGGGCTGCCGGCAGGTGTGGTGGAGGGGCTGTTATGGGCTCAAAGAACTTGAAGGCTGTTGTAGTTCGAGGTCATGGCGATATACCTGTTGCAAAGCCCGAGGCTTTCATGGAGGATGTAGAGGACGCTGAGAAGGCTGCCATGGAGTATCCAAACCGGGATGCTCCATTACGAGACACTTTCATGGATGGAACCATGGGATTTATGGAGGAAATGGATGAGACAGGGGATCTCCCAACCAAGTACGGTGCTTCCAACCACTGGGGCAAAGGGGGCGAGATGTTCGATCTCCTGCAGGAGAGGCATCTCATAAAGGGTAGCGCCTGTTTTAGTTGTAACGTTGGTTGTGGCAGATACTCTGAGGTTAAGACGGGAAAGTGGACTACTCCAGCTTATGGTGGTCCTGAATACGAAACTGTTGCAAGCTTCACTGCCTCTTCGCTAAGCGAGGACATAGAGGCTGCCATCCGCGCTAACTACCTATGCAACGTGTACGGCATGGACACCATATCTTGCGGTCATGTTATAGCCTTTGCCATCTCGTGCTACGAGAAAGGTTGGATAAGCGATGGACTTCTTGATGGTGTTAAGTTGGCTTGGGGAAACTCTGATGCTATTGTGACGATGGTTGAGAAGATTGCTCGGCGCGATGGATTTGGAGACATATTGGCTGACGGGGTTAGGAGGGCTGCCCAAGTCATAGGAAACGGTGCTGAAGAACTTGCTTTACATGTAAAGGGTTTAGAGATGCCATATCATGACCCAAGGTCGGCTAAGACCCTGGCCCTACAGTACGGTACAGCAAACAGAGGCATGTGCCATGTGCACCCACACCAAACCCAGGACGTGGTGCATAGTCCTGAATGGGCCAAGACACTCGTTCCCTACGGCTTGCCAAAGCCTCCCATAGATGGGTATTCCGAAGAAGGAATGGGACCAATTACTATGATCGTTCAAGATGCTGGCATGACAATGGAGATCTTAGGGCTTTGTAAGTTCCATGTTTGGACCGGCTTGTCCCTTAAGAGAAGAGCTACAATCCTCTCAGATACTGTGGGCTGGAATATAAGCGATGTGGAGTTGCTGAAGGTGGCTGAGAGGGTGTTTAACCTTCAGAGATGCTTCAATGTTCGTGAAGGCATAAGAAGGAGGGATGATATGATACCCAAGAGGCTCCGACAGGCACCAGCCTTCGGCCCCTTTAGCAGGAAGGAGGCTGCCATAGTCAATTATGAAGGCATGCTTGATGAATACTATGAGGTCCGTGGATGGGACAAGAGGACGGGAATTCCGACGAGGAAGAAGCTTGAAGAGTTAGGTATCAAAGAAGTGGCAAACCAGCTTAACATATAGTTACAACAAATACCTTAGGGGAAAAACGTTTTCTAGAGAAAGAAAGACAACAATCTAACAAGTACGCGCGCTGAAGACCTTGGGCGCGTCCATCAGCTAAACAACATGGACCGAATGCTACCAGTGTGCGCATAGAAATGTCCCACCCACGCTATTCTGTTAGAGGCCCAGAGCATATTGTAGACGGTCTGGAAAATGCGCCTTCTAGTTAGTTATAGTTCTTCAAAAAACGCGTGCCTGGTTTTTGTGCCTTTTGGTGGACTGGTTATGCCCCAGAAAAATGTTCCAGGTATGTTTCCAGTGTTTTTCACTGCGTATTTCCAACCTGGAGTCCAGTGGCCAAATTCGCCCGCCTTTATTACTAACTTTTCCGAGGTGCCAGCTTTGATTTTGGACACATCCTTCCCCCAGTAAAGCGTAAATTCTCCAACGAGAACGTAATAGAACTCGTTGCATGGACCATACCATTCATCGGCCGTGCCGTCGTCTTCTTCTTCAAGAGAAAAGGTAGCAGTTGATTCAGGTGTTGTCTGCGTTCCCGGTGGCATGAAATAACACCCCACTCTTCCTAAGCCCACTATTCTTCTCATATACACCATGAAACTGCCAGGTATCGCATCATCAGGAAAGATCTCCCATTCTTTCATCCCAAACACTTTCGGTTTCTGCATTTCTCAACTCCTCACATCTTTTAGTTTACCTCGTTTTGTTATTTAAGAATCTTTTGTACTTGTAATCATCAGCCATGTAGAACCTATGCATGCATGCAGAAAGAGTGAAATCTCGCGGGCGCGCCTCATCTATTTCCAAGTCACGTCTGTCCATTTCTTGCCAATTTCTGATAGAGGGTTATCTACGTATTTCCGTTTTAGAATTGGTTCGATCTGGATATCTAAGACATTAGCAATTGACACTGTTGAGAATATCACATCCGCTATTTCATCAGCTATCTCTGTCTTAGTCTCCTTCCTGAGAGACCTCGCCAATTCTCCAACTTCCTCGATCAAGACATTGAGCAAAAAGGCCCATCCCATCTGTTTATCCTTGTCTCCGAGTTTGTTCTTCATCAGTATCTGAAATTCGGAAATCTGCATATTCATCACCGTTTTTCCATTAGAAACTAAGTCTTACTCCAGCCGGGGTTACCTCCACCAAACCCAAATCTTTCATGAGCTTTATTGTTGTTGAAAGCCTTTGCGTGCTTAGATGATATTTTTTTCGAAATTCTGTTTGAAATACTCCATCCATTGGAATTGCGCTTTCCAGCCGATTTCCTTCTTCTAAAAGGGAACTTGTAGACAACGGTCTCCTTTTCTCTCTTAGTATCCCGAAGATCATGTAAGCTACTGGAAAATTGAAAATTGATGACCGCAATAGATTTTGTTCTTCCTCCGTGACATCGGGATTCGGATTTATTTGGAGTATTGTCTTTCCAAGTGGAGACAAAATGTATGTTCCATCGAGCCGTTTAATTGTTAAGCCCATTTGAGTAGCGTCGTCAAGAAAGACTTGTGCCCATTTCTTGCCAACTGGTTCCAAACTACGAATTTTGGTTCTTCGGTCTTGAATGTAAGAGATTATTTCTTCTCGTGTTTGCGCTCCGTTTCCTACTGCAAGGACTACTAGTTTAATGTCAGCAACTCTATTGGTGTCAGGGGCACCGTTCCTGCGGTTGCCCCATAAAGAAGCGCTAGATATTCTAGTTTCTCTTGTTGTTCTCTGTTCCTGGTGAACTTCACCATCATCTTCTACAACGAGTAAGCCGACGCCAACTGCCTCACATACATCCTTAATGTAGGTAGATTTGTCAAGTAAATCTCTCGGAATAGCAGCATAGCTTTGATTGATCAGATCCGAGACTAGGTATGTTGTGGCCTGTCCCACCGCCTTCTTTACGTTTCCATCGCTACCCTTGGTTTCTACAGCCAACACTCTTTTGGTCCTCCCTCTCGTAGAAGCGATAAGATCTGCTTTCACTCCCGTAATGATCTCCTTTTCCTCTTGATCCCAGACTTCATAGCCTAGTTTCTCAAGATGCTTTCGAACGTGCTTCCTGACCAACGATTCCTCCAAAAATATCACCTCAAACTAATACAAACCAGTCTTCTCAAAGTGCTCTCGCATCTCCTGAATACTGTTACTTGCTCTGCCACTTAACGTGATTACAAAGTATTGCTCCTCTTGAAGGCCTAGCTTCTTCAACGCCTTCTTGAAAACCTTCAAGTGCCAACTTTTTGGCAAGATCAGGATTCTTTTCTCGTATCTGTCGTGATATTTCTTGATCCATGACGCCAATCTGTCGACAAAAATCTCAAGAGATCTCCTTGCCAAAGGATTTGAAAGTTTTCCAATAAAGAAATGATATGGATTATACTCGTAGCTGTCTACAGGATACTCGTCACTATAACAGTAAGGAACAATTACCATGGGTTCACTAACCACGAACAAATCAATCCTGCTCAAAGTTGGGCGTAACGCTTTGAGATACCCGAATTTATGACTTTGAGAATATGGATATGGTTTCCACGCAGAACATGGGATAAATACAGCGACTTCAGATTTGGGAATCCATTTCAACGACTTTTCGAAAAAGAATCGTTTGACAGATTCCACCTTCAGAGAGAATTTTCAACTACGCCTCAACGGCAAGCCTGCGAAGAGTCTACGAGAGACAAAGAAAGAGAATAGCATTCAAGCTCGGAAATCCCAGAATCTTGAAGATCACATTCAAGACTCTCAGACACTGGAAAGCTACGATGGAATATAACAAGACAAAGGACATCCTTCACGTCATGCAAGTCCTAGGTCACAAGAACATCAAAAACACGTTAAGATACACGCAATTGGTAAACCTCGAAGAAGATGAATACCTCTGCAAAGCTGCAACGACAGCTAGGCAAGCCTCACAGTTGATAGAAGTTGGCTACGAATACGTCTGCGAAATGGAAAACATAAAGCTGTTCAGAAAAAGGAAATGAAAGTGTCGCCAGTCAGGAAAATGATGTTGTTGGCGCCGCCGGTCGGATTCGGACCGACGACCTACTGGTTAACAGCCA
>JABAOF010008909.1_pt1 | contig 12015 bp, 11 predicted proteins | sample 7062171 | NCBI WGS metagenome assembly JABAOF01 (sample SAMN14538628, study PRJNA623070) | marine sediment metagenome | biome: marine biome [ENVO:00000428]; feature: marine pelagic biome [ENVO:01000023]; material: deep marine sediment [ENVO:00002113] | place: India: Gulf of Khambhat ... | reverse complement strand
GTCGCGGTCGGTTACTTCGTCACCTTCCGGGGAATGGTTGTTTGTGCCGATGGTCATCTTTACGAAGTGGAGCTAGGAGAATGCCCGGAGTGTGCGCGTGTAGCGCCGGCCGCACAACCAGTCTATGCAGCACCGGGAGGCCCTCAACCTATTCCGGACGTTGCGCCACCAGCCGGCCCGCCTCCCCCCCCAACGAAGCCGAAAGCTCATGCGTGGTTGATCGCCGAAGATGGGCATTCTTATCAACTTAACATTGGCACCACCACGGTTGGAAAGGCGGGTAGGAATGACATTCAGTTGACCGGGGATACAACAGTATCACGAGAGCATGCGAAGGTGGTCGAACAAAATGCTCGTTTTAGGCTCTATGATCTCGGGAGTACGAATGGAACACGAGTGAACGACCGGTTGGTACGCCAGCCTGTGCTCCTTGAACCCGACGACAGAATCGAATTCGGCGACAACACGAGGTTCACATTTGTTACAACGCGACGCTAAGCGTCGGGGATTTCACTATTCACTTTCGTTTCTGGAGGGATGAAGATGGCTGATGAACTAGTATGCCCCAATCACGGTCCTTATGATGCATCCTACGGAGCCTGCCCATACTGTCAGGCCGAGGCCGGAGGCAGGCCTTCAGCGCCCGTGCCTCTCGACGAGGATGACTTACCAACCGATCTAGGAGCAGCACCACCACGGGTTGGATATGATGATGAAGAGCCTACAGAGCTCGGCGCAGGTCGCCGCGGACGCCGTTTCCTTGATCTTGAAGAGGGAGAAGAGACTGAGATCCGCAGGCTGGAGGACGAGACGGTGCTGGAAGAGCCCGATACGGGTCCTCAGGCGATCCTGTGGGTGAAGGACGGCCATCGACGAGGTCGCATCCACAAAATCAAAGATGGGACCGTTGTGGGGCGTAAAGACGGAGATTTAATCCTCGACGATCCGAAAGTTTCCAACCCACACGCAAGATTCCGGGTCGAGGATGAGCAGTTTATGTTGTGGGACTTTGGCTCCAGCAATGGCACACACGTCAATGGTGAGCGAATCCGAGCAGCCACGCCGCTTAAGGAAAACGATGAGCTAAAAATCGGGGACACGACCTTTATCGTCAAGACCATGCTCGACTGATGAGGGCTGCCACGTTAAAAAATACAAAAAAGGAATGACACCTCAACTTACGTATCGGTTGAGTGTGTTAGAAGTTGTAAATGGTTAGAGTCACACTTTGGGATTCTCCTGTTTCTCACATTTCATGAGTCATTCGAAAGTCAACCTTAGATAGTGCAATTTACTCCTGAGAGGTTATCAGCTGAAGATGAGCGTCTACATCGGCCAAACCTTGCTTCGCCAATTTCGTGTGGACACTTTTATCGGTTCTGGGGGGATGGGGGCTGTTTACCGCGTCTGGGATCTGAAGCGCAACGTCCCTCTGGCGATGAAGGTATTGCATGCCGATCTGGCCGAGGATCCCTCGATGTTCAAACGCTTTAAACGCGAGGCCAGGGCCTTACAAAGGCTAGCTCACCCGAACATTGTTCCTTTCTACGGACTGCAGCAGACATCCGAATTCGCCTTTCTTCTGGAGCGTTTTGTAGACGGCCCATCCCTAAAAGACATCCTACGCAAGCGGAGAGCAAAGCCTCTTCCCATTGAGGAGGCGCTGGTCTATCTGAAGGCGCTCTCGAGCGCACTAGGGTATGCGCATGCACATGAGGTGGTGCATTGTGATGTGAAGCCGGGGAATGTGATGGTAGACCAGGGTGGAAGCGTGTACCTGACGGACTTCGGTGTGGCGAGACATGCGGAGAGCACAACCACAACCCTGGGTTTCGCGGGGACAGCAGCGTATATGGCACCAGAACAATGTCGTGGGGAAGCAGTCACGGCCGAGACGGATGTGTACGCCTTGGGGGTTATGCTGTACGAGATGCTCACAGGTCGGAGGCCCTTCCGAGGCACCGAGGGGGAAACGGAAAGTGATGGCGCGACGGCGGCGGAGCGCATCCGATATGCTCATGTGCATATCCTACCGGTTGATCCGAGGGAGGTTAATCCAAAACTGCCTAAATCGCTCGCGCAGGTCATTACAAAGGCGCTGTCGAAGAAACCTGAACAACGCTATCGATCGATGAGAGAGTTCCTTGATGCCGCTTGTACATCAGCAGACCTTCATCCCGAACAGGTCGCGGATCGAGCGGATGTTCCCGAAAAGTTGGCTAGTGAGGTTGCGAGGAGAGTATACACCACCGCCTCAGTATCGACAGAGAAGGTGGCGCCAAAGGCGTTCACCGGGGTCTTAGGACGAGTGTTGCCGTTGATGCAGAGCCGTAAGGGCTTGGCAATTATTGGGGGTGCAGGTTTGCTGCTTTTAATCGGGATGCTTATACCCAATATGATTAAGCCACCAGCAAGGGAAAATACATCTTCAAGACAGAGGACTCTTGAAGTAATAGCCGCGTCTAACATTGGAGCTTTAAGTCCATCGCCGATTCTAACAACTGCACGGCCAACACCTAATCACATAGCTACAAACGCCGCTCAGACCGCTGCCGTTCGCCAATCCCAGGCGGCTGCCTTCTCCCCTACTCCCATTCCAGGTACCCTTTGGTGGCCCGATCCCAGCTGCCCGCACAGCCGTATTCGGGTCGGGGATTGGACGCGTGTCGGGATTGACCCATGGGTAGCCAACAGGGTGCGCGACAAGCCCGGCAAGAAGATTGGCGAGATCATTGGCCATGCACAACCGGGGACTGTCTTGAAAGTTCTTGATGGTCCTGTATGCAACGAGGAGATGCTCTGGTGGTATGTGAGAACTGAGGACGGAAGTCTTAAAGGATGGACGACGGAGGGCCCTGAAGGATCCTATTTAGATCCCGGGAGCGCTTATCCGCCTTAAGGGCTAACCCAGCATTTCATCGATACAACAAGGCGGTATAGCCCCTCTATGGAATAGTTACGTACAAGCCAAAGTCTTGGAGGCTATTGAGTACTACTTTATCGGCTGATTACTTAACCAGGAGGATCACTCTGTTGAATTGCACATCCTGTGGGGCTTCATTACCCGACGGCGCCTCATTCTGCCCGTCGTGTGGGGCAAGTGTGGTGAGCGGACATCCTGTTCCAGCGTCAAGGGATTGGCCTATAAGGTACATGTCACTATCTCTTCTGAGTTCCCTTCTTGCTACATTTTTTTTACCGCCTCTCTTAGGGGGCATGGGTATCTACTTTGGTTATCAAGCATACAAACGTGATGCGAAAGTGGGAACTGTCTGCATGGCGATCGCAGGAGTCGCAACAATCATCGGTTTCATAATGGGAGCCTTATGGGGAGTGGAGAATATTCGTATCTAGCAGTCAAGGGATCTTCAAGGGGCAGGGGCACTACGCTTAGCCGACAGAAAGTAGGGCGTGATCAACCTAAGCATGGTTAGGAGCAAGCAATGCCCGAGAATAGATCGAATGGAAGCAAACTAGGAGCAGTGGCAGGTTTCGTGATCACGATAGCCTTCTTCCTGCCATGGGTAAGAGCCTGTGGGACGGACTTGAGCGGCGTTGATCTTGCCACAAATAGCACCGGTCAAGTTGAAGGCTCTTGGGTTTATTGGTTGACACTCTTAGCGGGGTTATTCTGCATTGCACTTTTTTTCTTGGTAGAGACGAAAGACTCTCTCCAGCGGATACGAGCAGCTGCTGCCAGGTTTTTCGCTGGGCTTATTGGTTTCCTGCCTATCCTGAACATTTGGCTGAATGTGCAGGAGAGAGGAGCAATTTTCGAGGTTCTTTATGGAGGTTGGATAACTGCCCTAGCTTATCTTGGAGTATTTATCTCCTTCTTCGTCGACTTGGTGGGGACAACATATAAAAGTCAGCCGGAGCGTAGCGATTGAGCTATGAGCACATTGCAAGTCGTGAAGGAGGGATGTTGGTTTAGTTGTTGGGATCGTACAAGCCAGGAATAAATCTCACGCGATAGCCTGCCTGTTTCTCTGATTAAGCGGATCGTCTGATACGACGGATTGATTGTGAGACTGTATCGCGACGCCGAGATGAAAGTAAAGGACCTGAGGCTCATGAGTAATACCCTCAATACTGAGGCATCGAAATTAGATGACATTTCAAATGCCGTTGGAGCTGTTTGGCTGCGACGGCTATCGTCTGTCGGAGGTGCGCTTGCTGTGATGCTGTTCTTCTTCCCTTGGGTCCTCGTCTCCTGCGGTGCGAGATCTGATCTCGGCATCGATGCCAGCGGGTACGAGATGGCCACCGGTAACTATGGTGAGCTGGAGGGGATGTCCGACCTAGCTTCGTGGTTCGGGGACGTAGGATCGGAAGAACTTCAAGCCGACGCGGTTCCATTGCTGTGGTTGGTCCCTTTGTTCGGTTTGTTAGGGCTAGCAGCTCTCAACGGGCGCAGGAGTGGCGTCCAACTCTCGTTGGTAAGCGGTTTGTTGGGCATGGTGGGTCTATTGATCTTTGCAATTGGGATCCAAATGGAGGTGGATGAGTTATCGCTGGTTGGGTTTGGGGTCAGGTACAAAGCGGGTTATTGGGGATCGTGGTTCGCATTCATCCTCCAAACTGGTGCGGCGGGTCTTGCCATGCGTCACGGCAAGTTTGAGGGGGAGGTAGTTGCGGGGACGCACCTTGTGCCGCTCGTTCCTGTGACTCCTGTAGCCAAACCTGCACCAGGCATGCGCGCCTCTCCTACTACACCCACAGCAGTACGTGAACTGGCTAGGCTTGAATTTATTGAAGGGCCGCTGCGTGGTCAATCACGACCTGTAACCACGACCGATCTCTTAATCGGTCGCGGATCGGCTTGTGATGTCCATGTGGACGATCGCACAGTCTCGCGAGTCCATGCCCGACTCCGCTTTGCGCAGGGAACTTGGTACATTCAGGACCAAGGTAGCACAAGTGGCACGTTTGTTAACGATCAACAGATCCAAGCAACAAGGCTCAGCTCAGGCGATCGAATAACCACTGGGAATTCAACATTTACCCTACACCACTTGATGGGGCATCAACCTCAATAAATACATCAGCTCATCGAGAGGGTAAATTATCAAAAATCATAAGCATCCATATAGGTGGGAACAATTGCTTGTAATAGATATCACAAATTTACGATGATTGCTTTGTAATCTAGGTTGAGGATTACAGATGATGACTCGAATTACTCAATCTACGAAAGAGTTCGTAAGATTCTTGCCATATTCAATATTGTTGGTCTTAATCTTCAAGGTTACAGGTGTGTTAGCAAGCACTGATGCACCATATCAGACAATCCAACCTACACCTCTAGAATACCCAATTCATGCACCCTGGCCTGCAGGTATTACATGGCATGCTGGTTCCGAAGGCAGCTTTTACAATGATTGTAACCCTCCAAAGAAACTACATTGTGATTGGGCAAACGGAGCCAGAGATAAATATGCAATAGATTTTAACGGAAATAAAAATGGCAAAAATGGAGAAACAAATGATGCTGGCTTGGTCGTTTTAGCTGTCGAAGATGGATGGGTACGAGAAGTCGGTTACATGAATCCGGGATACGGTCATTACGTTACATTAGGTCATGCACATGGTTATATGAGCCGATACGCACATTTGAAAGATAAGCCACTTGTTAATCCAAAACAATATGTAGCTCAGGGTACTCCCCTTGGTTATGTTGGCAAAAGTGGTACTAGTGGAGAACATCTCCATTTTGCAATGTATTACTGCGATCCAAATCTTGAATTGATCATTGATCCCACTACGAAAAAGAGTCAGTGTGACAAAAATATCAACCGTTATTCACAACTTCCAGAACCAATGGAAGGTATTACGAAGCTCTTTGATGTACAACAGATTCTTAGTAAAAACTTTGGTGTGGGGTATGAAGAGATTACTGGATCAGCCCTCTACGACGTGAAAGAAATCAAACTACATAAATCGTTTCCAAAAACATACGAGGTTTTTGGCAGGATTGTTTTCGGTTTGAGCGAGACGCCAGTAAGAACCTGGGGGACGACACAATATCTATATCAGGAATTTTCACCCTCCTCTAGCAATTTCCTATGGCCTTGGGCCGGTTCTAAAGCTGCCTTATTTCAGAACGGTAATATTGCTTATTTACTCTTAGGTCCTTCATGGGATTGGTATCAATATCACAAAGGACCCAACTCGACTCTAGGATTACCAATCTCTCATACATATGAATGGAAGCACGATACTTCATTAGGTATTCGTGAGAGTTTCAGAAACGACTTTGAAGGTGGCTCAATAATTTGGTTCCCGCAAGGAGATGCCCAAGTTATAGATAAAACGAATGCAGGTTGGATAACAAATATATACCCTGAGAAAGATGTTTATAGCAATCCTAGTATCACTCGATACGACGAATACATAGATTTCGAGTGGATTCCCAGTCACGAAGTCGGATCGATAAAACAAAATGCACACCTTGGACCCTCGATCAAATGTGAAACTGAGGTAGGTGGAATCTCTCTTTACAAAATATCTGTATCAATTCAAGGACATATCAGGATAGAAATAGATGAAAGAAACGTTCTCTCTCATGACAGTCCCGACCAGCTGTGGACCGGAGAAAGCACACAAATTAGATGGAGTAGCAAACAAATTGTTGTTAAGTTTTGGCAGGACCCCGGGAAGAAAGCAAAGATATATGTAACAGGCGTTGACCTCTTTCCAATACGAGATGTTTTTGCCTCCGAGGGAGAAATCGAAATAACCTCTATACCGGAATCTCCTCAGGTTCAATTTGCATCTTATGAACCACCTCCGTTTCCTGGCGGTAAAGGTGCCCCTCCTGTTCCGGTGGCATCTGCAACTTCTACCCTCTTAGTTATAGATGTCTCCGGCAGCATGGGAGAGCATTGGCGTGACGGCATCAAGATCGAATCAGCCAAGTCAGCGGCCAATCAGATCGTCAACATGATCCAGCAGGAAAGCCAGGTGAGTGGAGCAGCACATCAGGTGGGATTGGCAGCGTTCACGACCAATGCCATGCTCAAGCTAGGTCTCTCAACTGATTACGATCAAGCTCGAGAAAGCATTTCAGGACTCTACCCCCAAGCATATACCAACATCGGAGCCGGATTGACAGTGGCTAATGAGGCACTTTCACAATCCGCCCCGGGTGAGGATGAAATCATCATTCTCCTCAGCGATGGGTTGACGAATACTGGTCTTTCCTCCGCTGGAATCCTTTCAGGCCCTGTTCAAGATGCAATTGACGCTGGCACTTGCATCTATACCGTTGGCTTTGGCGATAAGGGCAACTTGGATGAAGACTTACTACGCCGGATTGCAGATGCTTCAGGCTGCGGTGAGTATTACTACGCATCAGTTGGCAGTGAATTGGAAAGGGTCTACATCCGTGTACGCCACGTATCTACTGGGGTCATGCTGGCCGAATTCACCGGTGATGTAGCTCAGGGGCAGACTGTGCAAGCGGGAACTTTCGACGTGCCGTCAGGTCAGGACGAGCTTGCTGTTACTCTACACTGGCCAGGTTCTGCTCTAGATTTGCAGCTTATGGACCCTAGGGGGAGGCTTGTCGATCAGAATTATCGTGGTGCGACAATTGAGACCTATCCTAACCTCATCTTTGCGTTGATCGAGCGCCCGCTACGAGGAACTTGGGAAGTTGTAGTTTACGGCCGTGAAGTCCCGCAAGGAGTGACGGATTTCGACACCATGATATCGACAAGAGCGGGAGCCGCAGTTCCTCCCTCAGCTGGCTCAGGCGTGGCTGTTGTGTTGCTGTTGCTCGTTGTGGGAGTTGTGGCAACCTATACCCTCGCTCGACGCCGACCTCAAGCCGGGGTTGGGCGACGCGCTGTGCAAGCCCCCGCTGCTTCACTCGCTGCCGTAAGTGGTCCTCTCGCCGGACGAAACACACCACTGCAAAGTAGCGGACTGCTTATTGGGCGCGGCTCGGGTTGCGATCTACGCCTGCAGGAACGGGCGGTCTCTCGTCAGCACGCACGCTTCCGCTATGCTCAGGGCGCCTGGTTCATCCAGGATCTGGGAAGTTCGAGAGGTACGTTCGTCAATGGAAAACGGATCCAGGCGACTCGCCTGAACCCGGGCGATCAGATCCAAATCGGGAGCAGCAAGTTTGTTTTGCAAGTGAATCCCTAAGCGATGGCCGATCTCGTGGGACAATCCCTATTAAATCGCTACTACCTTCGCGAGCACGTTGGTTCAGGTGGTATGGCGGATGTATACGCAACATGGGACAATCTGCGCTCGGTCAAGCTCGCAGTCAAAGTGCTCCGACGTGATTTGGCTAACAACCCTCGTTTCTTCCAGATGTTTGCGCAAGAGGCCGAACTGCTACGTAAGTTGGAGCATCCTAACATCGTTCGTCTGTATGAGTTTGAACGGCAGGGCGAATTCGTCTTTATTGTGATGGACTGGGTTGAGGGTACAAATCTCAGACAGTCGATTTCTGATCGCAAGGAACCTCACAGCCTGGAAGAAGCTTCTGAAATTTTACTGCCAATCATTTCAGCGCTCCATTACGCTCACCAAAACAAGGTCTATCACTGTGATGTCAAACCGGCCAATATCCTACTTCACGTCGACGGGCGTGCATTACTCACCGACTTTGGTGTCGCCCGTTTAGCGGCTGAGGAGGGTGGTGGTGGGACACCGCCTTATATGGCACCTGAGCAATTCTCAGGTGAGGGGATCGATGGGCGTACCGACGTATATGCGCTTGGGATCACAGTGTTCGAGATGTTAACCGGGGGTGTGCTACCTTTCCGAGGGATTACCCCTGACAGCGTCGGCACGACAACCAAAGAGCGCATCGGATGGGAGCATATTTACTGCTCGATACCCTCCCCACGCTCGTTCAACGGATCGATCCCTGAGTCTATTGAGAATGTGATCCTAACAGCCCTTGCTAAGCATAAGAATGCTCGATTTTCAACCCCCATGGCTCTATGGGAAGCTTTCGAGCATGCCAGGGCTGTCAGCGGTCGATCTGGCCGCGCACGTCGGCCATCAATTGAGAGAACATTCATCGCTCCAGAACCATCCCCGCGTAAGCCGAGAGTGCGAAGTCGTCTTCCAAGCACTCCTGCCAGACGTCCGCACGACCCGGATAAGCGAAGGGAACTTGGGATCATAGCAGGGCAGCCCCACCTTTTTGGAAGGGGGGGTGAACTGGCTGGACACGGCATCCCTATTACAAGTAATGGTCTTACGATCGGTCGAAGCGGTAACAACCATGTTCAAATCAGGAGGGATCGTAGCGTTTCGCGCCTGCACGCTCGCATTATACGAACCCGACGCGGGGTGTACATCCGGGACGAAAACAGTTCACTGGGCACCTTCGTAAACGGACAAAAGGTTGCCGGTCCAACTGCGTTGAACCATCGCGATGTTATTCGCATCGGTTACTACAACGAGTTCGAATATCGTGAAAGGTGATCACCAGTATGTCACACTTCATCGGTCAAGCCTTAATCTGGAAAAATCGAGTGGACGCTTTCGTCGCCATGGGCGGGATGGGTGCCGTTTATCAGGTGTGGGACAGATCTGTACCTGAGGGAGCAGGCTTATAAGGAGGTTTGTGTGAGTGTCTCCCTTATTGATCTGACTTTACTCAACCAGTTTCGAGTCGACACTTTCATTGCATCTGGAGGAATGGGTACTGTCTATCATGTCTGGGATCTTAAACGCAACGTACCACTAGCGATGAAGGTGCTCCACGCCGATTTGGCCGAGGATCCCTCCATCCTCAAACGCTTTCAGCGNNCTCGTGGAGCGCTTCATCGACGGCCCGACGTTGAAACAAGTCCTGCGTCGCCGGGAGGGGAAGCCTCTTCCTGTGGATGAAGCCCTGGTCTATTTGAAGGCACTTAGCAGTGCCCTGGGGTACGCACACAACCACGGAGTGGTGCATTGCGACGTGAAGCCCGGCAACGTCATGATCGATCAGGGCGGGAGTATCTACCTGACCGATTTTGGCGTGGCTCGACATGCAGAAAGCACGACGACGACCCTGGGCTTTGCCGGGACGGCGGCTTACATGGCACCGGAACAAATCCGAGGTGAAGCGGTCACGGCGCAGACCGATGTCTATGCCCTGGGGGTGATGCTTTATGAGATGCTCACCGGTCGGCGGCCGTTCCGAGGGGATGAATGGGAGACCGAGGGTCAAGGGTCAACGATAGCTGAGCGAGTGAGGTATGCTCATGTGCACTTAGAGCCTCCAAACCCGCAGGGGCTTAACACAAAGTTACAAGATAAGCTTGCAGCAGTGATTCTTAAGGCGCTAGCGAAGGATCCAAGAGACCGTTTCCTCAGCATGCGAGAGTTGTATGAGGGTGCATGCGAGGCGGTGGGTGTAACACCGGAGAAGACGCCGGATCGGTTGGTGGGAGTGGAGGGATTGGTGTTTGCTTCGACTTCTCAAGCGAGGGCCGAAGTCCTAGACTCAGTACAGCATGCACAGACCACCATAGAAGGTTCCCGTCGAATTTTGCCATGGCCGCTTGGGAATAAGGTTGCCATATTGACAGGTGGCGTTGGATTGGGGGCTTTTGCGATCGCGCTCATACTATCAATAATTTCCTCTGCAAGAATCACACGGACAAGTGCGAGGCAGGAAGGAATTGTACCTGAGTCGGTAAAGAAGTCCCCAGTTTCTTCACCCACTGTATTGCCAATGACCATGCTAACCCAGTCCTCTACTCGAACACCGACACTCATCGTTGGAACCAATAGGATTTCAGCTACAGACGACATGGTGATGGTTTTTGTGCCTGAAGGTGAGTTTCTATTTGGATCCACAAGCGACGACCTGGCACGCATGATATTGCTTTGCCCTGATTGCGATCCAGAAAGCATCATGGACCAAAGTCCGCAGCGTCGGATTTATCTTGACGGTTACTGGATTGACCAGACCGAAGTGACAAATGTGCAGTTTGCAAAATTCGTTTCCGAGACCGGTTACCTCACCACAGCTGAACAGCAAGGTAACTCTTCTGTACTCAACCCCAGCACTGGAAGATACTCAAGTGTAAAAGGTGCTAATTGGCGACACCCAAGGGGGGGTTCCTCTAGCATTGTTGGACGCGAGAATTATCCGGTTACACAAATGAGTTGGTACGATGCTGTGGCTTATTGTTCCTGGGCTGATCGCCGCTTGCCTACTGAAGCGGAGTGGGAAAAAGCTGCACGTGGCGCTGATGGACGTCTGTATCCATGGGGAAATGAACCACCGCAACAACAGCAATTGAACTACAACGTCAGTCAAAGAGGACCTGTGCTTGTTGGCAGTTACCCCGATGGAATGAGTCCTTATGGCGTGATGGATATGGCGGGTAATCTCTGGGAATGGGTGTCCGATTTTTACAATGTGTCGTACTACAGGGATGCGCCTGAGCGAAATCCCACAGGCCCATTAACTGGAGAAGGTCACACATTCCGAGGCGGATCGTGGGCGAGTGAGCATAGGACAGAGATGGTCTATGTCACAACCACTTATCGCCTCTGGAATCGCCCACATATAAGAAGCGATGTGCTTGGATTTCGGTGTGCTGCTGATGCCTCTCCATAATGACAACTGTGTCGATGTGATGTGCCTTTTTTATGATTGGGTCCATCTGACTGACATTCAACATGTGATCCACGCTGGAGGTTACGTTCACGATCAATATTTTAGTGATGTCCTTCTGGTCCAGCCATTGAATAGGGATTAATAGGTTGTCGATCAATATCGTAAACCAAATTCTGCTCGACCAATTCCGCGTGGAAGGTTTCGTAGCCTCCGGTGGAATGGGAACAGTGTATCGGGTGTGGGACTTGAAACGCAACGTTCCACTAGCGATGAAGGTGCTCCACACTGATCTTGCTGATGATCCATCAATCCTCAAACGATTCAAGCGAGAAGCCCGTGCTCTCGAAAAGCTCGCCCATCCCAACATCATCCCATTCTATGGGCTTCACCAAACACTGGACTTCGCCTTTCTCGTGGAGCGCTTCATC
>JABAOF010001255.1_pt5 | contig 12015 bp, 14 predicted proteins | sample 7062171 | NCBI WGS metagenome assembly JABAOF01 (sample SAMN14538628, study PRJNA623070) | marine sediment metagenome | biome: marine biome [ENVO:00000428]; feature: marine pelagic biome [ENVO:01000023]; material: deep marine sediment [ENVO:00002113] | place: India: Gulf of Khambhat ... | reverse complement strand
ATGAAGCAGCTGAACATAGCGATCGCGTTGGGGTTGGTGGCGGGGTTGCTGCTGGGACTGGTGGCCTCGATCACCGGGTCACCCTTCCTGATGGGAATCGCCCTGGGGGTCGAGCCTCTGGGCGACGCGTTCGTCGACCTGTTGAAGATGGTCGTGATCCCTCTGGTCACCTCAGTGATCTTCGTGGGCGTCGCGACCATGGGCGACCTCGGCAAGCTCGGGCGCCTGGGCTTCGGCACGCTGGCCTTCTTCGCCGTGACCACCGTGATCAGCGTGCTGCTCGGCATGGGGATCATGAAGGCAATGCTGCCCTTCGCCAGCGAGTCGCTCACCGAGATCGTGGGCGCGGGCACCACCGAGGCACCACAGCTGCCTGGCCTCATCGAGTTCCTCCTCGGCCTCATCCCGGCGAACCCGTTCGCCGCGGCCGTAGAGGGCGCGCTGCTGCCGCTCATCGTGTTCACCATCATGCTGGCGGCGGCAACGAGCGTATTGCCCAAGGATCAAAAGGGCGAGCTGCTGTCCCTCGCCAAGGCCCTAGCCGCTGCCCTCATCAAGCTGGTGCACTGGATCCTGCTGATCGCGCCGATCGGCGTGTTCGCGCTGGCTGCGCCCGTCACCGCCAAGGCCGGCTGGGCCATGCTGCAGAGCCTCGCGATCTTCGTGGTGGCCGTGCTCGTCGGCGAGATCATCTTCATTGCGGCCGTCTACATGCCAGTAGTGAAGTTCGTGGCCGGGATGTCGGTCAAGAAGTTCCTGAAGGGATGCGTCACGCCGCAGATCGTCGCCGCGACCACCGTGAGTTCCCCGGCCACCGTTCCAGCCATGCTCGAGGCCGCGGACGAGGAGTTCCACTGCTCACCCGTCGTGGCTGGCCTGGTCATCTCGCTCGGCGCGGGGGTCGGACGCGCCGGGGCGGCTCTGTTCCAGGGGGCGTGCATTGTGTTCCTCGCCTTCATCTACGGCGTGCCGATTCCTGTGGCCGGCATCGGAGGTGCGCTGCTCGCTACGTTCATCGTGTCGTTCGCAATCCCGAGCATTCCCGGCGGTAGCGTGTTGAGCCTCGCGCCGGCCATCGGCACGATCGGCATTCCGCTGGACGGGCTGGCGGTGCTGCTCGGTGTGGACCGGATCCCCGACATGGCGCGTACCGCGACAAACGTCACCGGCACTCTCACCGCCACCGTGGTGATGGACCGGTTCGAGGGCGGTGACGGCGCGGCCGAAGCACAGGCCGCCCCTGCGGCGTGAGCCCCGCGGGATGAGGCTCCCCACCGCCATCGCACTCGGCCTGGTAGCCGGGCTCCTCCTGGGACTCCTGGCTTCCATCACGGGGTCGCCGTTCCTCACGGGGATCGCGCTGGGCATCGAGCCGCTCGGCGACGCGTTCGTGGACCTCCTCAAGATGGTGGTCATCCCGCTCGTCACCTCGGTGATCTTCGTTGGCGTGGCGAACATGGGCGATCTCAAGAAGCTGGGACGCCTCGGCGTGGGCACGCTCCTCTTCTTCGCGGCCACTACCGTGGCGAGCGTCCTCCTGGGGATGGGCATCATGAGCGCGTTCCTACCCATGGCGAGCGAAGCGGTGACCGAGGCCGTGACGGCCGGGGCGACGGAGGCACCCGTGCTACCGGGCCCCGTCGAGTTCCTGCTGGGCCTCATCCCCTCGAACCCGTTCGCCGCTGCGGCCGACGGGGCGCTCTTGCCGCTGATCGTGTTCACGATCCTGCTGGCGGCGGCCAGCACCGCCCTGCCCCAAGAGCACAGCGACCGGCTGCTCTCCCTGGCCACGGCGCTGGCGGCGGCGCTCACCAAGCTCGTGCACTGGATCCTGCTGGTGGCACCCATCGGTGTGTTCGCCCTCGCGGCACCGGTGACCGCCCGGGCGGGCTGGGCCATGCTGCAGAGTCTCGCCGCGTTCATCCTGGCGGTGTTCGTGGGGCTGGTGATATTCGTAGCCGCCGTCTACCTGCCGGTGGTGCGGCTCGCGGGGATGTCGGTACGCACGTTCCTGCGCGGGTCGGCCAGCCCGATCATCATCGCCCTCTCTTCGGCCAGCTCGGCGGCAACGCTTCCCGCCATGCTCGAGGCGGCTGACGAGGAACTCAAGCTGTCGCGTCCGGTCACGAGCTTCGTGGTTCCGCTCGGGTCCGCCGTGTGCCGCGCGGGGAGCGCGCTGTTCCAGGGAGCGGCCATCGTGTTCCTGGCTTGGTTCTTCAGCGTGCCACTGGAGGCCGCGGGCATCGGTGCCGCGCTGCTCGCCACTTTCATCGTCTCGTTCACGGTGGCCGGCATCCCCACCGGCGGGGTCCTGAGCCTGGCGCCAGCGTTGGGCAGCGTCGGCATACCGCTCGATGGCCTGGCCGTGCTGCTCGGCGTCGACCGGGTCCCCGACATGGCCCGTACCGCAACCAACGTCACCGGGACGTTGGTTGCCGCGGTGGCGGTCGATCGGTGGGAGGGCCTACATGCCGGAGGTCTCGACCGCGCCGCAGGTGCGTAGAGCCGTACCGGCTCCCCTGGGGCATCGGGCCACCCCATCTCTCACCATGTTGTTCCGCCTCGCCGCCGACCTCCTCATGCTGCTCCACCTCGCATTCGTGGTGTTCGTAGTCGTCGGCGGCTTCCTGGCGTGGCGCTGGCGCGGGCTGGCGTGGGCGCACATTCCGTGCGCCCTCTGGGGGGCGGTGGTCGAACTCATGGGGTGGGTCTGTCCGCTCACCCCGTGGGAGGTCGCGCTGCGGCGACAGGCCGGTCAGGCGGGGTACGAGGGCGGTTTCATCGAGCACTACATCCTACCGATCATCTATCCCGGCACCCTCACACCGGCGACCAAGGTCGGGCTCGGCCTGCTCGTCGTCGTGGTCAACATCTTCGCCTATGCCGTCTACCTCCGAGGCCGACCCAAGCGCTGACTGAGCCCGTCCCGGCTCGAACATCGCGCTAGCCCTCCGAAACCGGTACGGCCTGGGTAGATTCTCTTGTCCCGCCGAGCGCGAACGAGGTTCTGACAACATGAAGCTCCAACTCCACTGGCAAATCCTCATTGCGATGGTTCTGGGCGTCATCGTCGGGATCGTCTTCCAGGTCATCTACGATGCAGAGCCCTCCGGCTGGCTATTCGGCCTCATCGTATCACTGGGCACGATCTTCATCCATCTCCTGAGAATGGTCATCGTGCCTCTGATCTTCAGCTCCATCGTCAGCGGAGTATCGAGCGTCGGTGACGGGAAGCGGATCGGCATGCTCGGCGTCAAGACCTTCACCTACTACTTCGTATCCAGCCTGCTCGCCATTCTGATCGGCATCATGGTCACCAACGCGTTCAAGCCCGGCGTTGGCGCCAACATCCCGGTGGGCGAGGGTTTCGACCCGTCTTCGTTGAGCACGCCGCGGTCTGCCGGCCAAATCCTCATCGACATGATTCCCCTGAACCCGATCGAGGCCATGTCCTCGGGCCACATGCTCGGGATCATCTTCTTCTCGATCTTCCTCGGTTTCGCGATCACCAGGGTCAGCGAGAGGAATCGTGAGACCCTGCGCGGGTTCTTCGAAGCGTTCTTCGAGGCGATGATGAAGATCACCCAGGTGGTGATCAGCTTCGCGCCGTTCGGGGTGTTCGGTCTGATCGTCGCCACCGTAGCCTCCGCGGGGGTCGGCCTATTCATCACTCTGGGCCTCTACATCGGGACGATTCTCAGCGGATTCCTCATCCACCTGCTCATCGTTCTTCCGCTGCTCTTCTATTTCGCGACCCGGATCAACCCGATCTACCACTTCAGGGCCATGAGCGCTGCCATGGTCACCGCGTTCTCGACCTGCTCCTCGAACGCGACCCTCCCCGTCACCATGAGCGACGTCGAGAACAAGGCGGGGGTATCCAACACGATCTCGAGCTTCGTCCTGCCGATGGGGGCGACGGTGAACATGAACGGCACGGCGCTCTACGAGTGTGCCGGCGTCATCTTCATCAGTCAGGTCTTGGGTATGCAGCTCGAGTTCTCACAGCAGTTCCTGATCGTGCTGACCGCGTTGCTCTCCGCAGTCGGGGCGGCCGGCATTCCCGCAGCCGGTGGTGTCGTCGTCATCTTCATCGTCACACAGGCGATCGGTTTCACCGATGCTCAGGTCGGGCTCATCATCGGCACCATGCTGGCAGTCGACCGCCCGATCGACATGTTCCGCACCACGATCAACATCTTCAGCGACAGCGTCGGCGCGGTGATCGTCGCGAAGAGCGAGGGCGAAACGAACTTCTACCCGGCCATGACCTGACCATACCGATGCCGGAGCGGCTGCGCACAGGCGACTCCGCCTCACTCCGAGGAAATGCCGAACGCTGATTACTTGGGGAATCTCCCACCCCTGATCCCTCGCGAGGTGATCTTCGGCAACCCCGAGCGGGCCGACGCCAAGATCTCCCCCGACGGGACCCGCATGGCCTACCTGGCGCCCGATGACGGGGTGCTCAACGTGTGGGTCGGCGCGGTCGGTGGCGAAGACTACCGTCCCATCACCCACGACCGCGACCGCGGCGTGCGCATCTACTTCTGGGCCCACGACGGCGAGCACGTGCTGTATCTGCAGGACGTGGGCGGCGACGAGAACTGGCGGCTCCACAAGGTCCACCTCGCCTCGGGGAGCGTCACAGATCTCACACCCTTCGAGAACGTCCAAGTGCAGGTCGCGGCGCACGACAAACGGCGCCCCAACGAGCTCCTCGTGGCGATGAACAAGAAGGACCCGCGTCTCCACGACGTCTATCGCCTGGACCTCACCACCGGACGGCTTGAGCTCGTGACCAGGAACCCCGGGAACGTCATGGGATGGGTCGCCGACGCGGACCACCGGGTGCGGGCGGCGCTAGCCGCGACGCCGGAAGGCGGGACGGAGCTGCTGGTGCGCGGTGAGCCGGAGGGCGAGTGGCGTTCGCTCCTCACCTGGAGCCCGGAGGACTCCCTCACGAGCGCGCCGTACAGTTTCACGCTGGACGGCGAGTCTCTCTACCTGGTGGACTCCCGGGAGTCGAACACCGCACGACTGGTGCGCATGGAGATCGCCACCGGCGCGATCCAGTTGTTGGCCGAGGACCCGGAATACGACGTGAGCGGCGCCATCGTGCACCCCGACACCAAAGAGGTGCAGATGGTGGCGTTCACGAGAGCCCGGAAGGACTGGATCGCCCTGGACCCGGCGGTCGACGCGGACCTCAAGGAGATCGCCAAGCTCAACCCCGGAGACTTCGAGCTGGTGAGCCGCACGCACGGCGACGACGTGTGGGTCGTGGCGTACACGGAGGACAACCGCCCCATCTCCTACTACGCGTACGACCGCAGCGAGAAGCAGGCAAGGTTCCTGTTCTACAGTCGGCCGGTGCTGGCCCAGTACACGCTCGCCCACATGAAGCCCATCTCGTTCCAGGCACGCGATGGGCTCACGATTCACGGCTACCTCACCCTGCCTGTCGGCGCACAGGGGCCGCTGCCCCTGGTACTCAACGTCCATGGCGGCCCCTGGCACCGCGACGTGTGGGGCTACGACCCGGAGTCACAATGGTTCGCCAACCGCGGCTACGCCTGTCTCCAGGTCAACTTCCGCGGCTCCACCGGATACGGGAAGGGGTTCCTGAACGCGGGGAACCGGGAGTGGGGCGGCAAGATGCATGACGACCTGGTGGACGCCGTGAAGTTCGCCGTCGAGAAGGGCCACGCGCACCCGGGACGCGTCGCTATCTACGGAGGCTCGTACGGCGGCTACGCGGCGCTCGTGGGAGCCACGTTCACGCCCGAGATTTTTTGCTGTGCCGTGGACATCGTGGGGCCGAGCAGTCTGATCACCTTCATCGAGACGATCCCACCGTACTGGTCCACCTACCTGCAGATGCTCCATGAACGAGTCGGCGAGCCCGAACGGGACGCCGAGTTCCTGAAGTCCCGCTCACCACTATTCCACGTGGACCAGATAAGGATCCCCATGCTCATCGCCCAGGGGGCGAACGACCCACGCGTGAAGCAGTCCGAGTCGGAGCAGATCGTGGCGGTGATGCGGGACAAGGGGATCGACTACGAGTACATGCTTTTCGAGGACGAGGGACACGGGTTTGCGAAGCCGGAGAACCGCCTCAAGTTCTATGCAGCGGCCGAGCGGTTCCTGGCGGAGCATCTCGGCGGACGGTTCGAGGACGGCGGCGCATAGCCGGCACAACCCGAGGCGGCGCATATGGGACTGAAGCAGCGGATTGGGGGACTTTGGGACCGGATCCGGCTGGTGCTGGTGGCCGTGCTGACGGCGCTGGTGCTGCTATTCGCGGTGCAGAACCTGCACGCGGTGCGGATCGACATCGTATTCTGGCAGGTCGCGGCGAGCGCCTCCCTGCTGGTGCTCGGGTCGTTCCTGGTGGGGCTGCTCGTGGGCGGCGTAACCACCTTTTACTACAAGGGACGGTTCTCGAGGGAGCGCCGCGCGCACAAGCGGGCGGTGATGGACAAGGCGGCTGCGGAGGAGAAGGCGGCAGTGGCGCAACTGGAGCCGCCCGCTGCACCGGAGCAGCCGGTTCCCGAGGAAGGCCAAGCCGCCGAGCCCAACGAGTAGGTCACATACGACAGCGCCCGGCTCGACGGCCGGGCGCTGTTTCCTACATCTCGCCTTCCGGTGCCGGTTCGGTCGACGCCCCCGCGCTGTACATGCTGTCTCTGTGCTCCCAGCACCAGTCGTAGAACATCTGTGTGGCGTCGGGGTACCGCTCGTTCGCGCGTGAGACCAGCTCGCCCCAGCCTTCGAGGAACGCCGCTATGCTCTCGGCGGTGTACCAGTAGAGCACGTTCCACTCATCCCCCCAGGCGTGGAACGCCGAGCCGGCCGCCTGGAGCTTCCCCTCGTTCACCAGTTCCTGGGCGATGGGGATCCACGCCGTGTCGGCAAAGGCGCGGATCTCGCCCACCTTGTCGAACTTACACTTGTTCTGGGACACAACGAGGGTCTGGGCCTGTGCCGCGGGCGCTACGAGGAGGAGGAGGGCCGCGGCGAGAACGATGCGACGCATTGCACGCCTCCAGTTCTGCGGGAACAATGAAGCTATCCGCGGGACGGCGGGGTGCAAGCACGTCGGCCCGTTAGTCGGGCCGGCGGGGCGGGTCGATTCCCGGCCGGGTGGGTCGCTGACCCGCTATACGAACCGGGTGCAGTACACCGGCGGCAGGTTCGCCGATACAAGGGACCAGGAGTCACCCTGATCCTCCGATACCCACACGGAGCCCGTGGTACTCCCGAACACCAGCCGGTCACCCGCCTCGTCCACGTCCAGCGCGTGCCGGAACACCAGATCGTAGCCGTGCTCCTGCGGCAGCCCCCTGGTCAGCACCTCGAATGACCTCCCGCCGTCCCGCGTGCGGCTCACCACCACGCGGCCGTCCATGGGAATGCGCCGCTCGTCGGCGATGGCCGGCACGAGCCAGGCCGTGTCGGGATCCTTCGGATGCACTGCCGCGGCGAATCCGAACGTCGAGGGTGGAACGTCCTTCACTTCCTGCCACGTCGCAGCGCTGTCAGTCGAGCGAAACACGCCGTTGTGGTGCTGCACCCAGTATGCATCAGGCACTTCCCTGCACTGCACCACGCGATGAGGATCCTGTATGGCTGGCTCGTGTTTCTGCTCCGGCGGCATGTACGCGGCCCACATCCCCTCGGTCCGGCAGTCCCACGACCTACCTGCGTCCTCGCTGACCCATAAGCCGCCGCACGAGATGCCGACCGTGAGCCGACCAGCATCCCGTGGATCCACGCATACGGAGTGAATGCCGGGGTAGTCGTAGCCCCCGCCGAACCACTGCTTCCTGGCCGGCTCGTTCCACAACGACTCCACGAGCTCCCACGAGTCGCCGCCGTCGTGCGACTCGAACAGCCCGCCCGGAATCGTGCCGCACCACAGGTGGCCCGGCTTGTGCGGATCGCCCGCTTCCAGCGCCCAGATCAGGGACAGCCTCCAGGGAATCTCCTTGCCGAACGCGTTGACATCGGGCGCGGCACCTGCAGGACGCTCGGGATATGCCGGCGTCGCGCACTCCTTCCAGGTTGAGCCGCCGTCCCGCGAGCGGTGCAGCTTGCAGCCAAAGTGCCCGTGCGCCAGACCGGCATAGATGGCCCCGTCCCGCGGGTCGCGCAGCACCATCGACACATGGTCGCCCAGAAACGACGCGGTGCTCACTCCCCACTCACATGCTCCACCGCGCTGAAGAGTGAACAACCCCTTCCTGCTCGCGACGAGAATGCGGTCACTCATGGCTCATCCACCTGAGAGGGCCTGCAACACGTAGACCTCGGCTGAGCTCGACACACGATCGGTCAGGCCCGTCCTATCCTGGATGGGCTCGCCGTCTACGAAGATCACCATGTGGGCGCGCAGGGCTCCCTGCTCATCGAGCACATAGCCGCGGGCAGCCGCGTACCGCGCGAACACCACGTCCAACACCTCGCGCACCGTGTCGCCGGGCGCATCGCTGGGTGGGACGGCCACGTGCCGCGCGAGGTTCGACGTGAAAACGACCCTGGCCACGTCAGGCTTCTCTCTCGACCTGCTGCGCCGCCCATGCGATCACCGCGATGACGGCGACCGCCACGCACTGAAACACCGGAACGAGATAGAAGCTGAACGTGCCATGCCCCGGTGGGCCGGCGTACAGCGGCGAGTACGCCCAGGCCGCGAACGCCAAGATCCCAATCGCCCCGATGAGGACGACCGTTGCCGGCAGCGTGGCAGCGCCGACGCGACGGCTCGTAACGGCCAGCAGCACGTAGGGCATGAGGCCGGCCAGCGTCGGCGGAACCAGGCCGAGCACGATGTCACCCACGCTCGCTTCAGCCGATTGGATCACCATCGCCCTGGTCAGGTACACCGTCAGAGCCACGGTGCCGACCGCGCCCAGTACTAGCAGTGCAGACGTGGCGAGCGTCAGTGTGCGACTCCCTGCCGAGTTCTGCTCGTTCATGCCACCATCGGGGATTGCCTACTCGGTCACTCGGGATTAAGCGGCCGGCTCGGCCCTTCCGCAACCCACTGGCGGGGAGGCGTTACCGTACCCCGTTACCCACGTACTCGTAGACGATGCCGGAGATGTCTGCGATCAGCTGGTCGGCTACGTCGCCATCCTCGATACCGCGGGTGAGCACCACCAGCACGTAGCCTTTCCCGTCTTCGACATACACGATCCCACCGTCGTGGCGTATCCTGGTGATCGAGCCCGTCTTGTGCGCGACCTGCGTTCCCTCCGGGAGCCCCGCCGGGATCCCCTCGTTGAATTGCTGCCGTGAGAGGACCCCCACCATCTCGCGGCACGACTCGGTACTCGCGGCCCGGTCCTCCGCGATCGCGCCGAAGATGATTCCGAGGTCACGCACCGTCGTGGTGTTGGACAGCCCCGCACGATACGCCTTGATGTCCTCCACGCCCCGCAGAACCTCGATGGAGTCGGCACCCAGTTGCCGCATGGTGTCCGTCACCCGCGCCCCTCTGACCTCCTCCATCAGGATGTTGGTCGCGAGATTGCTGGACACCGTGATCATGAGCTCGATGAGCTGGCGGATCGATTCCTTCTCGCCGATCCTGGCGTAGAGGGTGCCCTCCGAGTCGTCGGGCGCGCCCAGCTCGTAAGGCGATCCATCTACGATGGAGGAGAAGGTGTTGGTGACGGTGAGACTGTCGTCGAGGTGCAGCCGACCCGCCTCCGCATCCTGGTATAGCTGGATCATGACGGGCACCTTCATCATGCTTGCGGCGTGCAGGCGCATGTCTGGGCTGAGCAGCACCGAGTCACCGGACCGAAGGTCGCGGAAGTAGACCGCCACGACGTCATGCTCGGTCTCGGCCACGCGGGCCTGGATGCTCGCCTCGAGCTCGGCCGTGCGATCCACGGCGCATCCCACTGCGCCCGCAACGCTACACAACACGGTGAGCACCACCGCACACGCTCGGACAGCCCCTGGCAGGAACATCGTGGCTTCCACCTCCCGTGACTTCGCGGTCAGGCGAGGTGCTCGCGCACCGCATAGAGGGCCAGCTCCACACGGTTGCGCACCCCGAGCTTGCCCATGATGCGAGCGACGTGATTCTTGACGGTCTGCTCGCTCAGATTCAGCCGCTCAGCGATCTCACGGTTGCTCAGGCAATCGACGACCAGCCCGAGCACCTCGACCTCCCGCGCCGTGACGCGCGCCGCCGGGGTCTTCGCAGCCGTCTCCGGCACGAGCGAGTCGAGCAGGTACCCCGAGACGGCCGGGCCGGCCCAGATCTCGCCCTCGTTGATCGCGTTGAGCGCGCTGAGCAGCTGCTCCGGAGTGCAGCCCTTGGGGATACAGCCCCTTGCGGACTGCCGCAGGGCGAGGAGGCAGCACTCGCGTACCTGTTTGAGAACGTCGTCATCGGGCCACTTGTCCCGGGGCCCCAACAGCAGCGCGCGCAGCGTGCAGTCGCGGTCGTCGTGATCCACCATCATCATGATGCGACACGCCGGGTACTTTACGGCCAGGGAGCGTAGCAGCGTGCTGTCCTCGCGGCGCAGCCGGTCGTCCATAATCAGCAGCCCGGGCTCATGCTCCTCCATGGCGGGCCCGAGGGCATTCACCCCCTCGACCGATCCGACCAACTCGAAATCGTCGGCGTCGCACAGGGTGGCCTCGACGCCGATCCGCACGAGCGGCTCGCTGAGTGCGACGAGCACTTTCGCCATGAGTGATCTAAGTATAGCAAGTTGGCTACCTTATGCCGCACGGCGGGCCCGTCGACCCTCTGTGCCGACAAGCGCCGCCCCCAACGTGAGCCCATGGCCAGACTGATACGCTACGAGTACCGCCGACCGGGCAAGCCAGTCCAGGTCTACGAGGAGTGGTTGGTGGTGGACCGGCCCGACGCGAAGGTGCTGCTGCAGGAGTATGGGGGGCCCGACCTGGAGGTCGATGGTGCGCCCATGCTCGAGCACGGGGCGTACGCGGTGTGGTACGTGTTCCCCGGCAGGTGGCACGACATCGCGCGCTTCCACCTGCGTGACGGATCTCTCACGGGGTTCTACACCAATCTATGTCGGCCCGTCGAGTTGGCCGACGATCGCTGGGTCGGCAATGACCTCTTCCTCGATCTGTGGCAGCCGGCAGGCGGGGAGCCACGCTGGCTAGATGAGGATGAGCTCGCCGCCGCCGTGCGCAGTGGGGTCATCGACGGCGCCACCGGCAAGCGGATCCGGAACGAGCGCTCGCTCATCGACCTGCAGGTGGCGCAGCGCGCTTGGCCGCCGCCCATAGTCCGAGATCTGAGCCTCGAACAGGTGCGCGCCCTGAAGCAGCAACCGTGACCTCGCGTCTTTCGTATTGGGCCTCGGCGCCCCATTTTCGGGATACCGAGACCCTCACCATCCCAGGGGCACTCTAATGTCTATTCGCCGCCGGCTCCTCGATGTCACCGGCATGCAGCCGATGGCGCACAGACCGCCGCTCTCCAAGCGATTCTGGCTCTACTCCGCCGCGGCCTTCTTGATGCCCGTCGTGGTTCAGATCGTGCTGCCGGAGGATCCTGGCCTCACCGACGAGCTGGTGTGGCTGGCCACCCTCGCCCCGGCGTTCTTCCTCTCGCTACACTACGGGCTCAAGGGCGCCTTCGCGGCGCTCATGATGGGCACCGTCCTGTTCGTGGTAGTGCAGCTGGTCGTGGCGGTGAACTTCACCCCGGACGACTGGCGCATCACCGTCCCGATCTACGTGGCGTACGGGACCCTGGCGATCAGCGTCGGGTGGCTGTCAGAGCTGTTGCACTCCTACTACAACCGTACACTCTCCAACGAGCGCATGGCCGCAATCGGCCAGTTCGCAGTCACGGTGCGGCACGAGATCAACAACGCCCTGACGGCGATCGTCACCGAGAGTCAGCTACTGTCCGAGACCGAGCCGGAGCTCACGAACGAGCAGAGGGAGTCCGCCAACAATATCCACCAGGCGGCCATGCGGATCGCCGCCAGCGTCCGCAAGATCACC
>JABAOF010026601.1_pt2 | contig 12022 bp, 10 predicted proteins | sample 7062171 | NCBI WGS metagenome assembly JABAOF01 (sample SAMN14538628, study PRJNA623070) | marine sediment metagenome | biome: marine biome [ENVO:00000428]; feature: marine pelagic biome [ENVO:01000023]; material: deep marine sediment [ENVO:00002113] | place: India: Gulf of Khambhat ... | reverse complement strand
CGTAGGCAATAAGCAGAACCCAGGCGATAATCGAGAACGTCTCATTAAGGCGCTTGAGGAGTGGGGAGCGATCTTGCTTTCTCCGGCTGATCTGGTTAAGGATGTAGATCAACACCAAAATCACCAGCAAAAATAGCCATTTGCGCAATGTGTAACGGACTCCTCGCTGATCACCCTAAGACGGGCAAAAGCATTATTGAAGAAAGATCGATTTAAGTCAAGGTAGTTCTTTCTGGACTATTATCAAAAATTGTTAAATCCCATATTTATAAAGAATGACTTGCTCTAGCAATTCAGAAATAGATTTGTTCTATTGTAACTGAATCATAAAGGAATCGTATAAAGAATTAAAGAAGCATGGATAATCTCAAGCTTTAAAGGAGATATAAATGAGAAGACGTTGCTTCATTTTGCTTGCTTTTATCATTTCGATTTCCATATCTGGAATCTATGCCTCTGGAGAAAAACTCGCTCTTTTAGGCGGAACAGTCATCGATGTTTCCAGTTACGGGCTTTCCCAATCGGACATTGAAAATGCTGTTGTTGTCATCGAAGGGAGAAAGATAACAGCCCTAGGAAGGAAGAGAGAAGTAAAGATACCTGAAAAAACCCAGGAGATCGATATCGAAGGCAAGTATATCCTGCCAGGGCTCATCGATGGATTTGCTGCACTGGATAATCAGTCATACGCTAATGCCTACCTTTATATGGGAGTCACATCCATTATCGGAATCTGCGGAGGCCGCAGAGGCCCTCTTTTCGAAAATGCAAATCCCTCACCCCACATCTATCATTTTGCAGGAATAGGGAGCTCAAGGACAGAAACAGAAAGAATACTCCAGGAAATAGACGCTCTGGCGGAGCAAGGGGTGAAAGTTCTGCTCCTCCACTATGGGCTCACATCAGACCAGGTGAAACAAGCCGTCGAGAAAGCACATAAGCTGGGCATGGTCACCATAGGTGAACTCGGCCATACTTCATATCTAGATGCTATGAAGTTTGGGGTGGACGCCTTCGTCCATTTTTCTAGATATTCAGTGGAGCTGGCTGACGCCGAGTTGAAAGCCAGAATAGCTGATCAACCTTTTGGACCTCCGGCGAGAATGTTTAGAAGATGGCTGGGGAACCTGGATCCCAAAGATGGGAGAGTGACAGATTATGCCAAGGTCCTTGGTTCCAGCGGAGTGGCTCTTATGCCAACGTTGAGCCTGTACTGCACCGAGCTTCCCGGCCTTGATAATCCGTGGAAGGAGGCAGTGGCAAAAATATTAAATCCTGAGGATATCCATTATCCTTTGGATAGATCAACAGGAAAACATAGCTTTGCGGCTGAAATAAGGAAGGTTTTCATCAAAGAAGCTGAAAATACTTTAAAAATTCAAAATCAGTATTACAAAGCAGGATCAAGGCATCTGGCTGGAAGCGGAACCGATGTATTCGGGACCATGCCGGGGATTTCCCTCCATCAGGAACTCGATCTGCTTACGAAGGCGGGGCTGAGCGAAAGGGAGGCCCTTGCCTCTGCTACAGGAAATTTTGCCACTGTTTTCGGATGGAAAGAAACAGGGCAAATCAAGCCTGGCTGCCGTGCGGATATTGTTGTCACGGAGAAAAATCCTTTAGAGAACATTAAAAATCTCAAATCAATTTCTCTTGTTATCCTGAGTGGACAGGTCATTGACAGAGAAAAACTGCTCCAGCTCGATTGATCTATTTAAAATTACTTCGTAATAAAACCATCCAGAGGACTTTTTTATCTCGAAGTACATACTCATAACAATAAATCCTAGGGCTAGTATCTTATCCATTTAATCAGGTTTGTTCGGCCTGAGCTAAGGAGTTTTCCTTAATTTTTTTCCAACCGTTTTTCTAACAACGGTTTTCTATGTTTTGAAAATGAAAATTGTCGTGTATGACGTAAAAATTTATGGAAAAGGAAGTCCTCGGCAGGAATTTCCTGATGATTGACTTTTCCATTTGCCCTGTGATAGTGTCAGCCTTCAATGTCAGCAGGTGAAAAGTGAGGAGGTATTTATGCGATTCTATTTAAAAAAACGGACTCTTTATTTCACTGTTTTTATGCTTGTTTGGATTTTCTCGTTTGCCTTTTCTCAAGATTTTGAAAAAATCGAGATCGAAACAGTCATAGTCACGGATAACGTTTACATGCTTATAGGTTACGGAGGCAATATAGGTGTCTCCGTAGGCGAAGATGGAGTCTTGCTCATTGACTGCCAGGTTCCCCAAATGGTAGAAAAGATTAAAGCCGCGGTTTCGAAGCTCAATGAAGGCCCGATTCGCTTTGTCCTCAATACTAACTGGCACTATGATCATGCGGATGGAAATGAGCTTATGGCTAAAGCCGGCGCCATTGTTATTGCCCATAAGAACTCCCGTAAACAGATGTTGAGCGAGTGGATTGCTCCAGAAATAAGTCCAGATTTTAAGGTGCCTCCTTATCCGGAAGCAGCTCTTCCTGTGATTACTGTTGATGATTCCATGACATTGCACTTTAATGGCGATGAAATCCAGGCGATTCATTTTCCCAATGCACACTCTGATGGTGATTTAGCTTTTTATTTTCAAAAAGCGAACGTCATTCACTCCGGTGACCTTTATTTTTCTAACGGGTTTCCTTTCATCAATGTTACAAGCGGAGGGACTATTGACGGTATGATTCGAGCCACAGACAGAATCCTTTGCATGATTAATGCCAACACAAAGGTGATTCCTGGTCACGGGCCTTTGTCAAGTCGTGAAGAACTGCAGGCCTATAGAGATATATTAGTAACAGCGCGAGAACGGATTGCAAAACTCATTGAAGTAGGGAAGACTCTTGACGAGATCCTCGAAGAGAAGCCGACAGAAGGTCTTTACAAAGGTGAAAAATCTTCCCTTCCGGCCGAGGTATTCATCAAAGTCATCTACATGGATCTTACTAAGGATTGAAAGAAAAACAACACGAAAATATTAAAAAATTATCGATATGAAATTCATAAATTATTGTAATTAAACAAATTAAGCTTTACTTTGACATCAAAAAAAGCCTGATAGGCAAGATACAATTATATCTACTATAATAGGGGAGAGGTTTTTTATTGACTCAATACATATATAGGCTAAAAATCAAGGAAAGAATTCTTATAAAGTAAAAATAAATGTGATGACATGATTCTGGATAAGGCAAAGCTTATATGGACTATATTGGTCGCTTTAAAATGAGAATATAAGTAACATAATTCTAAAATTTGCTGGGTTTATTGGTGGGAGTTCTAATATAGGACTGTAATATNNATTGGTGGGAGTTCTAATATAGGACTGTAATATGAAAGCTGTAATAGCACCACTTCATCTTCAGGTCTGCTTGCACAAAAAAAGACATTAGGAGAGCGTCTTGCTTGTTTTATTGAAATGCTCGAACATCTAAATCTTGAAGTAAAACTTTCTGAAATTGGAAAGCTAAAATCAGAACTAGAAGATTGTGTTTTATTGATACTCACAACACGGCCAAAAAAATATCCTTATAATAATTGGGAGTTAAAACTTTATAATAATTGGGAGTTAAAACTTTTTAGAAAGTTTGTCGAGAATGGTGGAAGTCTTCTTCACTTGTCCAATCATAAACCTTTTCACAAAGAAGATTCTAAATTATGTAAGAAATTTGAATATGAATTCTGCAACAAATGGCATAAGAGCCGAAATAATGAAATTTTTTCTGTTAAGGTCGATTATGAACCTTTAAATCGGTTTCAATTAAATTGGGGGCAGAAGTGGAAGTTTTCCATAAGAAACTGTGGTAGCAAAAATATATAAAAGTTCTAACACATCCATAATAGCCACATTGCCAGAAGTTGCTATTGAAAAAGATACAGGGGAATAAGGTCAAGATTCAATATTTGCGATTTATTGTCATTATTTTAGAAAACGTGATCGTATTGTGGCGATTGCAGATTCGGGAATAATCGGAAAGCCTACAAAAAATTATAGACATCCAGGTCCAGGATTATTGGTTGGTGATAATGGGTGTATAATAACAGATATGATAAGATGGCTTACTCACCAGATATAAATAGAGATATAATTAAGTTATAAACAATTGCACAAAATATGGGCGATTGAAATTTCCACAAGGTGAGGAAATTTCCATCTTATTTGATATCAGGTAATTNNCGCATAAGATATATTATGTCAACTTTTTTACCTATTTATATTACTTTTGTTTTTTCTTTAATTTTTTTATCACTTCTTCTAATATTTTTATTATCTCTTCCCTTGTCACATTTTGTTTTTTAAACTCTATCCTTAATTTGAAAAAATCTGCTTTTGGGGTGTAGTTATAGACAAAATGCCTTATTTTTTTTATTTTGCCTTTTAATTTTTTTGATAATTCTCTTGTATCTTCACGTCTTAGATCTCTATCCTTTATTTCAGAAATAAGCTTGTACATAGCCTCTCTATTTTTTTGTTTTGCTATCTCAATAAGTATGCTTCTGCTCATTATCTTGTTTTCTTTGCAATAATCTCTTAACTCTTTTGGGATTTTACTTATATTTATCGTCTCTGTGATTGTAGACCTAGCTTTTCCTATTTTATTTGATATCTCATTATGACTATATCCATAGTTTTCTGCTAATGATTTTAGTCCATCGGCTTCTTCAAAAACATCTAGATCTTTCCGTTGCAAATTTTCTATCAAAGTCAATTCCAATGCTTCATTGTCTTCAACATTCATCTCAATACAAGGTATTTCTTTTAAACCTATATTTTTGCAAGCGATAAATCTTCTTTCGCCGGCAATGATTTCATATCTTCCTTCCTTGGGTTTAACTAGAATTGGCTCAAGAATTCCTTTTGATTTTATCGAGGCCATTAATTCTTTTATATTTCCTAATTCGCTTCTTGNNCAATAATTTCATACCTGTTTTCTATAGGTCTAACGAGAATGGGCTCCAAGATACCTTTTGATTTTATGGAGGCCATTAATTCATCCATATCACCTAATTCGCTTCTTGCTTGACGAGGATTAGGATCAATTTTTTGCACAGCAATCATTCTTATGGTAGGGCCTACAGGACGAGATGATATTAATTCGACAAAATGATTATCATGTCTCATTTTTAATGAATCCGGAAGTCCTGTTTTTCTAGTTTTTTGCACGTCTTATTATCTCCTCAGCTACTTTTTTATATTGAATTGCACCCACAGAATTAGGAGCATACGTAAAAATCGATTCTCTATAAGCAGGGCTTTCTTCGAGTTTTACGCTTTTTGAGATAATTGTCCTAAATACGGTTTTACCAAAAACTTTTTTTATTCTTTTGACAGCATCTTTTGATATATTTGTCCTTTTATCGTGAAGCGTTATCAGAATTCCTATTATCTTTAACCCTGTATTGGCAATTTTCTTAACTTTTTCAATTGTTTCGAGCAAATCGTCAGACCCCTCTAGACTCAAATAGGATGATTGAATCGGAATTAATAGCGAATCAGCAGCCACTAAAGCGTTTAGGGTAATAATACCTAAAGTGGGTGGCGTATCGATTATTATGAAATCATATTGATTTCTTACGGGCTCTAAAATATCTTTCAACCTGAAATGCCCGTCTATTTTTCCTAAGAGCATTGTTTCAATTTTGGCCATAGATATTCTTGAAATGACTATATTCAATCCTGGTATCGTAGACTTTACGATAGATTCTTTGATTTTTTCACTCTCATTCATTAATAAGTCATAAAGGGATTTTTGATATATAGATGGGTCCTTTACACAAGAAAGAGTGCTGTGAGCTTGGGGATCAGTATCGACCAAAAGTGTGCTTTTTCCCATGAACGCGAGAGCAGAGGAAACATTAAGGGCTGTTGTGGTCTTACCTACTCCACCTTTTTGGTTTGTGATCGCGATGATCAACAAATGCCTCCGCTCATAGTTCGACAGTACCATATAAGAAAAGAAAAAAAATATCAAGAAAAAAATAAAAAAAATGTCGGCATGCCGACATATAAGGTTAAATGATTGAAAATAAATAAATTAATTATATATATAAATATTAGAATAAAGATAATAACATTTGATATATTCTATAATTATTTTAATGAAAGAAAAGGAATGCACGATATCGAAAAATTATTACAATTTTAGAAAAGAAAGAGATAAATGACTTAAGAAATCAGAAAGTTTAGTTCTATACTTTAATCTCAGATGATTTTTCATCAGTGTAGAAATATGCATCCCCATCTTGAGGCTCCTTTGGGTCATAAATCGGTTGCCAAGCAATATAGACTGGTTTCTCTGCGCGTAGCAGATCCATTACTGCATGAAACTGATAACTTTGAGCAAAATAGTATATTTTTCCTGTTGAAAAATAAGGTTCTGGAGCATCAAAGCCTTCTCTCGCAAAGACAGCCTGCGCCACTTCCCTACCCTCTGAAAATAAATGAATCAGCTTATCGCCCCAACGAGTTCTCCCTCCCTTCCTGTCCTTAGCATAGACATAGATAGAGTAACTGTCAATTCTATAACTTGTTGCTTGCATAAAAACACCTCCATTTAAGATAAAAATCATTCTCATTTACTTTGAAAGGCGAAATAGCCAAAAAATTTAAAATATTATTCAGAAAACACATGGCCTTATTTTAAAAAACCCCTAAGATATTGTTAATTATTGTGAGAATGATTTAATTCTTAAGATGACTTGTTGAAGAGAATGATAAATATCAATAAAATCACCTTTTTATTTATTATCCAAGAGCTTGAGTAATTTTTTCTTGTCTCTGATACCATTTAGAATCTTTGGTAATAATGAATCCATTTCTATGCTCGAATAATCGGATTTTTCTATTTCTATGTTTAATCCTTTTAAGCAGCATAAGATTTCTTTTGTATTCTTTGCCCATTTGATGGTTCTGTTTTTTTTCTCAGCTTCGAAATAGGTCACTTGAACCATCATTTTCTCCTGGCCCTCTTCGTTATTATTAATAATCACGACATGCTCTTCTTTGTTAGTGCCATGTCCATTGAGATCGATGAAAAATTCTCTTTTTATGAAGTCGTCATCATAATAGCTGCCAAGATCTTTAACTTCAGTATAGATTTCTTTTAATAATTCATGAATATTTCTTCTGTAAGATGGATCTCTATAGAAAAAATTAAGGAAAGATGAAATGCCACGAGATTTAAAAACATAGATGAGAGAGATTGCGGTTATGGATGTTTTGAAAAGATATCTGAGGAATGTTCTTCTATCTGTTTTGTGCATGGATTGGAGGTCCACGATATTACTTTAGTATATTCTGATGAGTAGCTCAAGACTTAAAGGCAAAAAAGCTTGAAAAATTTAAATACTGAGATTCAATAGCCGTGCTTAGATATTTATAATTTATTTATTTTCAGCAAATCAAATTACAAATAGATTGATTGGCAATTTTAGATTTTTTATCTTTTTTTTATCAAGAGAGAAAATTAATCGTTATGCGTGAATTATTTAAGATAAATTTTTTCTGGATCCAAATCTTTGCAGATAATGTGTAACTCCTCTTTTGTAGGAGGTTTTGTCTTTTTAAGATTTTTGCTGATTTTTATATCCCATGAGATATTGTTCTGGATATCTTGGATAGAAACCGTTGGATATATTTCTGATAAAACCATTTCATGTGTCGACTTCGAAAATGTATACACACCTAAATCTGTGATAACAAGAACCGGTCCTTTTCCAGGCATTTTAAATTTTGTCCTTTGGTTACTAGCGTTGATGAATCCTGGGCTGGTTATAAAATCAATTTTTTGAGGAAAAGTTTTTTTGTTCTGCCTCAAGATAATGATGATTTTTTTTGTATTTATAGCTATCTCACAGGCTCCGCCGCTTCCAGGGAGTCTCACTTTAGGTTTTTCGTAGCAGCCAATGACAGTAGAATTGATATTTCCGAATCTATCGACTTGAGCTCCGCCCAAGAAACCGACATCTATCAACCCTCCCTGAAGATAATAATTGAAGACTTCGACCATGGAGCATACCGAAATGGAGTCTGTGACAAGACAAGGATCACCGATTGAAAGGGGTAAGCGAGATGGAACAGCCCCGACAGCGCCAGATTCATATATCAGAATAAGATCGGGTGCGTGCAGCCGTCTTGCTAGATTACAGGCAAGATTCGGCAAGCCAATTCCCACAAAGACAACCTCCCTATTCTTAATCTCCCTGGATGCTCTGACCACCATGATTTCTGAAGAAGTGTATTCAAACATTGATTTTTAGATTCTAATTATTTCAATAACCATAATTGACAGGAGCAGAAAATTGCTCTTTTGCTCTTAATCTCTCAACATATTGCTTGCCCAGTTTTTCCTGATATTCTTTTCGATCGGAAACTTCAAAGATCCATTCTGAGATATAATTTTCCATCGAGTTTTGATCCTTAGAAATTCTATACCAGTCAACATAAAATTGGTTGTCTCTGTCATAAAATCCTTGCGCATAACTAGGATGAGCAGCAAAGGGTTCGATGACTATAGCATCGACAATCATTCCTGGAATCAGAGTGCGATTCGGATCTGAACGAATAATAGTGCTGTCTACCAATTCCTCTGCAACGATGATGACGTTCTTGGAAGCAAAGGCCGCTTCTTTTTGAACCCCCATCAATCCCCAAATTTGGGAATTCCCGGCAGAATCCACTCTCTGAACATGGATAATGGCTACATCTGGATTCAAAGCCGGAACCGTAAAAAATATCTCGCCCGTGTAAGGGCATGTCACAGATTTTATATTCTTATTCTTCTGAGCTAGGGTGCTGCCTGAAAAGCTCTTGATATGCATGAAAGGAAGCTTTGAAGCACCAGCCATAAACCTGGCGACCATTCCAAAATGTGTATACTCCTCGAGTTCGATCTTCCTTGGAATACCTTTTTCCACAGCTCTTCTTAGCCCGTAAAGAGGACCCACGCCTGGATTTCCTGCCCAGCTGAAAACAAGTTTCCTTACACAACCAGCTGCAATCATTTGATCGTAAATCAGATCTGGAGTGAGCCGGCAAGCCACAAGGTCCCTCTTCTTTTGGCGAATGATTTCATGTCCTGCAGCAAAACAGATAAGATGCGTGAATCCTTCTATTACAATAGTGTCTCCATCTTTTATATTGTTTTCTACAGCTTCTCTCATAGTCATTATCTTGTTTCTCATGTGCCCTCCTTCTTTTTCTATGGATTGTCCCCAAATATGATCCCATGGATTCTGAGCTTGCAGCCTATATATTTTTTTTTGGAGATCACAGCTCTCAGGGGAAGACCAGAGGCTAATACTTTAGCAAGAAGAACGATATCAGGTAATTCTGTTTTTATTTCAGGAAACGATGATGCCATGGTTTCGCTCTTCTATATTCTCTTAATCATCAGGGACATTCCCTGCCCGCCACTCACGCAGAGGGTGGCCAAACCGAGTTCTTTGTTTTCTTGGATTAGACTGTGTAGCAGAGTCACTGTGATTTTCGCTCCTGTGCATCCGATTGGATGGCCTAAGGCGATAGCTCCTCCTTTTCTATTTATTTTGTTTTTATCCCACTTTAATTCGTGATCTACGGCAATAACCTGGGCGGCAAAGGCCTCATTGACTTCGATGATATCGACGTCATTAAGAGTTAAATCTAGTCTTTTCAATAATTTAAGTGTTGCTGGCACAGGACCTAGGCCCATCTGTTTTGGATGCACTCCGGCTGATGTAGCATCCAGGATTTGAGCAAGAGGAGACAGGCCTAATTCTCTGGCGTGAGATTCAGTTGTCAGAATCAACGCTGCCGCACCGTCAGTGAGCCCCGAGGAATTTCCTGCTGTGACAGTGCCTCCTTTCTTAAACACAGGGGGAAGTTTTGATAGTTTTTCAAGAGTTGTATCAGGTCTGGGATGCTCGTCTGTTGTTATGAGCGTTTCTTTTCCTTTTCTATCTTTTATGGCGATTGGGACGATTTCATCGATAAATTTTCCTTCATTGATGGCTTTTGATGCTTTTATCTGGCTTTGGTAGGCGTACTCGTCTTGTTCCTCTCTTGAAATCTTGTATTTTTCCGCCAGAAGCTCGGCAGTCTCTCCCATGATCATTTCAGCCAGCGGGCAGAAAAGACCATCTCTATACATCCCGTCCACAAGAGTCCCATCACCCAGTCTGTAGCCCCACCTTGCGCCATCCAGAAAATAAGGAATCTGCGACATGTTTTCTATCCCTCCAGCCAACACAATCCTGTTTTCCCCGAGAAGAAGCGACTGATAGCCGAGACTGATCGCTTTAATGCCTGAAGCACAGGCTTTATTCACTGTGTAAGCTGTTTTCTCTATAGGGATTCCTGTTTTATAGAGAATCTGTCGTGCGGGGTTGGGCCTATTTCCAGCCTGGCGGGCTTGACCAAAGATCGCTTCATCAATTTGATCCGCTTTGATACCAGACCTTTTTATCGCTTCCAGAGAGGCAGCAACACCCAAGGAAACAGCGGATGTATCCTTAAAACTTCCCCCAAATCTTCCGACTGGGGTTCTCACGGCACTTAAAATGACGACTTTTTCTCTATTTGAATTCACCATTCATTCTCTCCTATTCATAACGGCTTATTCCATTGTGGTTCGGCTCTGCTCTCTCATAAACTGCTGGACATAATAAGGTCCACAACCTCCTTTTCCCGAAGATCCTGAGTTTTTCCATCCGCAAAATGGCTGAACTCCAGGCCAAGCACCAGTGGTCGCTCCAGATCTCCTGTTGGCATAGAGCACCCCTGATTCCATCTCGGTGAAGAAATAATCAATCTCTCTCTTATCCTGGCTGAAGATGCCCGCAGTTAAGCCATAGTTGACAATATTACATTCTTTGACAGCCTCCTGGAGAGAATCGACCGGGGTTTCCACGAGTAAGGGCAGAAAAAGCTCTTCGTGAAAAATTCTGTGATTTCTGGGAAAGGATGTGACCAAAGTCGGTTCCACGAAAAAACCTTTAGAAAAAACACCCTCGGTGATAACCTTGCCTCCGGTGAGTATCTTTCCTTCCTCCCTGCATATATCTGTCCATGTTTTAAATTTTTCGATAGCTTTGTGATTAATCAATGGCCCGAGATAGACATCCCTCTGAGTCGGATCCCCGATTTTAACCTGATGAATGTTCTCTAAAAGTTTCTCAAGGAATTTCTGTTCCACTTTCTTATGAACATAGACCCTTGAGCAAGCACTGCATTTCTGCCCTCCTAATCCATAAGCTGATTTCATCACACCTTCAGCTGCTTGATCCAGATCGGCATTTTCGGTGACGATGGCAGGATTTTTCCCTCCCATTTCCAGAATACAGGGCCGGGGATAGTCTTTACTGAATGCTCCATAGAGCTTCATGCCCACTTCCGAAGAGCCCGTGAAGACGAGTCCGGATATTTTTTTATTCTGAATTATGGCCTCTTGGAAGTGACCACCAGGTCCTGTTATAAAGTTGAAAACTCCATCTGGGATTTCTGCCTCCTTGTAGATCTCGTAAAGCTTGAGACCCATGAGGGGAGTATCTGAAGAAGGTTTAAAAACAGCGGTGTTCCCTGCAACCAAGACTCCTGCGCTCATCCCTGTGGCCAGCGCCAAAGGGAAATTGAAAGGAGAAATGACAATCCAGACACCATACGGTCTTAATACGCTTACAGCATTCTCATTGGGGCTTAATCTTCCCATGGGGCGGATATAGCCTTCCGCTTCTTCCATCTGATTGCAATAATAGCGAATAAGATCTGCTGATTCCTCCACATCTCCCATGGCTTCCAAACGATTTTTTCCAGCCTCATGGCTCATGATGGCCGCCAACTCATATTTTTTTTCACTGATCAACTCTGCTGCTCTTCTCATCTTCTGACAGCGATCTTGGTATCCAGTATCGCGCCAGGACTTGAAAGCTTTAAAAGCAGCATCAACAGCAGCATCAAAATCAGCGCGAGTTCCTTTTTGAAACTTGCCTATCAATACTTCCCTATTAGAAGGACTCGCATCTATAAATTCTTCAGAAGATTTTATTTCGTG
>JABAOF010015853.1_pt2 | contig 12035 bp, 14 predicted proteins | sample 7062171 | NCBI WGS metagenome assembly JABAOF01 (sample SAMN14538628, study PRJNA623070) | marine sediment metagenome | biome: marine biome [ENVO:00000428]; feature: marine pelagic biome [ENVO:01000023]; material: deep marine sediment [ENVO:00002113] | place: India: Gulf of Khambhat ... | reverse complement strand
CCGCTGTTCATGACGTAGTTGAAGCGGGGGCTTACGTCCAACGCGAGCTTGCCGAACGAATATAGGAAGCCGCCGCCGAAGTAGATGCCCGGTTTGTTCACATCGACGTCCCCGGTAATGATAACGGGGTCCGGGAATGGGGGGATTTCGAGTTCTCCGGCGACACCCATTTTCATCATGTAGAAGCCGCCGCCGCCGCCGAAGTATACGCCCATGTCGCCGAACATCAGCTTATAGTTCGCGCCGAACGTAATCGGGATTATCGTCGTCTTCGGTTCGTCGACCCCGGGGATGTCTTCCCAGTCTTTATACTTGTGGCTCAGGTGGTAGGCGAACGCGACCTCTACGTCAAGCGCCGGGATGACGCCGATTAACGCCTTGCCGCCGAACTTCGGGCTCATACCCAAATCGCTGCCATCCTCAGAAGCCATATCGCCCATCGGCAGCGCGATGCCGCCGAAGCCGCCCGCACCCACGCCTATACCGTAGGCCGTAGCTGCGGCTATGCCGAAAAAGAATAAAACCGTTAACTTCCGCATTTCTCAACTCCTCCTTGATTACCGGAACATTATTAAGACTTTGTGCACTCCGTCTTCGCCGCCGGGCGGCGTATTAACCTCGACGAGACTACTACCATAATGAAAGGCCGTTGTCAAGGCAAATCTTTTTAATAATCAACGTTACTACGGCTTCTCGACATGGAGGAATTTTATGTACTCGGAAGGCCGCGGACCGCTCGCTGACCGCCTTTTTTGACCCATTCGCCCTTGTCGCCGCCGAGCCGATGTGATATTGTTAACCGTTAGGGGCGACCCGTCAACTTATATTGCAGGCGCATGTCGGCCAACGCCGCGCGTAAGCTGCGGAGCCACGTGACGAGCGGGACCAGCGGCGGCGTCTTCCGGCCGCCCGCAACCGCTTCCTTGAGCGAGGCCAAAAAAGACGCCGGCCCGTCGAAACCCTCCATGATGACGAAGCCGCGGCCTATCTCGTTTCGGAGATGCCCATCCGAGCCGGCGCTCCGGCCGAGCCCGTGGCGCCGGGCGAAATCGAGCGCCAGCTTGTCGTCTCCGGAGAGGACGTTGCGCGCGTTGTAGACCTCGACGATGTCTATTTGGTCCGCGTAACGCTCCATAAACTCGAGCCGAGGGCGCCTATGCGCGATGCGGGCGAAGGCGTGAGGGATGTTGACCAGGCCCCCTTGTTCGTGTATCTCCGCGATTGTCTCGGCGAGAGGAAGGCCCCGCGTCAGCGGCCGCGATATGAACATCCCCATGGCCTCGCCGTCCAGCGTGTTTACTTCCTGCGCGACCACGGCCTTGGGGTGCGGCCTACCGGGGTAATGNNCTTCCTGCGCGACTACGGCCTTGGGGTGCGGCCGGCCCGGGTAATGGCGCGCCATAAAGGCGGCGAACTCGTCCGAGGCGACTAATTCCGCGGCGGCCAACGAGCCGTCGAGGGCGTTGTGGTCGGCGACGGCGAATGCGCCGAGGCCGCGGCGGAGACACGTAGCGACTATATCCCAAGGTTCCGAACGGGAATCGTAGGATGCCGAGGAATGGATATGCAAGTCGGCCTTGATCAGCACGGCCCGGCCCCTTTAAACTTCCGCGCCGCGAAACCCAACCGCGTCCTTGCGCTCGCGGCACTCCTGGCGGCTTGCGCTTTGGCGCCCGCGTGCAGCGAACGGGCCGAAGTCTACTTCGAGGAGGCACGCCGCTACGAGCTCGACTACGAGTTCGATAAAGCCGCGGGACGTTACGAGTTAGTGACCCTCGGTTTCAAACGTTCGCCGCTCCGCGGGGAAGCGGCACAAGGGCTCGCGCGCTGCCGGGCGGAAATACATTTCGACCGCGCGGAAGAGCTCATCTACGCGGGCGCGGCGTATACCGCAATCGCCGAAATCGCGGCCGGCCGCCGCCTCGACCCCTCCAACCCGCGCGCCCTCTACCTGTTCGGCCTCGCCCACCGCTACGTCGGGCCCTACGAGGTCGCTTTGGATGAGTTCAACCAGTGCGTCGAACGATACCCGGAAAGCCCGTACGGCTACCTGGGAAGGGCGGAATACTTCCGGTTCGAAATCCAGCGCGAAAAGGCCCTGGCCGATTACGTCCGCGCTTTCCGCGTGGCCGGCCGGGACGCCAAGAACCGCGGCGCCGCCTTTCGCGGGATAAGGGACATGACTCTCAAGCTCGGACAACCCAAAGGCGCGCTGGCTCTCTACAAGCGCGAGGCCCGGGGCCTTGTGTCCCCCGACGCGTTCAACTATTGGGTAGGTTATTATTACCTCAGAAAGAAGCCCATAATATACCGCGCCGCCGAGCGGCACTTCAACAAAGTAATAAAAGGTAGGGGGCGTCTTTTTTATAAAGGCAAGGCTCGCGCCGGCCGTGCCGAATGTTATCTCTTCTTTAAAGATTACGAGAAGGCTAAAGCGGATATCGACGAGGCAATCGCCGTCGACCCCCAAAGCGACGCCTATTTCAAAATCGCCGAAAAAACCTACCGCCGACTTTCCCTACCGCCGCCCCGAAAGACTCAGAAGTGAGTAAACCCTTCCGGCGCGAGGGGCTCAACGTCGCCTGCGCGCGCGAGCAAAACGCCCCTCCCGCCTTCCGTAATCAAGCCTATTCGCGTAACGGCCGCGCCTTTTTCCCGCGGCGGCCTTTGCTACCGCCGCGGCCTCAGCCGTCGGGCACGTAAATAATAACTCGAAGTCTTCGCCTGCAGCCGTCGCGTACGCGACGGCGTCCTCGCCCCGGGATGCCGCGACCTCCCGCGCCGCCGGCGCGACCGGCAACAACGCCGCCTCGAGTGTTACGCCCACCCCCGACGCCCGGGCGAGGTGGGCCGCGGATACGGATAGGCTGTCCGAGGTGTCGATGGCCGCGGTAGCGCAACCTCCCATGAGGAGCCACCGCCCCAACTCGAGCCGGGGCGTCGGCCGCCGGTACCGCGCCGTCGCCCCCTCCGCGAGCGAAGGCCGGCATTCTCCCTCGCCGGCCAGTACGTGGAGGCCCGCCTGGGCCAAACCCAATTGGCCGCTCAGCAACAGGACGTCGCCCGGGGACGCCCCGCGCCGCGTCAGGACCCTACCCCCCGCGGCCTTACCCAATATCGCCATCGCCAAAAATATCGACGCCGGGCTTCCGACGACGTCGCCGCCGACGAGCGCCGGGCCTTCTCGCCGGGAAAGTTCGGCCGCGCCGTCGTAAAACCCTTCTATGGTCGACGCGGGCGTCGCGCCGGGCGCGGCAATCGAGATTACGGCCGCCCAAGGCTCGGCCCCCATCGCCGCTAGGTCCGACAAATTAGCGCACGTAAGGCGCCAGCCGACGTCGGCGGGCGTCATGAACGCGAGGTCGAAGTGGACATTCTCCACCATCGCGTCCGAGGCGAAGACGACGGCGTCGTCGCCGCTGCCGACCAACGCCGCGGCGTCGTCGCCCGGGCCGACGAGCACGCCCGCCCCCTCGGCCGGGAGCCGCTTGAATATCCGGGCCAGGATACCCGCTTCCCCTACGTCGCGCAAGCGAATATCTTTCTCCATACTACGCTAGCCGGCGAAAAAGAACGTAACGGCAAGAATGGCGTATAGCGCCAAAAGCAATANNCTCTCGCCGTCGGCGGTGATAAGCGACACTATGAGCATGGAGACCGCCACCGCGGCAACCTCGAGGGGCGTGAAGATGAGGTCGAGGGGTTTGGGCCAGACGTAGCTGATTATGACGACGAGCGGCGCTACGAGCAGCGCGATTTGCATCGACGAGCCTTGCGTTATCGTGAGCGCGAGGTCCATGCGGTTGCGCCAGGCTACGAGGACCGCCGCGAAATGTTCCGCGGCGTTGCCCGCCACCGCGACGACGACGACGCCGATGAAGACCTCGCCCCACCCGAGCGCGTGCGCCACCGGTTCGATAACGCGAACCAATATCTCCGCGGCCGCGACGATGCCCGCCGTCGTCAGCACGAGTACGACCAACGACCAGCGAAACGGCCCGCCGTGCGGGCCTTCGGCCTCGCCGCGGTGNNGTGACGAGCGAGAAAACGATGCTCGCTACGTACGCGACGACCAGGACTATCGAGATAGCGAGGCTGAGGCGGTGCTCCGAGACCTCTCCCGCGCGCCCGATGAGGTGCAGCAGCGACGGCATCAAGAGGGCCGACACCGCCACCACCATCAACGTCGCCCCCATGCTCGCCGCCCGGGCGTTAAACTTTTGCGCCTTGTAACGTAAACCCCCCGCCAAAAAAGCGGCCCCCAATACGAGCAGCGAATTGCCGAGTATGGAACCGGTTAGCGAGGCCTTGACGACGACCGCGAGGCCGGCGCGTATGCCGACGAGCGCGATTATGAACTCTGCGGCGTTACCGAGGGTCGCGTTGAGCAGGCCGCCGACGGTGGGGCCCGCGCGCGTCGCCAAAACCTCCGTCGCCCAACCCATCGCCGCCGCCAGGTATACCAGCGCGGCCGCGGCCGCGAAGAACGTAAAGATCGCCGGCCCGCCCAAGTATAGTGAGGCTGCCGCCGCCGGTAAAAATACCAGGAGTACCGCGCCGTATTTCACGCCTTAGCCGGCCCCACCTCTCCCCAGGCCACGAGGAAAGCTCCCAAAAGGCTGCCGCGCCGGGTCAACCAGCGGTCCGCCGCCGCGACCGCCCGCGTAAAGACTCGCGGCCCCGACGGTCCTCGCCGCTTATCCCGCGACAGCGGCGACTTTCCCCTCGAGCGTGACGGCCTTATCGCGCCGGTCGTCCACGTTCACTAGCGTCAGGACGCGTTGGACGCCCACAGCGAACGGCGCCTCGTGCATCTCGCGGATCACGGGCCATAGCTCGTCGAGGCCGCCCTCGAGCGCGGTCCCGTTCGGGCCGACCAGCGCCTTTACCTCCGGGTGGCGTTCCAATACGCTAAGGACGCCTTTTACGTACGCGCTGAGCGAAGGCCCGCCCGTCCCGAGCGGTACTACCGTAACCTCTACTACCGCCATATTCCGCCCTGCCTTAGCTTTCGTTAAAATTATTATTGTGTTAAAATTTAAGGGTTGAAGACGACGATTACGCAGAGGGCGAAAGGCCACCTTTGGGCGGTCGCCGAGATGGTGAAGCGCGAACTTGCCCGAGGCCAATACCGCGCGGCAGTCACCAGCGCGTCGATGGCGCCCCTCGCCCGCCCCGGCGACNNTCGAACCGCTCGGCAAGCGGGCCCCCCGCTTCGGCGACGTCATCGCGGCGATCGCGGGCCCGCAGGCGGTACTGCACCGCGTCGTCCGCAAACGCCTTGGTTTTTATATCACGAAAGGCGACGGCTCGCCTTACGCCGACGAGCCCGTGCGCAAAAAAGACATATTGGGCCGCGCCCGGGCGCTAAATAAAAGCGACGGCCGGGCAATCCCGCTTAACACTTTGCGCGGTCGCCTCGTCGGCGCCGCGCTCGCCGCCGTATCTTCGCTCGAGGCTGTCTTGAACGGCGTCGCCTCCCCGCCGCCCGCTACGTTCCGCNNGTCGCGCCTGGTTTGCTTGGCGCTCGACGTTTAGGAGCCTTCGCCCGCGAAGCTGAGCTGGAGTATGTCCGCGTTCCCCTGGTCAACCAGGTAGATGTTCCCGCGGGCGGTGACTGTCAGCCGCCCCGGCCGGACCAAGTTGCCGAATTTAAGGCCTATCTTGGCGAAGTCCAGAAGGCCGAGGAAGGTCCCGTCGGGGCCGAAAAATTGCAGGCGGTTGACGTCCCCTGCCTCGACGGTAACGACGGCCCCCGAGGCGCCGCCCGCCTCCCTGAGCTTCGCTGCCAGACCGCCCTCGCGGTCCACGGCAAGCGCCGTAACGCCCTTAAAGCGGCCGGCGTCCGCCGCCGGCCCCGGGCCGCCGAGCGCCTTCACGTAATGCCCGGCGGCGTCGAATTTTTGCACCACGCTGTTGCCGGCATCCAAGACGTATATATTCCCCGCCCGGTCCGCGGCCACGTCGCGCGGGTCCGGTTGGTAAGAGGGCGCGACGTCCGCAGCGTCGAGCGGGACCTCCAGGCCGTCGAACTCGCCCGCGGCGGTGAACCTCTGGACGCGGCGATTCATACGCTCCGCCACCAATATTCGCCCCTCGCCGTCCACCGACACCGCGACCGGCTCGTTTAAGGCACCCTTGATATAACCGAAGATGGGAGCGCCCTCGGCGTCGCGGCCGCCGATAAAGCCGACGAAACCGCGCCCCACGTCGAACATTTTTAAGACGTGGTTCGGCGCGTCCACCACTAGTACGAGGCCATCGGGGGATACGGCCAGGTCGACCGGACCCTCGAGCTGATGAGGTTCATCCCCCGCGCCGCCGAGCTCGGCGGCGAACTCTTTCGCCGCGCCGTCGTAAACGTATACTTTCTTCGTCTGGCCGTCCAGAATAAAGAGGCGCGGCCCCGCCACCGCGACGGCCAGCGGAAAACCCTTGACGAGGTCGCGGCTTTTGAGCGAGATAATTTCGCACTCGCTCTCGAGGTCGCGAAGGGGCAAGGGCCCTTTTTCGACCGCGGCGCCCAGCTTTCGCAAGCGAACGTCCGGCGCGTCGAGAGGATACAGCTCGGCGCGATTGCGGCCCGCGTTCTTCGCCTCGTACAGCGCCACGTCCGCGAAATGGATGAGCGTTTCCGCCTCGTCCGCGTGGCGCGGAAAAAGCGCAACCCCTATCGAACAAGTGGGCGATACGAACTTCCCGGCGCCTTTGTCCACCCATATCTTCAACTTTTCCGTCTTCGCGCGTATATCCTCGGCCGCGGCCAAAGCCCGATCCCGGTCGGCATTAGGAAGAACCACGACGAACTCTTCCCCGCCCCAACGGCCCACCAAACACCCGGCGGCCACGTCCGCGAGCAAGCCCGCGAACTCGAACAGAACCAGGTCCCCTACCGGGTGGCCGTAAGCGTCGTTTACCTTTTTAAAGTGGTCGAGGTCGAGCATAAGCACCGCGGCCGGCTTCTCGTCCCGCTTAGCGTCGGCGAAGAATCGCGCGAGGCGGGGCTCGAGGCCGCGGCGGTTGTAGAGGCCCGTCAGGTAATCCCTTTCGTCGAAATCTTTATTGACGGATTGATATAGTAAGTCGAGGCATCTTTCCAACAGGTCCGACTCCGGGAGGTTAAGCTGGGCGGCCTCGAACGAGTATATATCCAACGTATGGCGGATCTCGTCGTTGGTGAGGGGCAACGGATAGGACAACGTGGGGCAGCCGCGCGTCTTGCCTTTCTTGGGCATCGTCGCCGATTCGACCAGCGGCCTTTTCTTGAGGTCCCGGCCGAGTGCGGAAAGGCGGCAGCCGCGGCGGAGGTTAGTCCTACGCTCGAGCAGCGAAAATATCTCCCCCACGACTTCCTCGAAGTCGAAGTCGTGATTTATGCGGTCTTGGAGCTTGAGTAGGTCCAGGTCGACCTCGCGGCGCATGCGCGGGTCGAAGTGGATTTCGGCCATCGTTCCTCCTATATCTTTATCTATATATTATGCGAACCGCGGCCCGTTGTCAACGGCAAAGGGAAAAGCCGCCCCGGCGGGCGGCCTCTTTTATCTACTATAATATTAACACGTCAAATGCAAACCGGCGGCGACGCGCTCCCCCGCGGCGGCGAGCTCGTTGTAACGGGCGACCGCCCTCGCCGTATCGTACGCCTCGACCTTGACGCCGTGGCTTTCCAAATAAGTTATGGTCGCGTCCGGGGCCGTCACTATGCCGTACGCGCCGGTGCCGACTATCAAAACCTTGACCTTGGCCCCGACGACCTCCTTGAGGTCCTCGGGGGCGAGAGAATGGCCTTCCACGCGCCACCAGTCGGCGACGACGCGCTCCGGCAACACGATTACGTCGGCGCGGTACTCGCGGCCATCCACCCTTACGCGGCCGAACTCGTACGACTCTATCCGCGGCGCCATACTTTTAATTATATCAGATTATTCGTACCCGGAAAGCTTTTTTCGTTGCGGCCGCGTACACAATTTTTTATCCTGAGGGCCGGTGAAGCTCTACCAATATATCGTCGGCGGCGCCCGGGCCGTCGTGGCCGAGGAGCGGGGCGAGCGGTTCGTCTTAGCCGGCGCCGCAACCACGCTCGAGCTCCTCACGCGCGCGGGCGCCTCCGCGGAGACGTTAGTGAACGTCGCGCGCCGCGCGAAGAAGCGGCCTTTGCCGGCGGAAGGCGTCGAGGGGCCGCTCATACCCGTCGAGCCGCCGGAGGTCTGGGGCTTCGGCGTCACCTACGAGACGAGCGCGACGGAGCGCGGGGAGGACGCCGGCCGAACGAGCGGCCTCGCCGCCCGGGAGGCCGGCGACATCTACGCCCGGGCGCACATAGGCCCCCGGCCGGAGACGTTCTTCAAGGCCACGGCGGCGCGGTGCGTGGGGCCGGGCGAGGACATCGGCATCCGGGGCGACTCCAAGCTCACCGCGGCGGAGCCGGAGCTTGCGTACGTCGTCGGCGTGGGGAACGCCGTCGTCGCGTACACGCTCGGCAACGACGTCTCGGCGTGGGACCTCGAGCGCGAGAACCCTTTATACCTGCCGCAGTCGAAGATATATACGGCCTGCTGTGCGCTCGGGCCCTGCCTCGTGACGGCGGANNACGTTGCCCATCTCCACGAGTACCTGACGCGGTACAATCCGCTGCCGCCGGCTAGCGCGGTCCTCACCGGCACGGGCGTTATGACGCCGGCCGGGTTCGCGCTGCAGGAGGGCGACGAGGTGACAATCGAGGCCGAGCCGTTCGGGCGGTTGGTGAATCGGGCGAGGCGCTTGTAGCGCCGACGTTCTTGTCGGCTCGACATACCCCCCGTGCCGTCGGGTGGTAACGGGCCGACCCGAAGGTCGGCCCCTACATTAAAAAAATTTGCGGAGGGCGACCCCGCAGCTTGCGAGCGGAGCGAGCTAGGCGAGGAGGCGTCCGGTGCCCGCAGCGGCCGACGCGCAGCGGCGGCCAAAGCGGTTGCCGAAACACCGACAGGAATGCCGGCCCCACCGACAAGAATGTCGGTGGCACGCCTTATATTTAAATATAAAACGGCTTAACAAACCCATCCAGTTATCTTAGAGTAGAGTTCGGCGCGGTTGCCGAAGAGGCCGTCGGCGCGTTGTGCGGTTACGGCGCTGCGGGGGCTGGCTTCGCCCTCTTCTTTTACGGAAACGGGACGATGGGCGCTACTCTTCGACGCGGCGTAGGCAGCCGCTGTTAGCGCCAAGCGTGAAAAACGTATCGGGCTTTTTGCTCGCGCTGCAGTACGTGCCTTAATACAATTTGTCCGGCTTTTCCTATTTTTTCGGGGAAAGAACGTTTCTTCGGGAACACCTTTATCTCTTTAAACCCTACAACTTCTAGCATCGCTACGACGCACTTCGGATTCGGGCCGACCCAGTTGGTCGGGTCGCCGTGGGATTCGGCGCCGGGGTAGAACGCCATCGCCGGGCGCCGGAACCCCAACATATCCACCTGGGTTTCCAAGATAAGCATTTCGCCGGTAACGCTGAATACTTTCTCGAGCGCCAACAGAGGGTGCCGCATATGATAGAGGACGCCCAGGAAAAGGACGAGGTCGAACGTACCGACTTTTTCCGGGGTCAGTTCCAGGACGTCTATGTCCATATCCTCCACTTTCGAATCCAGGACCTCGCGGGCAAGCTCGAATCCGGCTTTAGTACCCCAACCTTCACCGTACCAGCTATACGAGTCGGTCGCGAGTACCCGGGCCGCGTTCCGCTTCTCGGCCTCGAACGAAAAGAACCCGTCCCATGCGCCTACGTCGAGTACCGTTTTTCCGGTCAGATCGTCGGGAAGTTCCAGAGCCGGTAGCGTTTTGAAGTTATTTCCGCGACCGGGCGTAACTATCCCGTATCCCAGGTCGATGCGGTGCCACCATTCAATTTTCGCGACTTCTTCTTTCAGTTCGTTTACGTCCATAAGCAAACGTTCCCCGTGAGACGGCGGAAATGATACCGCCCGGCCCAAACCGCTGTACCAACCGCGGCTTTTTCGCCACGTTTTTTACGCGCTTGAAATTACCACAATCCCCGTTATTACGTCAAGAACATAGAACGGCGGCCGGCGATCTATCGTCTTAACTTCGGATGAGATTTGTGTTCGATTTACCGGCGGTAAAAAGGCCGACCTTCATATTCGCGCCGTCGCTAACCGGCGGGGCCTTCGAGATATAACAATAAANNGACGCGCTTTATGGCCGCTCATTGCGCAGTACCCGTTAAACGTACCGTAAGTGCGATGAACTTTTTTAACGCGGTCGGCCTCGTGCTCGAAGATAAAGGCAACCTCGACGGGGCGCTTAAAAGGCATCGGGAGGCGCTTGATACACCGGCCCCTCGGCAACCCGCTGGGCGAGGCGCGGGACCTCGGCAACATCGGCGGCGTATACTTCCACAAAGGCGAACCGGCCGAGGCGTTAAAATACTTCGAGGAAGCGGTCGCGATCTTCGAAAGAATTGGGGCCGCGCGCGAAATCGAAGTAGTAAAACGGAACATTAAAGTAGGGAAAGCGATGCTTGCGGAAAAGGGCGGCTTAGGCGCGGGGATGATAAGCGGCGGGCCGAGCTTAAGGTCGGCCCCTACGTTCCGGGCGTCGGGTGGTGATGGGCCGATAAGAATGTCGGCCGCACCCCTTATATTTAAAAATAAAACGGCTTAACAAACCCATCCAGTTATGTTAGATTAGCGCGCGGCCCGGGGGCCGCGTTTCGGCTATGCTCGAGTACGTCAACTGCAACCTCTGCGGCGCCGACGACTACGACGTAGTCTACGCGGCGACGGTGGACGAGTATACCCTCGGCGACGTCGACCTCTACCGCCAGTCGGACCCGAACAACCTCAACTGCCGCATCGTCAAGTGCCGGCATTGCGGCCTCGTCTACGCCAACCCGCGCGAGTCCACCGAGCTTATGGCCGAAATATACCGCGAGGTCGAGGACGACGTCTACCTCGAGCAGAAGCCGGCCAAGGACGCCTCGTACCGCTGGAACATCGAGCGGTTGGAGCGGTACGTACGGGGAGGCCGCATCCTCGACGTGGGCTGCGGCCACGGCTTCTTTCTGTCGCTTTTGGAGCCGAGCCGGTGGGAGCGCTACGGCGTCGAGCCGACGCGGGCCGCGGCGCACTACGGCCGCGAGAAGCTGGGCCTCGACATCCGGCCCGTCTTCCTCGCCGAGGACGACCTGCCCCGCGAACACTTCGACGTCGTAACGATGTTCCACGTCCTGGAGCACGTCGCCGACCCTAGGCGCGACCTCGCGTACGTTCGCGAGTTGCTCAAGCCGGGCGGCTACCTCTACGTCGAGTTCCCGGACTTCTCGAGCGTCTTCGCGCGGTGGCGGAAGCGGCGCTGGTGGTACGTCATGCGCTTCCACACCTATTATTTCAACCGCGCGACGGCGACGCGGCTCTTAGCCGAAGCCGGCTTCGTCCCGGTGGACGTCCACCAACCGGTGAAGACGTGGACGCTGGGATACCTCGCGCACAAGATGCGCGCGTACGGCGACTACTTCAACTTCGCGGAAAAGCTCACGCGCGCGCTCGGCCTCGCGAACGTCCCCCTTCGCCTAAACCCCCGCGATATCTTAGGCATCATCGCGCGGAAGGACTAAGGCCGCGGTGACGGTATCGGTCAAGCGCGCCGTCGCCGGCATGAGCCTCATAAACGTGGGCGCGATGCTGGGCGCGGCGGCGCAGGCCATCGTCGTCGCCCGCGCCTTCGGCACCGAGCGCGCCTACGACCTCTACCTCCTGATAGCGGTCCTCCCCGAAGTCCTCACAATATTCACGCATAAACTGTACGATGCGCTCTTGCTGCCGCTGTTCCACAAGCTGCAGGCGGAGCGCGACGAGGCCGGCGCGTGGCGGCGGATATGGAACGTCTTCAACGTCTCGTTCTTGTTCCACGCCGGCGCCGCGGCGGCGATCTTCCTGCTGGCCGGTCCTATTGCCGGATGGCTCGTCGCGGACGCCTCCGCGCCGGAGCTGGCCTACGCCGCCTCGCTCCTTAGGGTGTACGCGCCGGCGGTGGCGCTCT
>JABAOF010006415.1_pt3 | contig 12036 bp, 12 predicted proteins | sample 7062171 | NCBI WGS metagenome assembly JABAOF01 (sample SAMN14538628, study PRJNA623070) | marine sediment metagenome | biome: marine biome [ENVO:00000428]; feature: marine pelagic biome [ENVO:01000023]; material: deep marine sediment [ENVO:00002113] | place: India: Gulf of Khambhat ... | reverse complement strand
AAATCAGCTTGCAGGTTCCTATCGTGAATACCAGACCCATGTTCCCCGGCATGGTTGGGCTGAGCTGGATTCCGATGAGGTCTTTAAATGCTGCCAGGAGGTCATGGGCGAGGCACAGTCGCGCAGCAGTGAATATCCGGTAAGGGGTTTGGGAATCTCCTGTCAGGGTGAGGCTTTTACACCGGTCGGTCCTGATGGGAAGAATCTTGCAAACGCTATGATTACCTTTGACACGCGAGCAGCAGAAATAACAAGAAAATGGAGCGCTACCTTCGGTCTGGAGCGGTTGTACCGCATAACGGGGCATACCGCCCATCCGATGTTCTCCATATTCAAGCTGCTCTGGCTCAGGGAAAACCGACGACAGGTCTTCGATCGTACGGAAAAGTTTCTCTGTTTTGAGGATCTCCTTCAATACCGACTCGGCATTAAACCGTGCATTGCCTGGTCACTGGCTGGACGAACCATGATGTTCAATATAAAGAAGCATGTCTGGGATACTGAAATACTCGATGCAGTTGGCACCAGCCCTTCGAGATTCGCCGAACCGACTCCTTCAGGCCGTATGGTTGGAAAAATTCCTCTTTCGATTGCCCGCTCTTTTGGCTTTGCAGATGATGTACAGGTTGTCTCGGCAGGACACGATCAGCCCCTGGGCGCTTTGGGGGCCGGCGTTATTTCACCTCAAATGGCAATGTATGCCACAGGAACCTCAGAATGTATCGCGCCGGTATTTACAGACCCGATACTGAGCGAAGACCTATTCACACACAATCTCTGCACCTATGATTACACCCTGGAGGGGATGTACACCACCGTTGCCTTCAGCCTTACGGGCGGAAACATTCTGAGATGGTTCAGAGATGTTTGGGGTGAAGGGGAGATGAATGAAGCGGAAAGGAGCGGAAAGGATGCATACGAGCTTCTCCTTCAAAAGATCGGTAAAAAACCCACAAATATCCTCGTACTACCGTACTTTACACCAACAGGTACTCCCTACTTTGATCCCGATGTTTACGGAGCCATACTCGGGCTCAATCTGTCCACCAAAAGGGAAGAGGTTCTGAGAGGTTTACTCGAAGGCGTTGCCTTTGAAATGCGGCTCAACCTCGAGATACTCGAACGTTCCAGTATACGTATCGACGAGCTCAGAGCTATCGGCGGTGGTGCAAAGAGCCGTATCTGGATGCAGCTGAAAGCAGATGTTCTAAACAAGCCGATAACCACGGTTCGCGTCACCGAAGCAGCGTGCTTCGCTGCTGCTATGCTTGCCTGCTCCGCCCTGACAGAGGAGCCCTTGCCCTCTCTGGTCAACAGGTGGGTAAAAACAGAGGGTGTTATCAAACCATTACCGGAAAATGCACAGACCTATACAGAGCGTTTTAAAAATTACCGAAAGCTTTACCCAACACTGAAAAGGATCAAAATAAAATAGCATTAACAGGAGGGAACAATGATAAGCCCGACAGTTGGCTTTATCGTATTTGGTACTCATAAGGACGGTCTGAAAGACCCTATGGGTAAACCCTTTATAGATGAACCGCTTATCGAACGCTCAAAGAAGGCCCTCAGATCGAAGGGATTGCGCATTATCTCCTGGGGTACGGTCGTTTCAACAAAAAAAGAAGCACGGTCAGCGCTGAAAAGGATGAAAGACAATGAAGAGGTGGATATGATTATCCTTTTTTCAGGGACCTGGATCTGGGCAGCCCACCTCATCGCCGCTGTGCGGGATTACTCCTTCACGGGCAGGGGAATTCTTATCTGGACCCATCCGGGATCACAGGGATGGCGTCCTGTTGGCGGGCTTGTCATGCACGGTGCCCTGCTCGAGGTCGGTATCGAGCACAAATTTGTGTATGGTGGGGCAGAGGAACCCCGTGAGATCGATAAAATCGTCAGTTATGCACGGGCTGCTCATCTGAAAAATTTCCTCAACATGTCCACCATAGGGACCTTCGGTGGACGCGGCATGGGGCAGACCTGCGGCGTCGCTGATCCTTCACAATGGATGAAGAAGTTCGGTATCGACATAGATTCCAGAGATACTACTGAACTGATCAATACAGCCCGTGCAATCACAGTGAACGAGTTAAAAGCGCTAGAACCGCGGTTAAAAAAGCTCTTTGACCGTGTGCCTGAGAAAAACCAAGTAAATGAGCGCTCCCAGCGTTTGTATCTCGCCCTTAAAAAGATCGTTGAGAGGGAGAAATTTGACTTCTATACGATCCAGTCCTATCCGGGCATTGCAGAGGACTTCTCCGCAACGTGCTTCGCCCAGTCGATGATGCTCGAAGATGGTTACGGCACATCCACACTGAGTGATTTCAATACCGCACTTACAACCCTTCTCATTACAAAGCTGAGTCATGAACGGGTCTATTACGGTGATCTCCAACACATAGACAGGCACAACAATGAGATAAAGATCATCGGTGACGGGGCATGCCCACCTTCACTAGCAGGAAAGCTTGGACCTGCCGGATTTGCAGAGCATGGTGTTCCAACCGAGGGAAAGGCCGGAGGACTCTCGGTACGTCTTATCTGCAAGGTAGGGGAGGGTGTCCTCGCACGGCTCGGAAGAGTAGAGGGTGAGTTCGAGATGATCGTCGCCTCTGCATCAATATTCGAACCCCCTGCTGACCAGGTTGAAGAACGGCTGAACGAGTGTGCTCTACCATTCTGGCCACATGGATTCGTCACCGCCCACTGCGATATAGAAAACCTGATACAGCACTGGACAAATGAATACGCATGCCTGGGATACGGGAATGATCTGCTACCGGCACTGGTCGACTTCTGCAAGCTTACCGGCATCAAGGCCATTTTACCTTGAAAAGGAAATCTAAAATGAATGAACAGGCTGATAAACTCCTCCTTCGAGACTTTAAACCCAAGGTCATGCTCAAGAGACCTCGCCATGTTCCCCAGAGAGCCCAGTTTCCAGTGGTCGACGCCCATAACCATCTATTCACAGAGACAAAACCTGAGGAAATGATTAGAGAGATGGATCAGGCCGGCGTACATGTATTCATAAATGTAACCGGAAACACACGGTTCACCTTCGTCCATTCGGGATACACCTACCTTCCCCGAGATATCGGTTATTTTATCGATCGGTATATCAGCCCCTTTCCCGACAGATTCAAATGTTTTACAATGTCCGATTTCTCAAGCTGCCAGGACGGTGTGCTCATTAAGGACAGCCGGTTTACAGAAAGTGCGGTAAAACATCTCGAAGAGGACATCGCTCACGGCGCTTGTGGACTCAAGGTGACAAAAGAACTGGGGCTCCGATATAGAGATAGCAGGGAAAGGATCATTCCCGTTGATGATGAACGTTTATCACCAATATGGGAGAGGGCTGGGGAGCTGCAAGTCCCGGTCCTCATCCATACATCGGATCCTGCCGCACTTTTCCTCCCCATAGACCGATACAACGAACACTATCTTACCCTCATCCAGGCTCCTGACTGGAGCTTCTATGGCTCAATCTACTCAAAAGAGGAGCTTCTGGAGCAGCGAACAAGAATGGTATCTCGGCACAAAAATACCACTTTCATCTGTGCCCATATTGCAAATTACCCTGAAGACCTCGATTTTGTCGCATCCTTTTTAGAGAATAATCCCAATGTCTATGTCGATATATCGGCCCGCATCGATGAACTCGGAAGACAGCCCTACTCCGCACGGGAATTTATGATACGCTACCAGGACCGCATTCTCTTCGGAACCGACATGCCGGCAAAAAGAAAAATATACCGGAGCTACTTCGAATTTTTAGAGACCCGGGACGAATACTTCGATTATCCCGACTATGTGGGCGAGTATGGGAACAACAGGTGGGGCATCTTTGGTCTTGGTCTCCCCGATAGCGTATTGAAAAAGATCTACAATACAAATGCCTGCAGCATTATACCGGGTCTGACGGTGGGTAAAGTTTAACATAACATTGAGATGCAGGAGTCATAATCGTTGAGCATTAAAAAGCTGAATGAACTCCGTATTGATACGGTAAAATTCGACATTACTCCCGAATATCCCGTATCACTCCTCGGTTATTTCAACGAGAGGCTTTCAACCGGTGTTTTGGATCCGCTCTACTGCAGAATTGCCGCATTGGAGAGTGCGGACAAACGACTACTCTTTATACAGATTGACAGCTGTCTCATTCCCACTGAAGATGCCGAAGCACTGAGAGAGAGGCTTTCACAGACAACAGCCTTTAAAAAAGAGGAGATACTGATATGCACCTCCCATACCCATACTGCTCCTGCTCTCACCGATTTTTTCGAGGCGAAAAGAGAAACACCCTACTGCGAAAAACTCCTTACAGCCATTGTAGAAAAAACAACTGCCCTTCATCCAGAGCTGGCATGCACCGTTAAGGTTGCAAAATCTTCTGCCGAGGGATTGTCAGCCAACAGGAGATGGATCATGTCCGATGGAATGGTCCAAACCAATCCTCCGAAAGGTTCAACTCAGCGCGTTCGCCCCGAGGGACCGGTGGACCCTGAGATACAGATCATAGGGTTTTACAAGCCCGACGGTTTACCGGCGGCCTTTTTTGTCAACATTTCCAATCATACGGACACTGTGGGCGGGAATGATATATCGGCGGATTGGCCCGGCGCGATGGAACGCTACCTGGACGAATGGTTGGGATCCGAGACTCCCATCTTCCCGTTTATAGCCCCGCAGGGAAACATAAACCACTTTGACTTCGATTCAACACGAAACCAGACCTGTTATAGAGAAACCCTTCGAATTGGCAAGGCCTATGCCCGGGAAGTTATACGGGCTCTTTCCTCCATAAAGGAGGTGAATGGTTTCCCCCTTTCAGCAAACCTGCGCTATCTGGACATCCCGCCCCGTGAGGTTCACCAAGAAGAGCTCAACCATGCGAAGGTGGTAGTTCGAGATGAGACAGCTCAAAAAAACCGGGGACAACTGACTGCAAAGGAACTGGCAGAGGGAAATCCTCGTGTGAAACAGCTGTTTGCAGAAGAATTACTCCGGTTTTACAGGAATCGGCCACCAGCTTACCGTGTACCCCTTCAGTTGATACGCATTGGGAGCATCTCATTCTGCGCAATTCCCGGCGAACCTTTTGTCGAAATCGGGCTTAAACTCAAATCTTTGGGAGGATCAAATCCAATTATTCCAGTTACACTCTCAAATGGTTACTTCGGCTATATTCCATTGGAGGAATGCTTTTCACGGGGTGGTTACGAGGTTCTCTCCGGTCCACAAAACTGTCTCTCAAAAAAAGCAGAAAAAATCATTCTCTCGGAATTCATGAGTTTGCTCAATCTGGTTTAGCAACAACAGAATTAAATAAGAGCTTACAGGGAAACAAGTCCAATGATCTCTTTTGCTATGTCTTCAATAGGCCTGTAGCTCAAATCGAATACGGGCCACCGCTTTCCATCATTCGATAGCTCCCTGCAGTATTCGAGCTCATCATTGATACTCTTCAGATCGGTATACCCCTTTATGTGAGGATCACCAAGCTTCCTGATTCGCTCCAACCTTCTCTTCTGCAAAAGATAGGGATCGATGACAAGACAGAAGACCTTGTATGGATTTTTTTCAAAATATTCCGGGAGCTCCCGGCCCATCATAATAGGTATATTCGATACCTTCCATCCCATATAGGCGAGATACACCGAAAGCGGGGTCTTGCCAACTCTCGATGGACCGATCAGGATAATATCTGATTTTTCAGCTGTATCTGAGCCTCTTCCATCATCGTGCTTGATCGTAAAATCAACCGCATCGACCATCCTGAAATAATCACGATTGAATTTATAACTCAGACCCGGACTCTCGAGAGGTACCATCTGGAGGAATTTTTGCAATGTCGATATCAGTGGCCCAAACAGGTCAACCGCAAGAATGTGATTGTCTATACAGAGCTGATGCAGCAATCGCCGGTGGGCTTTCGACACTATCGTATAGACGATCATACCCGATTCTGCTTTAACACGGTCGATAAGCTCGTATATTTTCGCTTCGTTCGTTACATCCCGTACGGTTTTGAACTCAACAGTCGATTCCTCAAATTGATAGGCCGCCGCCTGCAGCACCTGCTGTGCAGTTCTTCCCGTACCATCAGATACGATCCACACGATTTTTTTCAGTTTGCCCATGAGACCATCTCCAGACCGTTCNNACACTATCTTTTTCAGATTGCCCATAAGACCAGCTCCAGACACTCCGAGCTCCCCATGGAAAGGGCTCTCAAATGTTTGGTATGGCTATCTTTTTTTCCTTGCCGGTTGACATATCCTTTTCCGTGACTTTTCCTTCGGTAATTTCCTCTTCTCCGAAAATAAGAACTTTTTTCGCACCGACCTTTGATGCACGGGCCATCTGCTTTTTCAATGAAGTACTGTTATAGGAGAACTCCACGACATTTCCCTTTTTCCTGAGAAAACGTGCAGTTTTGAGCAGGAGGGGCAACTCTTTCTCGCTTATCCGAACGAGAAAGTAATCGATATTTCTGCTGTAGGCAGGGTACAATCCCTTTTGTTCGAGAATCTCGCCGAGCACAACGTCACCCATACCGAAACCGCATGCAGGGATCTCAACCCCGGAAATCTCGCGGAGCAGGTTGTTGTATCTTCCCCCCCCACAGACAGCGCGCATTTTCTCGCTCCTGTCGAATATCTCAAAGACGATTCCGGTGTAGTAGTCGAGACCTCGCACAATGGTAGGATCAAACTGACAAAAATCGGCAATCCCAGCTGATTCGATAAGCGAAAAGAGTGAACGAATGGCAACTTTCCCGGCATCCCCACCCCTTACCTTCTCCAGATCGACCACATTCTTCAGCGTGAGATAGGAATCCACCCCCTTCCTCATGTCGGAGTTCAGGTTCACACTATCGAGTGCCTCGGCTGTTTGCTCTGTACTTAGTTTCCGCGCATTATCGATTATCTTGTAAAGTGGTTTCTCCTCCTTTTTTTGTATACCGAGCTCTGTAAAATACCCAGAAACGAAATCCCTATTATTGATCTTTACAACGAAGTCTTGGGGCGTCAATCCGAGATTCACCAGTGAATCGACTGCAACGGCGATGACCTCGAGATCCGCAGTTTCCGATGCTTCACCTATGATATCGACATTCAGTTGAAAAAACTCCCTGAGCCTTCCCTTCTGTGGCCTCTCATAACGCATACAGCGTGGTATGGAAAACCATTTGATCGGCTTTGTAACCTGGTTCTGTATCTTTGCAACCATTCTGGCGAGAGAGGGTGTGAGCTCGGGCCTCAACGCGAGCATACGACCACCCCTATCTGGAAAGTTATAGAGTTGACCCACGATCTCATCTCCTGATTTGATCTTGAACAACTCGAGGGTCTCCAGAATCGGGCTATCGAACTCCTCGAAGCCGTAGGAAAGGGCGGTCTTACGCCACACTTTAAAAATATACACGATTCGGGCGTAGTCCTCGGGAAAAAGATCCCGCGTTCCCCGCACTGAAAGATCACGTTGCATGGATTACCCGCCTACATGGTTTTTATCTTTAAAGAGTCTCAGCCATTCGTCAAGGGAGAGGTCATCAGCCTCTTCCTTCTCCTTAGAGATATCGGTATGTGTTCCGACCTCTTTACGGTAATTACCGCCGGGTTTCCGTCTGACCTCCATCAAGCTGAGAAACTTGGACACACTCATCGTCTGTGCGCCAAGATTACGTACTATCCCGATTATATGCCGGCGATCATCGGAGACTACAGTCACACTGCTGGGATTTTCCGTTTTTTCCACCATTTTTACAATCTGCTCATCCGCACTCAATCCCTTCGGGGTGTATATATTCTGGATACCGTTCTTGGTTTCGCTTTCAGGATACCTGCCTCTGGCCCCTCCATCCCACACCACGGTCATCTTGACCTTCTTTTTCACTACGTAATGAGCTAGCAAGCGCAACAGGTTAAAACGAGCGGTCTCAATAGAACTATTATGTGGAGACAAACCTCCTGAAAATACAACGTTGTATCCATCGATAAAGTAGTTTTTTAATCCAGCCCTCGAGCTCATAAAGAAGACCCTGTGAACAGTATCTATCTCATCAATAAATGCAAATTATTGAAAAAACCTGCTTTCCAGTATAATATACTAGACATAAAGTTAAAATCTCAACAATTCGATTTCCCTATTAGAAGGACGCAGAGGAGAAGAAGATTTTGAAAAACAATTCAGATGCTGTTGCAATGGAGTTGCAGCAGTTGAGTGGACATATCGAGAAATCATCTGGTGAGGTTGCAATAATACTGGCAGCGGGCCACGGGAAGAGGATAAAGTCGGGAAAATCAAAAATGCTTCATGAAATTTGGGGAAAACCTTCAGTATGTCGGGTGTGTGAAGCAGCGCGTGCGGGGCTTTCTTCCAAAAACCAGGTTATCGTTGTTGGAAAGAAAGCTCTCGAAGTAGCGCGTGCGCTCGGAAGGGAGAAAAACAGAATATTTGTATACCAGAAAGAGCAACTGGGAACCGGCTCGGCGGTAAGATTGGCCCTGCAGCACCCTGATCTCCTCCATTTTAACGGCAATGTNNGATATGGGCTTACTCTCAGAACATACCGTAAGGGAATTAAAAGAGAAATTCCAGCAGAATCGATGCGACATGCTCGTCATTACCGGATTCTACGAGGGAAATATCAATGAAAACTATTACGGGAGAATTCTAAAATCAAAAAATCATCCTGACAGTATTATTGAGATAAAGGAGCATCGAGACATTCTGGCAATGAACCGAGGAAAAACGTACAGTCTAAAGTACAGGGGGAAAACAGAACGCTTCAGCCCCGATGAAATGCTCGAGATTAGAGAGTTCAATGTTGGGGTTTATGCGATCAGGATCAAACAGCTACGAAATTATATTGGAGATATAGAAACGGATAACGTTCAGGGTGAGATATATATAACCGATCTCATAAAGATATTCAATGATCATAATCTGCGGGTCGTCTCATCACAGGTAGTAAACAACGACCTGGTTCTTTCCTTTAACGTGAAGAGCGTACTCAAGAAAATGGACGCAACCTACCGGAACCTAATGTATGAAAGGCTCAAGGATATTATCACCATCGATGATCCCGAGGATTTCTATATAGCTGAAGAAACGGTCAATCGGATCGTAGAAATGGACAGAACCTATGGAGCACTGGACATACAGGTCGGCAAAGGCGTTTGGATCGGAGAAAACGTCAAACTCGGTAGAGGAACGGTCATCCAGAAAAATGCAATATTGAAGGGGAATGTTGTTTTAGAGGAAAATGTGACAATAGGTGAAAGTGTCAATACTTCAACCTATCCCGATCAAACAATAGTCATAGGGAAGCAGAGCCAAATCTTTATGGGAAATGTACTTAAGGGTAATGTTGAGATCGGAAAAAATGTCAGTGTGGAGACCGGAGTCAGGATTACCGGAAGCAGCGAGGATCCCGTGAAAATTGGGAACAATGTTCTCATAAAGGGTATGACATACATTTACGGTTCGATTATCGAAGATGATCTGCTCATAGAACACTCAATTCTGAAAAACCGCTATGTTGAAAAGGTTCTGAAAAAAGATGGACAGATACAGCCGATAAAATACATTCTGCCTCACCCGGAAGGACTCGACTCGATTTACTTTCTCGACGACGAGACCGTAGCTGAAAAGAGAGTGAAGGGAACGGAGGATAAACAGGAGTAGTTCTTTTGAGCCATCAGGAGAAACTGTTTCTCTTTGAAACAGAGCTGAGAAAAATTCCGCTAGACGTACCTTTCGAAGCACATCGTCAAAAATCTGTGGAGCTTCTAAAAACCTTCCTTCTGGATGTATTTGATAATGGAGCTTTTGAAATTAGTTTGAAAGACTCCTCAGATGATCTCTATTCCGTTGATATCAGATCCAATCCAGAAACGAGATTGGAGAACGATGAACTCCTAATTCTGCGTTCGGCGGTTTTACTGATCAATCATCACCTCTATCTTGTTAAAAATGAGCTTCTGCCGATGAGATTCGACTGTGAAAATGCAGAGCGAAAATTCCACGAATTTGTACATCCTCTTACACACTATATAAAATCACCCCTGACTGCCATTCTGGGTTATGCATCCATACTGAACGACGAACTTCAATCGACGGCTGAACCTGATATATCTCACTTCATCGAGAGAATCATTAAAAATACCAGAATACTGGAAAAAATGCTCGATGAGCTTCTCTATATCTCACGACTGAAAAAAGAAAATGAAATGCTTCTCCGAGTCGAAGACATAATCAATGAAGCACTCGCCCCTTTTAAGGATCTCATTACTGAGAAGGGTATTACAATCGAGGTGATGGATGATATGGGACACCTACGGATGAAAAGAGACCATCTCCTGAATATATTCACCCAACTTATCGATAATGCGCTTCGACATTCTGCACGCGAAAAATGTATAACCGTCGGTTGTAACGACGGTGAGTTCTATGTTCAGGATGAAGGCTCAGGCATCCGGCGCGAAAATCTTGATAAGGTCTTTCATATATTTTTCACGACCTGCGATAAAGATTCAAACCACACAGGGGCAGGGCTCTATATTACAAAAAAAATTCTGGAACTCTATGACGGTAGTGTAAGAATAGATAGTAAATTCGGTAAAGGCACGCAGGTATTTTTTAAAACGAATAGTTCAGTTTGATGTATACCGTATCGTCATTATCCCTCTCTTCGATGAATCTGCTGAAAAAGGTTCCTCTTCCACCGAAAAAGAGGTAGGTTCCCAGTTGCAGCGTCGTTTTTTCATCCAAAGAAGTCTCGATATATCCATTGAGAGCTGCACTGAACGATCTCAGGTAGATAAATCCCTGTAGATCAAATTTTATCTGTGTATCCACCTGGAATTCCTCTTCGAGGAATAGAAAGGGACGAGCTCTCTCAAGTATAAACTCCGCCAGTACGCTTGATCTTGAAAAATCCTGTCTCGCACCAATTATGGTGTCCACTCTGTCCGGCCCATCCCCGTAGTACCACCAGCCAAATTCCATCCATACACCGTAGCTCAATCCCTCTCCCTTGGCAGATAGAAAAAAAAGGGGTGGAGGGTACCCAATTTCACGAATGGCTCCAATACTAATATCGATTCCTGTCCCAATGACGAAGGACTGAACACCCAGAAGAGCATCATTGATACTTTCAATATTCTCCTCTTTATGGGAAAGTGCAATCTGACCAGCCATATCGCCCTTGCCGTATGAGAGGAGGAAAAGAGGATTCGGTCGCATCTCGTTGCGATAGAAAAAGTTCCCGGGATACCGATCATCCCTCTTATTGAGAATATCGATAATACTTGCTGAATGAGCTTTTCCCCAGTCTTCCTTAAAAAACCCCAGTTTCAAATAGGAGATATCGCTTCCCCCCATTATATAGCTTTCACCGATACTTACCTCTTCGATGAGCTCTACTAAGAGGGCACTTTCCACGAGAGCACCCTGATACAGCAATCCCAGATCCCCGTAGAGAGGAAAATCAAACAGGTATTCATCTTCCGACGCTCTGTATTCGAATTCAATTGCAACCTCCAGATCACCAGAAAGACGGATTGGCTCCCTCCGTTCTGCACCTTCAGCGATCGGGAAAACAGACAAAAGAAATATCAGCAAAGCGTAGATCCTGGGCTTCATTTCCTGCTCCGGACCATTTTACGGAGAATTTCTAGATTTCTCCTANNAGGACCTTCGGCCCCGTCAGGACCTTCGGCGTTTCAATTATCTTCGGTAAATGTTCGAACCGTTTATCCCGCATTATAAAACCAAATGGGTTACTCCCGATCTCTCCTTTTCCAATATGGGTGTGCCGGTCTATTCGCGAACCAATATCTCCTTTTGAATCGTTCAGATGAAGAACCATCAGACGGTCCAATCCCACTATACTTTCGAAGAGTTCTACGGTCTCCTCATAGGCTTTCCGTGTACGGATATCATAACCTGCACTATAGATGTGACAGGTGTCAATACAGGCACCTATCTGGAATTCTTTGATTCCCCCAATTATAG
>JABAOF010036205.1_pt2 | contig 12037 bp, 8 predicted proteins | sample 7062171 | NCBI WGS metagenome assembly JABAOF01 (sample SAMN14538628, study PRJNA623070) | marine sediment metagenome | biome: marine biome [ENVO:00000428]; feature: marine pelagic biome [ENVO:01000023]; material: deep marine sediment [ENVO:00002113] | place: India: Gulf of Khambhat ... | reverse complement strand
GGATCGGTGTGTTTTTTGTGTTTAAGTTTTTGCTTCTTGAAAAGGGTAGAATCCGATTTTTGCCACTTACGATTTTTCCTCTAATCTGGGGAGGAATACCACGAATGTCCTTTTTGATTCGTTCAACTTGTTTTGCGTGTAATGTTTCGCTATCTATTGTGCTGAAGTCAGCTTTCCACTTGCTTTGAATTTTCTTCAGAGCTTTGATAATGGGTTTTATTCTATTTTGATATGAAGCTTTCTTATCATAATAAAGGCTGAATTTGTACATATATCTCCTTCCTAAGGATGAGGACGCTACGTTTTGTATTAAGAGTTACCATCTTGAATTCGCACAAGATATAGGAGTTACGCTAAGAAAAGATATACACTTTTAGATAGCTGAAGAAGATGGGTGGAGTCTGCATGAGTCTCTCATGTAACAGCGGACCAAAAAGGCCGAATCACAACCTGTGCAGCAAGAAAAATGACTACAATGTTGAAGTCGCCCCTAAAGGCCAAGAGAACATGTACTTTCGGTGAAAAGTCGGCGACAAGACATTCTTGATGGCCAGTTAGTTAAAGGCGACATTTGCACAGCACACTCCGGTAATGCTTCCAGAAGTCTGTGCTTTGCGCTATGGAGTGGAGTACCCATGAAGCGAGAACAGAGAAATCATTGCAACGCTTGTCCAGATGCCGAAAACTCCTAGTAATTCGAAATTCGCCACACAAAAATGGATGATGAACGCAAAGTTGCTTTCCTCCAGGCTTTTCCCGTCACTTTCACCTTTTCAATCTGTATTATAGGACTTTGAATAGAGGGTATCCCCCAAGACTCAAGAGTTTTGAACTCTTGCTTATCCCAGAAACGTTTTTCATTAGCTTGTAAGAATTGCCTGAGACAATCGTGCCTATAAGAGGATAGCTTATTTTCCCCTTGTCCATCAGGAAACCTTGTTTGACCGCTCCGGAGAAGTTGCCGTTACTGACCTCCGTGTTTCCAGAGAAGCGCCCTACAAAGACTGCCTTGTCAACTTCGTCAACAAGTTGATCTTTCGTTTGACTGCCTGATTCTATGATGAAGTTGCTTGGAAGCAATTGAGGAGNNCGTTACTGACCTCCGTGTTTCCATGGTCAACCAAAAATTGTGAATCTTCCAACTTTCGAGTTTCATCAATCTTCTTTATTCCTAGATCTCTGGATGTAAGTATACTCTTCTTGGTCAAATCAACATAGAAACTAAGATTTAGCACGAAACTGCACAGCCCGGAGGTCTAAGTTACAGCTTATATCACTCTAATTTCCTTACATTATTCGGAGATTAGTAGTTGCACCGTAGAGTTCTGTTCCCCTTCACCGCCATCGTTGAGATGGATAAGCTAAAACTCGCCATGATAATCAACGCCATTAACCCCAACATCGGAGGACTGTTAATCAGAGGACCAAAAGGCTCAGGCAAGACAACCGCTGTTCGAGCCTTAAGAGATGTCTTGCCAAGAATCCACGTCGTGGAAGAGTGCCCATTTAACTGTAACCCATACGACCCTTCTAACATGTGTGAAAAATGCAGTGTAACGTATCAGAGAAACAAGAAGTTCCAAGTTGAAGAGAGAGAAATGAGAGTGGTTGACCTCCCTCTAGGCGCCACTGAGGACCGCGTGGTTGGGAGTCTAGACATTGAAAAGGCCATAAAACACGGTATAGAAGCGCTAGAGCCAGGCATTCTTGCAGAAGCGAATCAGAACATACTTTACGTAGACGAAGTCAACTTGCTTCCAGACCATATTGCAGACGACTTGCTCGACGCTGCAGCAACAGGATGGAACGTAGTAGAGAGGGAAGGAATTTCCGTAAGCCATCCCTCAAGCTTCATTTTTATAGGGACTATGAATCCAGAAGAAGGACAACTTCGCCCTCAACTTCTGGACAGATTTCCATTATCCGTTATTGTTGAAAGAATAAAGTCAGTCAGAGGAAGAATGGAAATCGTAAGACGAAACTTGGAATTCGAAGCAAACCCAGAAACCTTTCTTGAAGAATATGAACCCGTTCAAGAAGAGCTGAAAAAGCGAATCGCACAAGCACAAAAAATACTTCCACGTGTTACGATGCCTGAAAAACTTCTTGAAACAATATGCAAGGCTTGTTTAGAACTAAAGGTTGACGGGTTAAGACCCGACATTGTCATCAGCAAAGCAGCAACCACTCTCGCGGCTTTCGAAAACAGAAAAGTCTCGCTAGCTGACGTTCTCATCGCCTCAGAACTCGCCCTCAGCCATCGTACAAGAGAAGGCGGATTTCTTGAACCAGCAACGCCGAAGGAAATTGAAGAAACACTTCTTGCCACTGCAAAAACCGTTGGTTACAAACATTCGAAAACCGGAGAAAAGACACAGGAAAAGAGAGGTGGAGGAAGGAAGAAGAAAAGAAAGGAGGGTCGTGCAGTTGTCTTCATCAAGGGTAATGCAAGCAAGAGATTTGAAAAATTTTTAAAAAGAAACAAAACGCTATTCGAAGCTTGGAAGATATTGTCAAAATTCTATGCCACAATTAATAGACTGCTTGGCCAAGTAATCTTTGCCGTTGGGCATAGAACGAAAACACAGGCCAAGGGGTTGCCCAGCGTAAAAGCTGCGGCAAAAAGCGACAAGCCACTGAAAGCAGATGCCGAAGATGAAGGAAAGCAGGTTTTCCTAAAGAAAAAAATGAAGGGAATACCGTCAATCAGCTACGCAACTAAAACTCCGAAATTAAGAAAAGGCTTTTCTCTCTTCAAGATTTTCAAAGGTTCAACGAAAGATTCAGGCACTCTGTCAAGATTATCTTTCAAGGTGAAAAAGACTCGCAGGGCTACAAGCGGACTAGTAGGCAAAAGGGCAGAAGCTACAACAACAATCAGAAGAGGCAGAGCCAGTGGATGGAAGTTCCCTCGAAAAAAACCCCGAGACATACATCTTCCAGCCACGATACGGGCGGCGGCGAGAAAGCAAAAATGCAAAGATGAAGGTCGCCAAACGGCCCTCAGTATAGGCCTTCTAGATATCCGTGAAAAGCTAAGACGATACAAAGCACCGATGACAATAATTTTCGTATTGGATCTAAGCGGTTCCATGATGCTCAACATCGATGCCGTAAAGAAAGCGATTCTTAAACTACATGGAGATGCCTATCGTTACAGAGACCGTGTTGGGATAGTAGTGCTGAAAGACACCGGAGCTATTGTGGCCCAACATCCAATCACAAATCTAAGAGTCGTGGCCAACAGGCTTTTACGACTGAAAATCAGCGGATATACACCTCTTGCCGCAGGAATGCTGAAGGCCTGGGAAGTCTTGAAAGAAGCGAAGAGACGTGACCCTGCCACAATACCAACTATGGTTATCATCACAGATGGAAGCGCCAACGTACCCCTGATGAGAAGCTTAGAGACAGGCGAAGTTCGTTCTATAGAAGAAAAACGCATCATCGTTCGGGAATACGAGGATCTTGCCATTCATGATGTTATGTCTGTTTCTAAGATTGTTAGAAAAGAAGGAATTCATACAGTAATTGTGAACACTAATCCTCACATGTACGGCAGAGAAACTTATGGCTTTGCAGTAACTCAACGCATAGCCGCCAACACAAATGGCAAGCTTCATACAGTGGGTAGAGTGACCTCTGAACCAGAGCTTGTTGAGAGAATTGTAGAAAAAATAGCAGAGGATCAGCGCTCAATAGCGCATGGAGCCTCTTCAAAGATGTTTGACTAAGCCTTGAGGTCCGAGATTTTTTGGTCAAACACCTTCCTCAGGAGCGAAATCGGCAAGTATCCGTTAGCGGTGATGGTATCGTGGAAGAACCTCTCATCGTATTTCGTTCCCATTTTTTGCTTTACTTCTTCTCGCAATTTCAGTATCAAGTGTTTGCCTAGCAGATATGAAAGGGCGTAACTTGGTGTCTGTGTATAACGACGTACTTCTGCAACAGCGCCTTCCTTCGACAATCCAGCTTCTTTCATCAGCATATCTACAGCTTCATTGAAACCCATCTCGCCACGGGACAATTTCACGTCTACAATAATTCTTACGGCACGCCAGATTGCATCATTGACTTGTACTAGTTTAGATTCCAAGCCGGTTACGAATCCCTTTTCCATCATCATCTGCTCACAGTAGTGAGCCCACCCTTCTGCGGTCTCTATTCCCTGAGCAAGCATATGTATAATAGAACTCCTATTCGAAACACTGCCTTGAAGAAAGTGTCCAGGGTATGCTTCGTGAACCGCTGTGTTTCGGATGTTTGCATAGTTTAAGTGGTTACCGAGATTTGCGATATCTTTTGGACGGGTGACAATGTAAACACCTATCATTGGCTTGTCGAATCTTGACGGCATCATCATAGCTGCGAATGGGATTAAAGGCGCTATGAAAGCCGGAGTCTCCTCTACAACTAGCTTGTCTTCTGGATAAACCGTGGCAATGTTGTTCTTAACGACGAATTGTTTTGCCTCTTCCATTGCTTTTCTCGTTGCAGTCAAAGATTCCTCAAAGCTTTTCGGAGCCTTCTCTTCAATCATCTTTAGAACTTCTGCAACGCTTTTGTCGGGAGCAATTTGCGCTGCTATCCGCGCTCTTTCTTCCTTCAACTCCTCAAGGTACTTGACGCCAAGTTGGTATATCTCTCCTGAAGTCATTCCGACGTCACGGAGCTGAATCAATTTCTCAAATTTTTCCTTGCCTAAGGCCCAGTTTTCAGTCGTTTTTAATCTCAAGCTTTCAAGCCACTGCATATGCTCCTTAAGAGGATTCATCAGGCTTTTCACAGCTTCCACTAACCTTCCATGAAGATCTTCAGGAATTTTGCCCTTAGACGCTTTTGCAATGAACTGGAATAATCCGGGTATTTGCCGTGATGACTCGATAGCGATTTCTGTCCATAGCTTTATGGGTTTTGAGTTTTCGAATCTTGAACGGAACTCTTTCAAGTACTGTGGCAGTTTTGTAAGTCTCGCAATGATTGCGTCGATTCTTTTCTCTAGAGGCGCATAATTTCTAGTTATCATTGTAAAGAAGATACTGCCGGCTTCATCGAAAGCATTAGGGTTTAGTTCGTGCTGGCGTTGCTCATGGACTTCGAATTCGTTCATTTCAAGGACTTTCTCTAAAACCATCCAATCTGTTTTGTTCTCGTAGTTTAACTCATTGTAGTCGATTGACTCTTTCATGCGGTCAATGAATTCTTCCAGCATCCTGATGTTTTCAATGATGTGGGCGGTATTCCCTTTTGGGAGCAAATAGTCATAAGGATCATGGAGACCGAAGTAGCTGGCGAAATGGGGGTTCTTCTCGAAGAATCTGTCAAGCATCTCTTTCTTAAGGTCTTCAAATTTCTCATCTGCATTCAAAGCATCTATACACCTTTCGACAATAAGGGCGCCATTGTAATTAAGCTTTAAATCGTTTCTTCTTGTTATATACGATCATGACAAAAGGACAAGTCACCGTTCTCATGGGATCAAAAAGAGATTACGAGTTTGCTTCTCGCATCAGCAAATTCTTACATCACGAAGGCTTCGACATGAAGTGCAAATATGTAGTGGCATCTGCACACAAAAATCCTAAAAAATTACTAGAAGAGATCAGAAAACACGAGAAGATGGGGGAACCAATGGTTTTTATCACCGTTGCTGGCTTGTCCGACGCTCTTTCAGGCGTTGTGGCAGGCTCCACGAAATATCCGGTAATTGCCTGCCCACCTGATTCGCAAAAGTTCTGGTGGGCTAAATTTTTTTCTTCAGCAGTGACCCCTCAAGGTGTCGCCGTCGCTTATGTTCCTAGACCTGAAAACGCAGCGCTATTAGCAGTAAAGATACTTGCGTTGACCAGCCAAGACCTGCAGAAAGAAGTTGAGGCTTATGTGCGAACGCTAAAAGAAAGGTAGCATTAAGGTGAAAGAGAATGAGTCTCGATGTCATCCTCAACACGCATCTCCCCCTCGCCCTCTTCAAGAAGGGAAAAGTCAGAGACATCTATAATCTTGGTGAAAGACTGCTAATTGTCTCCACAGACCGCATCTCCGCCTTCGACGTAATCCTCCCGAACGGCATCCCCCATAAAGGCGAAGCGCTCAACAGGCTCTCCGCATATTGGTTTAATGAAACAAAAGACATAGTGCAGAACCACATCCTAGAGGTCGTCGACACCAGAACAGTGCTGGTGAAAAAGACGACCCCGATAAAGATCGAGTTCGTCGTTCGAGGATACCTCTACGGCTCAGCATGGAGAAACTACAAAGCGGGAAAGCCTATCAGTGGAACGCAGCTACCTAAAGGCTTAGAAAGAGCCGAAGAGCTGCCCAACCCCATTCTAACTCCTACTACAAAAGCCGAAGCTGGCCACGACGTAGAAATGACAGAGAAAGAGGCAGCTAGAAAAGTAGGAATGGATCTAGCAGAGACAATTGGAGACACATCCCTAGAGATCTATAAGAGAGCTTCAAGGAAGGCAGAGGCTAAAGGAATCATTGTGGCGGATACGAAAATGGAATATGGCGTCCTCGACGACGAACTAGTGCTTATAGATGAGCTGCTAACTCCAGACTCCTCGAGGTTTTGGCCAAAGGAAAAGTATGAAGTTGGAAAGGATCAGCTGAGTTTTGACAAACAGTATGTACGTGACTACCTTACGTCAATAGGATGGAACAAGCAGCCTCCGGTGCCAAAACTTCCAAAGGAAGTGGTTCTTGAAACTTCGAAGAAGTATGTAGAAGCATATGAACGATTAACCGGCAGAAACTTCTAGCAAGCATGCCTAGTTAATTATGGGTACAGGATCAAGAAAAAAGAGAGAAACAGGAATTTCAGCCATGACTTAAAGTGTGGAGAGAGCACGGTGACTGCTGTTCGAGATTTAACACCTCTCTTACCTGAGCTCTGATGAATGAGAAGCTTGATATGAAGCTTATTTTCGTTTTTGAACCGGTTTAGAAAGCTTTAATCCTGGAAAGCTGTCTATGTGCCTGGTGATTGTTATGACATGCTATTTCAGACATCTCAAACAGGTTTTCGAGAAAGCAGGGATAGAAGTAACCAGCGAAAACAGACCAGAGATCGACAAAATTATTCACGGCATCGCCGGTGTAGACTATAAGAATTGTCCAGCGGCTTGGAAGGAAGTAAAGAAAAGGCTTGCTGAAGATGAGGATAGTTTCGTCTCTCGACTGGAGAGAGCATGGGCCAAACGCATATAATCCATGCTGTCGACATTAGCGTTTGCATCTGCCAGAGAGGTGAACAAATCAACTTATAGAACTCGAGATCTATAGGCGTTTGAGCTCTTTGATTAAATAGTCAATCTCTTCCTCAGTATTATAGAAGTGAGGCGCTACACGCAAGCCGTTTGACCTTGCCGAGATTATAATGCCTTTTTCCCGAAGTCTTTCCGTCCTCTTTTGTGCTCTATCGGCAAGAAAATGAACAATCCCTGAACGACACTTTCTTTCTTCAGGAGTAGTAACCTGAAAGCCTAGGTTCCTTACAGAGTCTATAAGGGACTCTGTCAAACCCAAGACACGCTTCTGAATTTTCTCAATACTCACATCCAAAAGAAGCTGTAGGGCAGCTGCCGCTCCTATAAAACTTATGAAGCTTGGACACCCCACCTCAAAGCGGCTAGCAGTTTCAGAAAGCTGAAGCTGCCAAATGTCCCAAAAATCAACTGTCTCAAAGACTTCAGGTTTCACGCTTGCCCAACCGATAAACGGTGGCTCAAGCTTTTCAACAAGCTCCTTACGAACGTACAGATATCCAGCTCCAGCAGGACCCAACATCCACTTATAACAGCTTGCTGTCAGAAAATCCACACAGTCTCTTCTCACGTCAACTGGCATGGCGCCCAACGATTGAATACCATCTACTACGAGATAGGCCCCATGTTCATGCGCTATCGTAGCCAAAGATTTCAAGTCATGTCGAAAACCGTTTACGTACGCCACGTGGCTTATGGTAATCACAGCAGTTCGATCATCCACAGCTTTCTCCACATCTTCAACCAAGACTTTCCCTCCAACGTTTTTGACATATCGTACTTCCATTCCAAGCTTCTTTTTGAGCCAAGGATACACGACTGAAGGATACTCCAAGTCTGTTGTTACAACATTGGAATCCCGCGAATAGTCAAGCATGTTTACAACAATATTAAGCCCTGTTGAAGTATTCGGAACTAAAGCAATCTCATCCTTCTCTGAACCTGTGAGCTTCGCAAAGAACTCTTGTCCCAAGCTGTACTTTGAATTGTCGATCTCGAAACGACATAGATCATCGTTATAATTCCTCATAATGTCCACCACAGGTTGTGGAAGAGGGGAGTAAGCAGAGTGATTCAAGAACACTTTACATCGAGTTACTGGAAACCTCTCACGAATCTCATGGATATCCATCTTTAAGCTCCTACCTGAAGCATTTCCAATATTTCCTGAATATTCTTTTTAGTTCTTCCACCGTGGCCTTAACACGTTCATGACACCAAGGTGGCTCCACCGGGGGCACGGATGGATCCGACACATCAAGCTTTTCCACGCCAGCAACCCCAGCTGCAAGTGCATACCAACATGAAGGCAACACGGTTGGGTTATAGCCGCTGCCAATCAAAAGGACAACTTTACCGCCACAAACCTCCTTTGCAACGTCCACGATGAGTCTTGATAGATCAAAAAAACCTTTAACTGTCAGGGCCAAGCTGCCCAAGATGTCAGCGAAATGTGGGTCACTTCCTCCATTAGCCAGAATAATATCCGGCTTGAACTCCTTACTAAGGGGAACGAAAATCTGTCTCAATGCGGAAAAATATGTTGCATCACTGGTCCCCGGTGGCAAAGGCACATTAACGTTGAACCCTTCGCCGTCGCCTCTGCCAATCTGGTTGACAAACCCAGTGCCTGGGAAGAGGGTTTTTGGGTCTTGATGCACTGAGATGAACAGCACCGAAGGATCAGAATAGAAAATGTCGCTTGTCCCGTTTCCTGCATGTACATCGTAATCTAGAATTAGAACACGCTTCACATCATATTGTTGCTGAAGATGTCTAGCTAGTATAGCTACATCGTTGAAAATGCAGAACCCACCGCCAAAATTTCCCCCTGCATGGTGAAGCCCACCGCCGAGAGACACTCCGCGATCAATCTCACCCCCATAAAGAGAGTCTCCGATCTTTAGTGCCCCACCCATTATGTATAGTGCTGCTTCAAGGATGCTGGAGGATAAAGGTGTGTCAAAGTCGTAGGCTCTACCCTTTTTTGCAGAGTCTAAGATCAAGTCAACATAGCTCTTGTCATGGACCTGCATTACATCATTTAGCGTTGCGATTCTAGGTTTCAAAACCTTAATCTCAGGCAATCTGAGTAGCCCTTGTTCTTCGAAAAGCTTCATGGCATTGCCAAAACGGTCGCCTCTAAAGGGATGTCCAGATCCAAAGTCGTATTGCTTATATTTCTCGTGAAAAGCTATTCCAATTCGCAATAGATCCACTTCTTCTGCGATATCAAGGCGAACAGCTATAGAAAAAGGATGCGGGGGAGAATTGTTCGGATAAAAAGAAGGATTGAAGCTTTTTAAGTGCTTATTCTTGTGCTTCCGTCTCCTCTTCAGTTGGCGCTTCTTGCAATACTTCCTCTTGAGCTTCTTCCGTGTCTCCCGCCGTCTCTGCCGCTTCAGCTTCCTCGGATAATGATTTCTCTTCTTCTTGGCGGGTAGTTTCCTGCCCCTCTTCTACAAGGGCCTCTTCTTTTTCTTCTTGTTCTTCGACCTGTTCTATTTGTTCTTCAGTTTCTTCTATTGCCGGCCGCTCCCGCTCTTCTGTGGTTGTTTCTACTGAGGTTGTGGTCTCGGTATCCATGACTATTTCAAGTCTCTTCTCAGTCTCTGGTTCGATTTGAGCTGGATCTTCTTCAACAAGCATTGACGGTGGTTGCGGAAGATCTGTGGCCCCTTCGCTAAGGTTAGAGATTGCTCCTTTGATTTCGTTCAGCTCTTCTCTCGTAGTCTCTAATCCAAGTGAAAGAACATTGCATTCACGATTATATGCATCCTCCTCAAGTTCTCCGGAAACGTGGCGGATCTCAGAGTTTACGAGCAGATACTCTAACGTCTTCATTTGCTGCTCCAACTCACTTATCTTAGCCTTCATCTTCTCAACTAGAGCATTCTGTTTCGACTCAATCTCAGCGATAGCCTCGGAAACCTCATCACTGAACGAGTTGTAGGTTGGCTGCGAAACTTTACCTTCGTCGAATAGTTTGTCTAAAGCTTCTTTTTTCTTTTTTGCAAGCTCTAATTCGCCGTTTATTTTTTCCAATGAATACTTCCATGAAATCAATCACTTGCACCTCCCTCCAATAGACGTTAAAACCCAAAATAACCTTTAAATAGGCAAACTTTGCCAAAAAAGGCAAATTTGTCCAATATTATTGACAGAAAAGCCTAAACCGAAGAGCATCACCATAACATGGAAATATATCGCAAGATGTTAGATGATAGGTAATCTATTTATAAAGACGCCCTGAAAACTCGGGTTCTAATGCTAAAAGCACGCATTGAATTCCATGGAAAAAAATATATAAGCCAAAAAAAAGTGTTATGAGGCTAACTCACACAAGCATCTGAACTTGTGTACGAAATTGTTAATGAAGTGGAATTTATGATTGAAAGAGAAGAAATGCAAGAGATTGTTCGACGCTATAAACATCCAATCGCTTTGATTCTCGGCTCTCACTCAGCATTAGACGCAGCCGCTGGAGCTCGAAATTATCACCTAAGAAGAGTCACATACACTACGCCTGAAAGAGCCAACATATACGTCCAAAATCCAATCGTTGGCAATGGGAAACCGATCAAAGACTTGCCCTCCCACGTAAGAGATGATGTCATAATAAGAAATGACCCTAAAGACATCAAGAAAACAGATTCGTGGGATCAGTGCCTACTAGTTTTGGACAACTACAAGGATATCTTGAAGTACACAGATGAAATGAGAGACCTTGAATGCATACAGATTCCTAACAGAGCTTTTTCTGTCTACGTAGGTGGCGAGGCTTGTAAGGAGATTGAGGATGGCTTTGGCGTCCCGATAATTGGAACTCGTGGTTTGCTGAAAATCGAAAACAGGGAGGAAGTGGAAAAGAACTATTATTGGTATTTGCAGGAAGCAGGGATTCCTCATCCAGAGGAGTTCTTGTTTGACGTAAAGAGTGATCAAATGGGAATCAGGTTTAAGAAAACTGTTGAAAGGCCGTTAGTACTGAAAGTTCCACACAAATCTCGGCGATTGGAGCGGGGTTTCATCTTTGCAGCTAACAGCAACGACATGGAAGAAAAAGTTGAGGATTTTATAAAAACAGGTATGATTGACTTCAAAGATCTGTCTGTCGGTAGAGCTGAAGAATACGTTCCAGGTGTGACTGCGAACTTTAACTTTTTTTACTCTCCTATTTACGCAAAGCAGGATTGGGGAGATGCGGAGAGATATTTGACGCGTGCGAAAGGTATTAGCCCTGAAAGAGCGCGAATGTGGCTGGCAAACGAGTTCATGTCAATAGATGAAAGAAGAGAAGCGACTCATGACGGTGTTATAAGAATGGCTGCAGAGCTACAACTAGAAGTAAAATGGGAGAAGACGCCCTATCCAAGAACCTTCGAGGTTACGGCGCATCTTCCAATGAGTTTGAGGGAATCCCTAATCAGAAAAATTCACCCCATCGCAGACAAGTTCCTTGAAAAAACAATGGAAATCGACCCGCCTGGAATGATCGGTGCATATTGTATCCAGACGCTAATAACATTTAAGGAACTAACGAGGGGCGACCCAGATTTCAAATGGGTCAAAAAGGTTGGTCACGGATTATACGACATCCCAGAAGGCGGCACCTTGTTCGACCACGTCCCAAAGGTGCAGGATGTAGCAACCAGACATGGAGGAGGAACCAATACTCACATGGGCATTGGATCGCAGTATTCAAACGCGAAATACATATGCAAAATGAGCATGGGCGACAGAATTGCTCTCGAAATAGTTAATGCACG
>JABAOF010017032.1_pt1 | contig 12037 bp, 11 predicted proteins | sample 7062171 | NCBI WGS metagenome assembly JABAOF01 (sample SAMN14538628, study PRJNA623070) | marine sediment metagenome | biome: marine biome [ENVO:00000428]; feature: marine pelagic biome [ENVO:01000023]; material: deep marine sediment [ENVO:00002113] | place: India: Gulf of Khambhat ... | reverse complement strand
ACGTGAAAATCCTGGCCGACATCCACCACTTCACCGTTGCTGCCGGTTAACACCAGCGAAAAACACAACGCGTCACCGTGCCACCTGGGGGCAAATCCCACCTCCACCTTGCTAAATTCCAGTTTCCTCAACGGGTGAAAGGCACTGTCCCGGGCATCGAACTGACAAAACGTCAATTCATCCGGCATGTTCATCATGAGTTTCGACAGTTGTTCAAAATAGACCTGGCTGACCATATCTATCTTTGCCGGGCTTTTCTCTTTTTTTTCACTCAGATCGTGCAAATGTCCCATGAATTCTTTTAGCAGGGATGGGGTTTGGTCTTGGTCAAACACATGGTTGTCCATTTGCGAACGCACCGCAGGTTTCACCGCCCCGTAGGTCTCATCCCGTTTGATGGGAACAATCACCGGTTGGAAACCGGCTTTCCCGGCTCTAGATCTATTCCCGGATAATACCAAACTCAGTCCCAATCGGGCGTTTGACTGTGAAAGCTCATATTCTTTCTCTTTAATCTTCGGTTTTAGAAGCTTTAACTCTTTATTAAAAAAAACGTTTGAACGCTTTTGTTTAGGTATTTTGAGGTCCATTTCCTTAGCCTGGATTTCCTGGTCCAGGAGGTTAAAATCGTAATGAAGGAATTTTTCTTCTCTTTCAGCCACTTCCCTGGTGTGGGCAGCGATGATGTCTCTTAATTCATCGTAAAGCTCTCTGACGGCGCCAGCGGCTAAAATCACCATGGTATCCGGGTGATTTTTTCTTAAAAAGTAAACCGCTGCCCCGATATAAAGGTTCCAGTGCCCCCGCAGGCTGTCCGGGCCTTTAAAATCCACATGGATGGGCGCTCTGAAGTTAAAGGGTTTATACAGGAAATATATTCCTCCATAGGTATCTTCTTTTTCAAAGGCGTCCCGGTAGAGAAATATGTAGTAGTTTTCACCGGTTTCCCCCAGGGCGCCTTTGGCGATCATTTGCTGGTAATCGATTTTCCGTTTTTTTAACAGGAAACGTCCGGGATCATCTCCATACAAACTAAGTAAGGCCTTCTTGAATTCACTGTTCATGGTTCATTCCCGTTCCCGGATTTCTGAAATCCTATTATACCCCAAAAATACTTAATTACAAGGTGCCCGGATAAAAAGTAGGCAGGCCGGAAAAATCCTCAATAACCCGTTTTAAAGAGTCTCTTAGCAGAATTTATTCCACATCTTTGGTATTTATTATAAGCTTTTGCAGCTCGTAACCTGATAGCTTCATCGCTTTCCTTTAATATCCATCCCTCAATGGCATTTTCTAATGTATATGCTTCCGGAGCCATCAGCCCTGTTGTCCATAAAAGTGGTTTTGCACCTGTTTTTTTTAATGGTTCACAAAAATATTCTTTGCTTGCACAGGCAAGAATTATTGCATCTCTCTGTTTGTTATCCTTTTTAGCTGGATATTTTTTAAGGCTAAAATCCATTAAACCATTATGACCAACATATACAATCAATTGAGATGAACCCTTAACTTCTATATCTATATCTTCAGACTTCTTTCTAATTGATAGTTTCTCCTTAGATTTTCCTGAAGAAGATTCAAGAAAATCAATAATAGCCTCTTTGATTTTTTTGCCTTTGTACGCATCAGCCACCATGTATACATTTTGTTTGCTATGTTTGAAGATACATCTTGCTATTATTTCATCTGAAGGCTTTTTAATGATTTTCAATAATCTCCACTTTGCACTCCTCTGAAAAAAAGCTTTTATCCCATATCGCGCTCCCCAATACAAATTATTTTCCGGGTCTTCTCCATTACCCAATTTAGGGGGGACAGGGACAATCCCCTGGTTTTCATTGTCACACAAGGCAACAAATACATGTATAGTCCGGGATTCTCTAGATTCCGCAGCATGCAGAATCGATATTTTAAATATGAGAATAATCAGAATGATCCGGATTAGAATATTTTTTCTTTTCATGATCTCAGACAAATCTTTTTTAACCGCATAACCACAGGGAAATTATAATGGAAATTTAATCGTTAATCAATACCTTTAAATCATAAATCCCTGGTTCCTGCCATGGTTTCAATATATTTGTGTTTATATGGCTTAAAGTTGTATTTAAAAATTAAATCCACCAGGGGCATATAAAGCTCACCGAATTCTTCCACATATTTCCGGCTCACCCACTTTAAAAAAATTTCAAAATTCCTGCCGTTGAAACGATAATAGATGTCCAATAATGCATCCAGCTCCGTGTCGAAATAGTTCTCCGCTTCCGGTACCGGCGAATCATCTACCGGTTGAAATTCCTGGACAAAAGGCACCACCCCTAACCGCTGCAAGAATGAAAACCTCCTTATATCATCCGAAAGTGTTGTGTTGTACCCATACATACAAATGAACGTTATCTCGCGCCGCTTGATTCCCTTTAATAATTTTATCTTCTCCTGTACGACGGGAATTAATGCACTGGAATTAAGACTGAAATAGTACATGGGCTTTGAAAACGAGTAATTCCGGCTGTCTACGTTCATAAGTAGTTCCGCATTCCCAGTATTGAGATACCGGATATCAAGGGTCTGATTAAAATTTACCTGCAAATTTTTTTTGATCATTTCCTTTAAGATATCATTAGCACCCGGGTAAGCCAATAAATTGTTATCCAGGAGGACCATCTTTTTAAAGCCGGGCGGTACAATGTTATCGATGGTTGAAGCCTGTTTCAAAGCCCCTTCTTTTTTAGGTACCAGGCAAAAGCTGCATCCATGACTGCAACCCCTGGTCAAAAAACCCATAGCAAAATCCACTCCCGGATACAAGGAGTAATCCGGCATTATGTTTTCGATTTCATCCGGCAGCTTTTTAATGGCATCCATCCCGGAACCGCCAAATTCAATATTCTCATTGTGGAGCCTTTTTAATTTAGATATTTTACTTTGAGTTGTATGATTTCTAAAGACACAACTGGCAAATACCCGCTTTGATTTTCTATGAATAGCGGAATCCCTGGTTAAAACAACTTTCCTTCCCTGTTTTTTATAATAACGGGATATTTTCATTAAAGCCAGGTTGGGGATTTTGCTGTCCACATCGATTAAAACAACGGTATCTTCAGAGGCTGGCGATGATTTGGGGAACCTGCTTTTTTTGAATTGATTTCTATACTGGTTGATGAGCTTAGATCGCCCCACCGTTGTTATTACCCATTTTTTTATTTTATCCGTGTAAACCCGGGAAGGAACCGTCATTGTTTCCATTTTTTTCAAGCACCCAACCATATGTTGCTGCTGGCATGTAAATATAAATTGCAGGTTGGGAAATACGTCCGCAAGTATTTGAATTGCCCCGGGATTATCCTGTAAAGGAAACGCTTTTTCCAGTTGATGGATGAATAGGACACCACCACAACGGTTAAAGTCTTTCCCGTTTTCCACCGAATCCGACATTTGCCGGGTAAAATCGATTAAAAACTCAATAGTTGCGATGTAATCGACGGGAAGTTGAGAAACAGGATAAGACTTTTTATCCAGGCAAAAATAAATGGTATCGGTATCATCCCAATGAGAAAAACTAAGGCCGGGAAGCAGCCCGGTTATCAAAGATAAGGAGATGTTATAAATATTTTGAGCCTTTGTGCTGTTGTAACGGCTGGCGTTCCTGTATTGGTAATAAAGCCAATCGTTTACGGGAATCGACGGGAAATTATCACCGAAGAACGTTTCAAAACGGGTATGTCTGAGACGAGAATCGGTTAAGTAATCCTTTTGAACCCGGTCACTTAATACCCGAACCGAATTATACCCATAAGCAAAATTTCCCAACGGATGAAAACCGCTAAAACCATTGGAAAAGAATCGAATCTTTTGATCTCTGGCAACTTCACAATGTATCCGGATGATTTTTTCCCCATATGATTTTTTATCCAGGTCAGGGTACAACTCAGCACCAAAACATAAGGGTCTATTTTTTTGATTTCGATGCTTAAGGATTTCGTTGGTTAAGGCTGAGATGTCTTGGCAGGTTCCACCCAAACACAAGGAAAGCAGCCGAAACCATAAATGCTGACGTGATGGTTCCAGGGTATCGAGGATTGACCATCTTTTAATATTATTATTTTTGTCGTGAAAATTCCACCAATATCTCTCTTTATCCCATATATTCTTTATCCAAAACGTCTTAAGATACATTCAATCCTTTATTCACTCTTCTTCTTCGTCTTCCTGGTCTAAGAGATCATAGATTTTCTCAGGCTTCCTGTTTTTGTACTTCTTCAACAGGAATTTGTACTGCTCTAAATCAAAGGGTTCTTTATACTTTAGAACTCGAAAAAGTAAACGTATAAAAATATTGGAAATCAGGTGAATCGTATCGTGTCGAGGATATTTTTTTTGGCGCATAGCAAGATAAAATTGATAAACTTCGATGGGTTTTCGCTCTGCCAGTTGGTTTTCCACGATGGTATGCATGGTGATATGCAGGAAGGGATTATGCTCGGTTTCAGGGTCGAATTCATAATCCCCCATAGATTCCGCTTTGTCATAAATTTCCGCATAATCGTCCTCGTGCTCCAGGATGACTTTCATAGTCCGCTTGTCCTCCTCTGTGACACCTTCCATATCATTGTTTTTTGCCTTTACCCAGAGTTTATGAATTCGGCTGCGACTGATCTCTCTCATTGCATTTTGCATGTCTTTATCCATATTTTTTGCTCCTTTATTAAGGTACAATATAAACTATTTTCGATAAGAATGCAACAAATCTTAACATAGGAAAAAAGAAAAAAGGGACAGCCGAAAAATCCCTTTATTCTGATTTGCTGATTTTACTGTTATCCAGGTTCTCCTGTGATCCTTTTCTTAAAAATATTTCGATATACTCTTCGATTCTCTTTATAGACTTATTTGCATTCTCAAACTGACGCTTAGCATCTACTCGATATCGGCATAAATCAAGCCGCCTCTCTTCTTCCATATATCTCGACTCCCTCCTCATGTATATTCTTGTAAAAAGGCAACACTTCCAGGTAATTGATATAACGCTCATATGTCGCTTCTGTAAGAGAGATCAATTTGCCATATTTTATTGTTAACTCTCCCATTATATCCGAAATGATGTACCGATACTTGCGAAGTTCCTTCTCACTTACGTCTACCAGTATCATTATATCGATGTCGGATTCATGCTCCTGCTCATTTCTGGCATAGGAACCGTACAAAATTAATTGCATTAATTTGTCTCCAAATATTTGAAAGACTTCTTTTTTGACGTCCATTAAAATATTCAGCAGTACGTTGTCTTTTATTGCTTCTATGTCTTTCATAGGGTAATTATAGTATTAAAATTCCTTTTATGCAACAGCTTATTGGGGAAAAACGGGAGCAGGCAACGTTTCTTTTTATCCTAAAGGCCGATCATGATGATTTTTTTGCCATTATAATCGGTTTCTTTATAATAAAGCTTCTCTTCCCATTCCTTATCCCCGGGGTCGAATATGACTAAATAGCCTTGCCGTAAACCAAGAGTATCCAGGTACCGGACCAACTGTTCTTGCCCTTCCTCGACGGTACGGTTGTGCCACTTTATTATAATGTTTCCCGGGAAAACATAATCCACTGGTATTAAACGTCCTGTAGTTTATTCGCTCTATTATCATGCTCTAATGGTAGAATGATTAAAAGAAAATGTCAAGCCGGTTTGTGTTTTAGTGGCTGTTTTCACAAAAGGAACATATCATTTTAAAAACCTTTTTAAGGTCCGAAAAATCATTAATCCATCTGCGGCACTTTCCTTTCAGCTTCAGTCCGACACCGATAAAATTCCAGCCAAGATTGTTGCAAGCGTTTACATCCCATACGGAATCACCAAAATACACGCTTTTTTCAAATCCATTCCCAAGTCGAGACAGGCATTCCCTCATTATTGCGGTGCGTTCAAAAGAGTAATCGCTAGAAATCAAGGGCTTATCATCCAGGCAAAAACCTGCATATAGGAGCTTTAAATTGGCAGTATGACTCCATCCTCCTGTTGCAAATCCAACGCGATATGTTTCACTTTCACTCAGTTCCCTGATAAAATCTACAGCACCGCTTATGGGACGACATTCACCTCCGGCTGCTAAGTACGACTCTGTCAAAACGCCAAACCTGTACCTTACGTTATCAAAAAGACACATATCCTTAATGCCATTTTCTTTCATTATCTGGGATAATATCCCCCCATCAGTCACATCTTTGTATTCATTCCAATCATTTCGGATGATTACATCTCCCAGCACTTCTTTCACGGCTCTCCTGTAGAGTTCTCCATCGAAATGGGAGCTTTGTACCAATGTATCATCCACATCAAAGATTATCGCTGTCATTTTGCCGCGGCAATCTTCTTGATCTCCCCCAGCAGGCGTTCCACTTCTTCTTCATTATTGTAAATATGAAACGAAGCCCTGATACCATCCAGGTTGGCTTCATTGACATGACGAACCCGCAATCGCTTCCCTTCCAGGTCAACACAAATTCTAATAACATTCTTGTTCTTATCGTTCAATTTAAATGAAATCATCGCGGACCGATTGTTCTTCCCGGCAGGAGAAAGCAGTTCCAATCCCGGGATTTCTTGTAAACCTTTATAAAACATCTCTGACAGGTGTTTATTATGCTTCCATATGGTTTGCATGCCAATAAAGCGAATAAAATCCACAGCCTCCCCCAGTCCGTAAAAAAGCGCATCATTTTGTGTACCATATTCATATCTTTGGGCAGTGGGATGCAGGACCAACTGCCGTTTTTCCATATCACTACTATCGCTGGAATAAGCCCCTACAACAGTAGGTTTCAATGTATCCAGTAAATCTTCCCGTACATAAAGAATCCCGGTGCGCTTGGGGCCCAGCAGCCATTTATGGCCGCTGAAAGCATAAAAATCCACCCCGGTGTCCCTGAGATTAATTGGCATATGCCCGACTACCTGTACGCCATCAAGAGCATACCACACCCCACTGGATTTTGCCAGTTGGCCGATCTCTTTCACCGGTAATATCTGACCCGTGGTACAGGTGATATGACTGGTAAATATCAAACGGGTGTGTTTGCTCATTAATTTTTCGATTTGCCGCACATTGCCCATGGTATCGATAATATCCGGTTCAAACGTCTTTATCACGATCCCTTCGGTTTTCATTTTGTTCAATAGAGGAACATGTAATGCCACATGTTCATGGGTAGATGTAATCACCTCGTCCCCTCTTTTTAATGGCAATCCATTGAGAATGATATTAATACTTTCCGTTGCCGTACCGGTAAGTGCCAGGTCTTCCTTTTTAACACCCGGTCCCAGTAAAGCCGCGAATTTTTCTTTGATTTTCCACCAATCTTTTTTACAGCGTCCGGGATTAGGATGGGAGTCTTCCTCGTCCATCATTTTTTTGACGGTCTTTATTACCATAAAAGGCGACGAACCCAGTCCACCGGTATTTAAATAGGCATAGTCAGCAGGAATTAAGAACTGTTTTCGCAGCTTTTTCCAGAACTCTTCATCCCTGGGCATACCCGTGAATGCCTTTTTAAAGGATGAAACCGTGGAAAAAGCAGAGACCGGAGCTGCAGATGACAAAAACAAACCTCCGGCAGCACCGATAGATTTAAAAAAATGTCGTCGTTTCATAACCTCTCCTTTACAGCCACAAAGACACGAAGGCACAAAGATTTTTTAAATATTTCCATTTTTATTTCTCAATAAATTCTCAACACTTTTGCTCCGCGAATTTTTTTCTCTTTTATTTCCACCAAAGCCCGGTTGGCTTCTTCAAGGGAAAATTCCTGGACTTCCGGTTTTATGGGGATTTCTGCTGCCAAATGCAAAAATTCGCTCACATCACTGCGGGCCACATTGGCCACACTCTTGATCTCCTTCTCCCACCAGAGATGAGTGGGATAATCCAATTTTAACAGGTATTCATTATCGATGGACTCTTTACGAATGGCATTGATCACCAGTCGTCCACCCTTTTCCAGGTTTTTTAATGCTTCTACGATGGGCTTCCAAACCGGCGTGGTGTCGATGATACTGTGCAACTTTTCCGGTGATTCATCCGTTGTATCCCCTGCCCAAACAGCGCCCAGTTCCCTGGCAAATTCTCTTTCTTCTTCACTCCTGGCAAAGACAAATACCTTTGAATTGGGAAACTTATGCTTAATCATTTTAAGAACCAGGTGGGCTGATGCCCCAAAACCGGTCAATCCCAGGTTTTCTCCCTCCGTCATATTGGTTAACGACAGGGAGCGGTAGCCAATGGCCCCGGCACACAAAAGGGGGGCCGCTTCGGAATCGGAAAATTCCCCGGGAATAATATAGACAAAATCTTCCCCCACGGTCATGTACTGCGCATAACCACCGTGCACGTCTCTGCCCGTGGCTTTGAAATCACTGCATAAATTCTCATTCCCTTCCCGGCAAAATTTACAGGTTCCACAAGCAGAGTAAATCCAGGCAACTCCTACCCTGTCACCGATTTTAACGTTTTTCGCTCCTTTACCCATTTCAACCACCCTTCCCACCACCTGGTGACCCAAAATAATGGGAAATTGCGGCGGAGGCGTCCGCCCTTCTATCTCATCCAGCTCGGTGTGACATACCCCGCAGCTAGAAACTTTAATCAACACCTCTTTCTCTCTGGGAACCGGTTTGGGCAGCTCCACCAATTCCAGGGGGGTCTTATTAATGGAAAGATCACAGGTATTATTCAAGACCATTGCCTTCATTCTCATGGGGATGAAACCTCCGTAAGTTATAATAGTATAAATGAAAATCTTGTCAACTTCAAGGATATCGTGCGATTTATTTAAAATTTAAGGAAGGAACCGTTTGCTCCGGCTGGTATATATCTTAAATTCTTCGCCATACTTTCTCTCCAGGTGGGCTTCCAATGAAGGGATAAGAATAAAAGCAAAATTTAACGCCATGAATAATGGGATGAACAGCATCGCCATGTTCTGGGTAATAATGGCAAACCCGGTAAAAAGCACCACATCTCCGAAATAATTGATATGCCTGGAATACATGAACATCCCCCCGGTATAAAGACGCCCCTGGTTTTCCGGTCTCATTTTCCAAATGTGCCTGGAATACTCGGACTGCGTATTAATATAAGAACCACCTATATACAGCAATATGCCGATGACATCGATAATATTTACGGGGTGGGATTTATTACCGCCGACATATAATAATACTAAAAGGATGGCAGGCATTATAATCGAAATGGTAAGGGCTTCCACCCAGACCATTTTCCGCTTTATAAAAACAAAAAGCATAAACACCACTCGAAAAAAATAGATGATGGAACAGCATAACAAGATGATTCGGCGTATCAGGTCTCCTTTTATCCTGTAAGGCTTTAGCCAGTTTACGATTCCATTGACATCGCCAAACATCAGCCAGGTACAAAGAAGAATGACAACGACAAAAGACGTTGTTATCAAACATTTCGGACCGATGGACGGATCATGTTCATTTCTAAAGATCATCGTTTCACTCCTGATCTAGCATCATGTTTTAAAGTATTATAGTCAATTTTGGCAGTTTAACACAGCCCATTTGTAGTGAATAATTCCAATGTATTTAAATTCGAAGCACGAAATTCGAAATCCGAAACAAATTCGAAATTCAAATGTTCAAATGTCCCAAACATCTTTAAATATACTTAAAAAAGGCATTGATGCTCCTGGAGCTCTTGTTCTGAATTTTGGATTTTGGTCATTTGAATTTGTTTCGGATTTCGATATTCGAATTTCGGATTTTTAGGTACATTATTTAAAGAACTTTCTACAACAATACTTTCCCTGCATTTTTCTCGATATACAACGGATCAATGAACGGTTCATCCTTCATATGGGCTTCCATAAGGGTAATTCGCTTTTGAAGCAAGTCTTTTAGATTATTCCCATGGATAAGCGGTGTCTCTCCTATATCCGTGACAGCCATGAATTCAATGCCCGATGCCAACAACTCCAGGAGTTGTTTTGAATTCTTTATCTCCTTTTTCATCGCATTTTTGAGCAATTCCCTGTTTTTTTCTTTTTCCGGGTCATTCTCAGCATCCAGGAACCCATGAACCCCGGCAATCCAGGCGGCCGCATTGCGCTGGGTCATAAACCAACAGCGGAGAGCGTTTAAACGAATATACTGATCTTCGATAACATTGACATTTCCCAACTGGTTCCGGGCTTCGCTGCGAATGCGGGATAATATTTCGATAGCCTGATCCAGTGGTTTCCATAAGTTGATATCGATTCTTTCCACGTCCTTCCGGCATTTTTCCGGGGTGGTTAATTGAAACAGTACATCCCGGCTCAGGTCCACGTTATTGGGATTATGGGGGGTGGTACACATGAAATCTTCATAATACGCACGCTCTTCCCGGTCTATTGCCTCGATATTGGGCACCAGCGGACGGACCCAGAGCCTGTACCAGACAAATCCCATGGTGGAATATAAAGGCGTGATATTGGGAAAGGCCAGTACAGCTTCTTCTGTGAATTGCCATGCCTTTTGGAGTTCCTGTAAAAATACGTTTCCCGTCCAAATCCGGGCAATTTTCTCTATTTCCTGCCGGATATTCATCCCGGGATTAAATTGAAATACCCGTGAAATTTCATGATTCACATTAAAGGGCACCAACCCAGGGGGAAATGTCCCGCCCGAATGAGCCAGGAAACGAACACCGTTTTCATACAGCAGTTTTAACCGTTGATAGGTCAGCGACGGATAGGGTATTCCCAGGAGTGGGGCAAACATGGCATGGGGACCGGCGGCAAAATAAAAATGGGAACAGGAATCCCTGGTTTCCAGCTCTTTCATTAATACGTTTTCTTTGGGATCAAATTGGCACTGGTACACCGTACCGCCATTAATGGATGTGGACTCCGGGTAACGTGGGTGAGAATAAGGCATTTCCCAGCCTTTGGCGATTAACGAGGTGGTCTCCACGTCCACCTGATCTTCAAGGCCCTTCCATATGATGTCATGTTCACCGTAAAAGGATTCCATTCGGGTAATCACCCGGAATCCGGGATTGATTTTTCGGCCGGCATCCCTGAGTAAATAAAAAAATTGCAGCGCATTTTCCCCGGCTGCCCTGGCGATTTCTTCATCATCTTTCCATTCCCGGATTAAATAAGCGCCGCCGTTTCGTCCCACATACAGGGATTTGGTATATTCAAACCCGGCACCGCTGTCATTGGTCCATATAGAAATAAATCCAAGTTCCGGTACTTCGCGCATTAATTTGGTCAACATTTCCCGGTAGTGTTCCTTTACTTTGGGATGGGCGATGGTCATGTTGTACCGGGGTTTAAAACTCCTGAACGGATGATCCACCCGCGCCCCCCGCAGCATGGGGTATCGTGAAAAAAACGCCTCCGGGAGGGAACGGGGTTCAAAACAAAGCAAACCGGGCACCAGGCCGTATTTAACTGCCAACCGGGCATTGGTTTTCAGGTTGCTTAAGTTGGCGGACAAATAGTAATAGGGGTAAATGCCTTTATTGAGTTGACTGTATACAAATTGGTCCAGGGCCGGGCAATAGGTATAAAACATGTGATATGCTTCTCCTTTGGGGCCGGTTTCCAGGGCCATGGGAAAGGCCAGGCCATTGACTTCCAGGTGGGTAAAACCCAATGCGGCCAAATGACGGATATAGGTTTCTTTATCCATGTTTCGTTGAATGCGTCCTTCCTGGTTTAAAAAGAAATCATAAGAGGAGCGCTGCCACTGAAATGCCGTATTAAAAAACCTCCCTTCGCGGACGGTTTCGACATCATTATCCACCAGGCAATCGAGCAAATAACTCAAAAAACCGAAAAGCAGGTGCGGTTTTGATACGGCAATACAACCCGCCCCATCTTCATCGATGCGAAAATAGGTATCTCCTTCGGTCTCAGCCAGGATCAAATTGAAAATACCTTCCTTCTTATCCTCCAGGGATAAATGGCCCACTTCTGCAATCTCCGTACCAATTTTAGTCCACTCCTTCAACTCAATTGCCGCGGTTCGAAA
>JABAOF010000587.1_pt1 | contig 12048 bp, 11 predicted proteins | sample 7062171 | NCBI WGS metagenome assembly JABAOF01 (sample SAMN14538628, study PRJNA623070) | marine sediment metagenome | biome: marine biome [ENVO:00000428]; feature: marine pelagic biome [ENVO:01000023]; material: deep marine sediment [ENVO:00002113] | place: India: Gulf of Khambhat ... | reverse complement strand
AGCATCACCACGGACTGATCCGGGTTTTCCCTCTTAATCTTTCGGAGCGCCACGTTCCCATCGATGCCCGGCAGATTGATGTCCAAGAGGATGACATCGGGCTTTACCTGGGCCGTCTTCCGAATACCTTCCTCTCCCGTGGATGCCGTGAATACATCGTATCCTTCGGATTTAAATAATTTCTCAACGATATTGACCGTATCCGGGACGTCGTCAACGATGAGGATTTTCCCTTTTTTCCCCTTTCTTATCTTTACCATTTCTCCCCTACTCGGCTACCGGGAATGTGAAGTGGAAGGTACTCCCCTTTCCGACCTCAGAATCGACCCAAATCCTCCCCCCATGTTCCTCGATGATTCCCTTTACGATGGTTAACCCCAACCCGGTCCCGCCATATCGTCTCCGGTCGACTTGGTAGAATTCATCGAATATTTTCTCCCATTGGTCCTCTGGAATTCCAACTCCAGTATCGGAAACCTCGGCCAAAACAACATCGTTGTCTCGCCGGGCAGTAAGCCTCACCTCACCGCCTTTCGGTGTGAATTTAAAGGCGTTGGACAAGAGGTTGATATAGATATCGTGGAGCCGATCCTTATCAGCTTGAACATAGATGCCCCTGGGAATTTTGATCCTTATATCGACCCGCTTTTCAATGGGCTTGATCTCCTTCACATATCCCTTAACGGCCCTCAGGAGATTCACCCTCCCCACGAGGAGGCCAATCTTTCCGGCTTTAATTCTCGCCATATCCAGCATTTTCTCCATGATCTCTTGGATTCGATTAGTATTGCGCTGAACAGTCGTGAGGTATTGCCGCAAATTCCTCGGTATTGGCCCCTCCCTTCCGCTCAGGATAAAATCAACGTTTGCCTTGATGGCGGTCAAGGGAGTTTTAAGCTCATGTGATGCGGTCCCCAGAAACTTAGATTTCATCTCATCCATTGCCATCAATTCCCTATTGGCCTTCTCCAACTCCTTCTTGGCTTCATTGATATCCTCCAAGATATTGAGCGTGGCTCTTCGGGCTTTGGACAATTCCCTCACATTCTGTCTCAGTTTCGAAGTCCTTTCCTCAACCTTCTTCTCCAAAGTCCTACTGTACTGCTGCAACTCCAGCCTCGAATCCTCCAGCTGCTTCACCATTTGGTTGAAAGACCTTGCCAAATCCCCGATTTCGTCCCTTGTGTTGATTTCTACCGGATGACTCAAATCTCCCCGTGCGATTCCCTGTGTCGCCGATACCAGCTGTCCAATGGGGTTAGCGATAATATCCACAAGGAAGATGGTAACGACAATTCCAATTCCCACTACCGCAAGAACCAGAATCCCGACACGTTCCTTGACCTCGGCCAGTGATTCATCCATTCGGGAAAGGGAGAGCCCCAAGTGAGCAACTCCGACCGCATCTTGGGCAACTTTCCCCTTTGAAAGTCCTTGCCAAAGCTTAGCTAGTTGCTCTGATTCTACCCTCACCTCCCGAGAGGAGACTGGGAGCTTGGGTCGCGGTTGCAGAACCTCATCGCCTCTCCACGACTTAGCTAGAATGGGAACGGAGAAGGCCAACACGTGAAGTCTCCTTTTCTTTCCTCCAAAGGCCGGTGATAATGATTCGGCCAGGATGCCTCCGTGCGGATCCTGGATTAAACAGAATACCACATCCTCCTCACGCATCGTCCCATGGACCAACGCTTTGAGCATCTCTTCGTTATTGGTCACAACGACATAGAGGCTATTATGAGCAAGGGTACGGATCAACGTCTCACCCCTCCGTCGCAAATTAGACTGAATCAGATCGACCTCCCGTTTGATGAAAAACCAGCTCATGATGATGGAGGTCAGCATGATCAGAAGGACGATGGTCACGATGAACTTCAGATGAATGCCAAATCGTATCCTTCTTCCCGATATCCCCCGCACTTTCGCCAATAACCAGTTCACTGGGTCTCCTCTAACCCACGATCGGCTTGTCACCTATGCATCTTACGTGGGCAGAAAGCGCCTCCCCCGATAGCTGACACTTCCCGATGACTTAACAGCCCCTGCGTTTTGGCTCATAGATGCAATATGGTTCTTCCGTCAGATAATCCCCCGTCATTTCAAAGGACCTTGCTCGGCATCCCCCGCACACCTTCCGGTATTCGCAATAGCCGCATTTCCCCTTATAGTTGTCCTCATCCCGGAGGTCTTTGAAGAACGTGCACTGCGCCCATATTGATTCAAGGGAACCATCCCTTACATTTCCACAATCCAGTTCAAGGTAACCGCAGGGCTGGACCCCTCCCGTACTGGAGATGAAACAAAAGGAGATCCCACCCATGCACCCTCGGGTGACGGCATCGAGGCCGTATTGCTCCATCGTCATGGTCTTCCCCTCCTGCCGAGCCCGCTGTCTCAAAACCCGGTAGAAATGAGGGGCGCAAGTCACCTTCAGGTGCAGGGAAACGTGATCCCTCTGGTCATAGAACCAGTGCAATACCTCCTCGTAGTCATGGGGGGAAATGGCCGTGTCCTGTACCTCCTTCCCCCTCCCCGTTGGGACCAACAAAAAGAGATGGTGGGCAGCTGCCCCCAGATCCACTGCTAAATCCAAAATTTGAGGGAGTTGCGGCAGGTTGTGCTGGGTAACCGTCGTGTTAACTTGAAACTCCAGTCCCACTTTTTTCGCAAATCGAATCCCCCGTAGCCCGCCTTCGAAAGACCCGGTTACACCTCGAAACTGATCGTGACTTTCCGCATCAGCGCCATCTAAGCTGACGCTAATCCTCTGGATGCCCGCCGCCAACAGCCGCTTGGCCTTGTCCTCGGTGAGGAGGGTCCCATTGGTGGCCAATACCATCCTCAGTCCTTTCCCAGTCCCGTATTCGGCTATCTCGTACACATCCGGCCTCAGCATGGGCTCACCACCGGTTAAGATGACGACCGGTGAGGAAAAGGAGGCGATATCGTCTAGGAGCCGGAGGCACTCCTCCGTGGTGAGCTCCCCGGGATAGGGACCTTCACCCGACAGGGCCCTGCAGTGCACACAGGAGAGATTGCAGCCGCGGGTCAACTCCCAGGCTACCATTCTCAATGGCGGCGCAGGGGACTGTTCCCGGTTAAACCTTTTCATATCCGCTTGGCAGCCTCTTTTGCGAAATAGGTCAAGATGATGTCAGCTCCAGCCCTTTTAATGCTCAACAGGGATTCCATCATCGCCCTTTCCCCATCTATCCATCCCAATTGGGCAGCTGCCTTGATCATGGCGTACTCCCCACTCACATTATATGCCGCGACTGGGATGTCGAACTCCCCTTTCACCCGATAGATAATGTCCAGATAAGGAAGGGCAGGCTTAACCATAATGATGTCAGCTCCCTCCTGGATGTCCAGGCGAACTTCTCTAAGGGCTTCATCGGCGTTGGCAGAGTCCATCTGATAGGATTTTCGATCCCCGAATTGAGGTGCCGATTCAGCTGCTTCCCTGAAGGGGCCGTAATAGCTNNCCAATCCTCCCGTCCATCATATCGGAAGGAGCCACCATATCCGCGCCCGCCCGTGCATGAGAAAGTGCCTGTTTTGCCAACAATTCCAGAGTCGGATCATTAAGGATTTGATCACCCTCTACCACTCCGCAATGACCGTGACTGGTATATTCACAAAGGCAGACATCGGTAATCACCAAGAAGTCAGGAAACTCCTCTTTGATCGCCCTAACCGCCCTTTGGATAATACCATCATCCGAATACCCTTCCGAACCCAACTCGTCCTTCTTCTCTGGAATCCCAAACAGGATAACTCCCGGTATCCCCAAACCCTCCACCTCCTCGACCTCCGTAATAATATGATCGATGGAGAGCTGAAACTGTCCGACCATGGAGGAAATGGGGTTTTTCACGCCCTTTCCCGGACAGACAAAAAGCGGATAGACGAAATCATCCACACGTAAGGCCGTCTCCCTTACGAGTCTCCTGATATGCTCGTTCTTTCTCAATCTCCTCAAACGAAGCTGGGGAAAATGCATCCATTCCTCCCTATCGATGGAATTTCGACCCTCAATCCATTATTTATAGCCCATTTTGCCCATATTGTCCAGTGAAATTAATGAGATAGCCTGCCCCCTCCTTTGCCTGAGTGCTGGGCCCCAAGAATGAATTAACCGGGGAAATACCACCAGGATTCTGATTTGGGAACAAGGGGCAGGTGGAACTCTCGAAATCCTCACAATCGAGACAGAGAGCGAAAAGGAAATCAGGTTTTGTCTCCAGATGCCTCTCTGAAATAGTCAACGATGGCCTCGGTAAGAGCCCTGATCGTAAAGGAATTGGGGATAATATGGGGGGATATTCCCCGCCTTTGGAGGGTACTTGCCGTAATGGGGCCAATTGCCGCTATGGCCACTCCAGCCAATGGGTTTCTTGAGCCACCCTTCTGCTCATACATCTGGATAAAGTGGTTCACCGTTGAGGAACTGGTGAAGGTAATCAGATCAATTCTATCTCCCTCGAATACCCTCTCCATCTCCCTTCTGCTGACATCGGGCATTACCGTTTGATAGGCCTCGACTACATCTACAGCAGCTCCCAGTTTGCGCAATTCCCTTGGAACGAGGTCTCGGGCCTTTTTCGCCCTGGCCAACAATATTCGCTTTCCCTTCAGTTCCTCAACCCCCAATCTTTGAACCAAGGCTTCGGCATAATACTGATCCGGGACCACATTCACCCTCACCCCTGCCTTTTCGATCTCCTGAGCCGTCCTGGGCCCAATGGCACAGAACCGAAGATCAGTGAACTCCGTCAATCGCCTCTTTTTCAGCCTCAACCGCCTGAGGAAAAATTTGACCCCATTGCTGCTCGTAAAAATAATCCAATGGTAGGCTTCAAGGTTCCCTATTGCCGTGTCTACGGGTTCCCAGCTATCGGGGGGAACGATCTTAATGGTCGGGAATTCGATCACGTGGGCCCCATACCCCCTGAGCAACCGGGTGAGTTCCCCCGCCTGACCTCGAGCCCTGGTGATGACTATTCTCTTTCCCAACAGCGGTTTTCCCATTCTCCTGTTTCCATCTAAGATGCCCGGGCGATTTCCTTTCCGTAAAGTTCCCTCAATATCTCATCTGCGCCCCGGACCAGAAGGTTTTCGGCTAAGGCCCTGCCCAACTCCTGGGCTTTTCCCACCTCCCCCTCAATCTCGCCCTTGATTGATTTCCTTCCATCGATATCACCCACGAATCCCTTCAGCGTCAACCAGCCCTGATCCGATACGCTTCCCCAAGCGCCGATGGGAACTTGACAACCTCCTTCAAGCCTCTTCAAAAAGGCCCTTTCAGCCATAATCGACAGATGAGTGGCCTCGTGATCGATGATACTGAGGTATTGATTGACCTCATCATCGACGATTCGGGTTTCAATCCCTAAGGCCCCCTGCCCAATGGCGGGAAGGCACACCTCGGGCGAAATAAACTGGGAAATCCTCCCCTCCATGTTCATCCTTTTTACCCCGGCGGCGGCCAAAACAATGGCATCCACACCCATGGTATCTAGTTTCCTCACTCTGGTATCCACGTTCCCCCGCAGGGGGATGATGTCAAAATCGGGACGATAGGATAAGAGCTGGGCTTTCCTTCTGAGGCTGCTCGTACCGATCTTCGCCCCTGAAGGGAGTTCCTCTAGGGTGGCGTGATCCCTGGAGATGAGGACATCTCTGGGGTCCTCCCTCCGAGTGATGAATCGAATGTCGAGTCCCTCGGGGAACTGGACGGGGACATCCTTCATGCTGTGGACGGCCAGATCGATCCGCTCCCCCAGGAGCTCTTCCTCGATCTCTTTGACGAAAAGGCCTTTTCCCCCAACTGTGGCTAAATTGACATCGATGAGCTTGTCCCCCTTGGTCTTTATCCTGGTCAAAGATACCCTCAGGTGAGGATAGGCCTGGAATAGAAGCTTCCTTATCCAGTTGGCCTGCCACAGGGCCAGTGGAGACCCCCTCGTACCGATCCTAAGATCCCTCATCGCCCCCCTTTCTCTTTGCCCGACCTCCCCCCTGTGCATCGAGCCTAAAGAGCTTTCGCACCGCATCAACGTATTCGGTCGTATTCGTGTTGAGGTCGGGACTTTTCAGGAGGGTAATGGGATCGTGGAGGATCTTTTTTACGATGGCTGAGGTGAGGGCCTCGAGGGATTTCCTCTCTTTTTCCGTGATTCGCACAAGCGACGAAAGGGCTTTGCTCAACTCCCTTTTCCTAATCTCCTCGAACTTCTCCTTAAGGGAGACAATGGTCGGCACGAGGTCCAGCGATGTATACCAATTACAGAATTTGAGCACCTCTTCTTCGACAATTCCCTCCGCCCTCCTTGCCTCTTGGGCCCGGCGATCCCTGTTCGCATCAACAACTTCCTGTAGATCATCGATGTCGTAAACGTAGACGTTCTCGATCTCGTTGACCCTGGGATCAATGTCCCGGGGAACGGCGATGTCGATAAAGAACATCGGCTTGTTTTTTCTGGCTTTGATTACCCCTAGAACATTTTCGGGGTGAACGATATAATGCGGAGCCCCAGTGGAGCTGATGACGATATCAACTCCCTTCAACCGCCCGTGAAACCCATCGAACTCGACGGCCTCGCCATTGAAATCCATAGCAAGATCGACCGCCCTCTGGTACGTTCGGCTCACTACAACCACCCTCTGTGCCCCACCCGCAACGAGGTGTTTCGCAGCCAATTCAGCCATTTCCCCCGCACCTAGTAGCATAACGGCCTTGCCTTCCAGTGTTCCAAAGATCTTTTTGGCCAATTCAACTGCGGCGTAGCTTATTGAGACTGCGCTGCTGCCGATTCTCGTTTCCGTCCTCACCCTCTTGGCCACGTGAAATGCCTTGTGTAAAAGCTTATTTAAGATGATCCCCAATGTGTTGTGGTATGCCGCGATTTTATGGGCTTCTTTAATTTGGCCCAAGATCTGAGGTTCACCCACGACCATGGAATCCAAACTGGATGCCACGCGAAAGATATGCCTGATAGCACCGTTCCCCAAATGAACATAGAGGCTCTTCTCGAACTCATCAAGGGAAATCCCATGGTATTCGGCCAAGAAGTTCTTCAATGCTACAATGCCTATTTCGGGGTCCCGGGTCGTAACGTAGATCTCAACCCGGTTACACGTAGAGAGGATCATGTCTTCCGTGAATGCGGGGTGTTCCCACACCTTCCTCAAGGATCTCCCCAGTTCCTCCCCTGAGAAGGACATTTTCTCCCTTATCTCCACGGGGGCTGTTTTGTGATTTATGCCGACAACAAGGACATCCATATCATGACATACCAGCAATGAAAGACCACTCTCCAATAGTCCGTAACGAAAAACCGCATAACAATCACCAATTCGAATAAGCATGAAGTCCTGGTAAAAGGAGATTCACGCCCAAAAACGTAAAGAGGATGGCGAAAAATCCGAGTATGGCCATAATTGCCGCCTTTCTCCCGCGCCAACCGACTGTCAGCCTTTGGTGAAGGAGGGCCGCATACAGGCACCAGGTGATCAGTGACCAAGTCTCCTTGGGATCCCAGCTCCAGTAGGATCCCCATGCATATTGAGCCCAGAGAGAGCCCGTAATGATCCCAATAGTCAGTAGGGGAAATCCAAAGGTCAATGCCCTGTAGTTGATTTCGTCCAGCGTTCCCAGTGAGGGAAGGCGCCGGGATATGGCCCCAATGTGTTTGGATTTAACCTGATGCTCCTGGAGGATATACATAATCCCGGTGCAAAAGGCCAAGGCGAAGACGGCATTGCCCAGAAAAGCGAAAAGGACATGGATGGGAAGCCAGTAACTCCGCAACACGGGAGCAAGGGGAAGGATCTCTTTGGGCAATGCCATTGCCGGGATCATCAGAATCAGTGCTAGGGTAGCAATGAAAGGACCCAAGACCTTGATCCTATATCTCCAGTAGAAAGCCAGATAAACTCCGATGATGGCCCACCCAAAAAAGGATAGGGATTCATGGAGATTGGTAATGGGTGTATGCCCAGCTTCGAGATACCGAAGTATGAAGGCAATGGTGTGAAGGGAAAAACCTGCAAACAGGGAGAGCAAGCCGATCTTGGCCAGCAATTCCCTCAAGAGGATGATGAAGAGAAGGTACTTAAGGGTCCCCAAGAGATAGAGGGCAACGGTAATTTTGAAAAACCAAATGTTCACCGAATTGATCCGCTCCGGATTGATAAGTCCTCTTATGTTATCATGTTTCTATCAGAATTTCGACCGGGTTTCAATGAGAATCCGGTGTGGAATCCTCTGGCCTCCTTCATGACAAATATCTCTTGAAATCCTCTATCAACTGGGGCTAAGAGACCTCTCCCTAACCAATGGAGACGCTCCCCCATATCGAATGGCCGCTTCGGAAAGCATGGAGGCATATACTCACCCGTAACCACCAGAGTTCCCCTCTTTTTGAACTCGGAGGCGATCTGATAGGCTGTAGGAGAAACGGGGGTTCGGGAGTAAGCCCCACGTAGTCAACGCTCTCATCGAAATAGATCATTTGTTAGGCCCTGTTCACGATCTTAGCCTCCCCATCTTTGTAAATGTAAAGCTTCTGAGTAAACAAGCATCCTATTGCCCCACTGGAAACCGCGTAAGGGACCGTATCCAATAAAGGGTGGAAAAATTTTCAAAAAATTCTTGACTTTTGTCAATTATGTGAGTATATTTTTAGGTTATTTTCCTTGGGCATGAGGAATTTTGGGGCACTATTTCAAGGAGAGAAGGAAAAATGTTGACATTAACGTAAAGGTTTGTTATATTACTGGTAATGATAATGATTATTATTTAAAATTGGGTATCGACAGGAGATCGCAAGTTGAGATTAAAAGGTGGGAATAGGAATACAAAAAACTTGATAGGCGTTAAAAAGAGGGGAAGGTTTCTGGCCTATGACCAGTTGGCCGATTTTATCGGGCTCACCGAACCTGATGAATGTTCGGTCAATGCATTGACTGGATTCATCCAGCGCACGGACAGCGAATCGGAAACGGGAAAGGATAACATCCCCTCGGACCGCAACGAGGAGACCCACAGGGAGATCGCCATATCGAGTTCGGAGAATATTACCCTCGCCTATCTTAAGGAGATGCAAAAAATTTCCCTCCTCACCCGGGATAGGGAAATAGAGCTCTCTAAAACCATCAGGAAAGGCGAAGATAGCATTCGCGACCTCATCCTCAAATTTCCCCAGGCGAGAAAGGAACTGGCCTTTCTGGGCGAAATGCTGGAGGAAGGCAGTATAAAACCGCGCGAGATCGTCCAGGCCAAGGAGGATTTTATCTGCCGGATCATCCAGAAGTTAGAAGATGCGGCTAAGAAAGGGAACAACTCAAACCCCGCCAACCGGGAAATGCTCGAGGCCCTGAGACAAATCAAGGATGCCGAATCGGAAGTGGGAAGAGCCAAAAGGGAAATGGTTCAGTCCAATCTACGATTGGTGGTAAGCATCGCCAAGGCCTATATGAACCGTGGTCTCTCGTTTTTGGACCTCATTCAAGAGGGGAATTTGGGACTCATCAAAGCCGTTTCCAAATACGATTATACTAAGGGGTACAAATTTAGCACCTATGCCTCCTGGTGGATACGACAGGCGATAACCCGTGCAATCTCCGATAAATCCCGCACCATTAGGATACCGAATCACCTCCTGGAAAGTAGAAGCAAATTGGCAAAGGCCTTTAATGCCCTTATTAAAAAGTTGGAAAGGGACCCCACTCCGAAAGAGATGGCAAAAAAAACTGGCCTTCCATTAAAGACCGTCGACAAGGTTATGGGATTGGCCAAAGAGCCTCTTTCCCTTGAGACACCCATCGGGGATGACGATGGACGCCTCCAGGATCTCATTCCAAATGAGGATTCCGAGTTAGCCACTGAGAACTTCATCGAGAGCCTCGACCTCTCCAAACAAGCCCAGAGGTTGTTATCGACACTCACACCCAGAGAGGAAAAAATCCTGAGGATGAGGTTCGGGATTGGGGAAAAGACGGATTATACTCTGGAAGAAGTCGGAAAGCAGTTCGGCATCTCCAGGGAAAGGGTACGTCAGATCGAAGAAAGAGCCCTCAGAAAGCTCAGGCACCCCTTGAAAACCAGGGAACTTCGGCAGCTGGCCGACTGAATTCTCCTGGACCGCTTACACCGTTTAATGCTTAACCAAGTTAGACTTCCTCAGCGAGAGGAGTGGAAAGATATCTTTCTCCACAGCTAGGGATAACGACAACCAGTAACTTTCCGCTATTTTCAGCTCTCCTAGCTACTTCTAAGGCCGCCCAGACCGCCGCGCCTGACGAGATGCCTCCAAGAATACCCTCTTCCTTGACCAGCCTCTTAGCCATGCCGAAGGCATCATCATTGGATACGGTTACCACCTCGTCGATGATCTCCGTGTTGAGGATATCGGGAACGAATCCCGCCCCGATCCCTTGAATCTTATGGGGTCCCGGTTTTCCTCCTGATAGGACCGGGGAATCGACCGGCTCAACAGCTACGGCTTTAAAGGTTGGTTTTTTCGGCTTGATCACCTCAGCCACCCCCGTTATGGTTCCGCCTGTTCCAACACCTGCCACAAGTATGTCGACTTGCCCATCAGTATCGTTCCATATTTCCAAGGCTGTCGTTTCCCGATGCACTTGTGGGTTTGCCAGATTTTTAAATTGCTGGGGCATGAACGCCTTGGGAACTTGGGCTGCGAGCTCTTCCGCTTTCTTGATCGCCCCCGGCATCCCCTCAGGGCCAGGGGTCAAGACAAGCTCGGCTCCCAGCATTTTGAGCAGTTTCCGTCGCTCTATGCTCATCGTCTCCGGCATGGTCAAAATACAGCGATACCCCTTCGCAGCACATACGAACGCCAAGGCAATACCTGTGTTGCCGCTCGTTGGCTCAATAATCACCGTTTCTTCTCCGATCAAGCCTTCCCTTTCTCCAGCTTCAATCATGCTTACACCGATTCGATCTTTGACGCTGGACAAGGGGTTGAAAAATTCGAGTTTGGTCAAAATGGTCGCATCGATCCCCTCAACAACCCTGTTGAGCTTGACCAGAGGAGTGTTTCCAATGGTCTTCGTGATATCCGAAAAGATCCTTCCCATTTCACTTACCTCCTTGAGTATTATCTATTCACCTTCGGTTCCACAGTTTGATCACGTGCACAGGGAATACAAACCTTTTGTCCATCTATCTCTCGGACCCGGTCTATGTTGGTTGGCTCTCCACAGAGATCACAGGGTCCAGATTTGCCAATCCTCGCCTTGGGGGGAATTTCGAGTGAAATTTCTTCAATTCTGAAGAGCGACCCGGCATCGGCCTCGAGGATCTTCTGGGCCCCCTTTCTCTGGAGTTCTCTGAACCGTGTTCTCTCTTCCCGCGATGCTTCATCCTCCTGCACTTTTTTGGCGAGGGCACGGTGCTCAGGGGCAGCCTCAACCGCATCAGGCCGGAGGCATACGCGAACGGCTTTCCCTCCCCTTCTGGCTGCAAGGGTAAAGGCGTGTTTTCCGAAGTCCCTAAAAATAAAGTTTCCCTTCCCAAAGGTGCATCCCGTCATCACCTGGATCGCATCGGCGCCGCAGGCATCGGTTTCCACAAAGGCGAGCAACTCCTCATCCCCTGCCCTCCGAACGCCCAGCCCTTCCATAAGAACTCGAGCCGCCTGAAAACCAATGGCGAGCCCAGGGCAGATGTGTCCGTGAAAGTCAACACATTTTTCAAAGCCCTCGGGAAAAGACCTCTCAACTGTGGCCATAAAATTCCCCCATCGAAGATAACCGTAACATAACAACGGCATTACTTCAATGGAAGGGACGCCGATAGAGGCACGTAAGATTTTGAGAGGAAGGTAAGTTGTCGAAAGGCACGACCTTTATGGATGACTCTCAGGTCACCAAAAATTGATCGAGTTAACTGAGGGCAACTATCCCAAGGGGGCTGCTTTGCTGAAACTTTTGATGAGCGATTGAAGTACAGGATAATCGGAGATGAGTCCGGAATGATGGCTCTTGCATGCTTTACCCCGGTTAAAGAAGAAAGGCAGAGCG
>JABAOF010012699.1_pt3 | contig 12050 bp, 10 predicted proteins | sample 7062171 | NCBI WGS metagenome assembly JABAOF01 (sample SAMN14538628, study PRJNA623070) | marine sediment metagenome | biome: marine biome [ENVO:00000428]; feature: marine pelagic biome [ENVO:01000023]; material: deep marine sediment [ENVO:00002113] | place: India: Gulf of Khambhat ... | reverse complement strand
TCTTGGAACAGGGCGGTGGGATTCTGAAGACCGTGAGGGAAACAAGAGGAGCCAGCAAACAGAAACTCGTAGAAGCCTGCGAGAAAACTCTGAACACCATGCTGGAACATGGGACAACCACGGTGGAAGCGAAGAGCGGGTATGGACTAACCACAAAGGATGAAAAGAAGTGTTTAGAGGTTATGGGAAGGCTGAACGAGGTACATCCAATTGATATAGTGCCGACCTTCCTTGGGGCGCACGCGATCCCAATGGAATACCGAGACAAAACAGACGATTATGTAAATCTCATACTCAACGAGATGATACCCGCAGTTGCAACTCACAGGCTAGCAGAATTCTGCGACGTCTTCTGCGAAAAAGGCGTATTCGACCTTGCACAGTCCAAAAAGATTCTCTTAGAAGGGAAAAAACATGGCCTGATACCCCAAATTCACGCAGACGAGATGACTCTGACCGGTGGAGCCGAACTGGCCGCCGAAATCCAGGCTATCTCAGCGAGCCATCTTCTTTTCTCTTCTGACGAGGGGATAAAGGCACTGGCGAAGAAGGGCGTCATCGCGGTCCTGCTTCCTGCAGCCTCTTTCACCCTCATGGCTGGAAGATATGCTAACGCTAGAAACATGATTCACGAGAAGGTGCCCATAGCGTTAGGAACAGACTACAACCCCAGTTGCTGGGTTGAGAACCAGCAGATCATAATTGCCCTAGCTTGTCACCAGATGAAAATGACCCCCGCAGAAGCAATAGCCACTGTGACGATAAACGCTGCTCACGCCATAAGCCGAGCGCGAGAACTGGGAAGCCTGGAACAAGGCAAATACGCTGATATAATCATTTTAGACGTTCCAAGTCACCGATTTTTGGGGTATCGCTTTGGCATAAACCTTGTAGACAAGGTAGTGAAGAGAGGAAAGCTTGTTGTGGATGGAGGAAAAGTAGTCAGCTAACTTCGAATAAACCTCTCTCCTTTCAGGCTGAACTGCAACGATGTGTAAGTGTATCTTTGTTGAACAAAGAAACGAAAAGGTTTATTACGTATTACGATACAAGAAATATACGGGGAATCTGTACAATCCGTCAAGAGCAGAGGTTGTAGGATTGCTGGGTCCTGCGATATTCGTATCCTTCTTTCTCCTATTCATGTTAGTCTCCGCCGCAGTTCCCGTGCCCCTGTTTCCTGGGAACATGATACCTACTTGGCTAGGAATTTCAGATTCACCGTTTGCTAGTTACTTGGGAGCCATTGCAAATGGGGCGATCTACGGTTTTGGTATATGGTTAGCTTTTAACTTAGGGTACAGAAGATACAAGAGAGCGAATCTAGAGACGGCGACAAAGTAACAGATCTTTCCAGATAACGCGTGCGGGGAAGCAAGATTGAATATGATCATGATGGCCATCGATACACAGTTGGGTCTAGATAATAACATTTAATTTAAACTAATGATAATTAGTATTTGTTTTGCGCGCGCGCATAAGTATTGTTTAGTGTGCCGTTTGAGACAGAAGTTCGGAAGAATCAAGTTGGATAAAAGAATATGTCAAGCTTTTCTTGTGTCGGTAGTTTTTGCTATTCTTCTATTGGGGCCAGCTTCGGTCCGCCTGGGCGTGTCGAGTGAACGCAGAGGTTCACGGGTTGACAAGTTACGTTTTGTTGCGATTCCGTCGGCGAATACCCGATTGGCGGCGATTCGGGCCGGACAGATTGATGTGATGGAGGGTATCCGCCCGAGTACGATAGAGGGCCTCGCGTCTGAAGGCTTTACAGTGCTGTCCTCACCAGGTTTCCATCTAGGCTTTGTGGGCTTTAACCTGCACAGACCAATACTTGATGACGTGCACTTCCGACATGCCCTCGTCCACGGCTACAACCAGGAAGCGATCGTAGCGTCAATCTACCGATACACCGTCACCACGGTCCAGTCGCTCGTCCCCCCGGCCCAAGGAGGCTGGATGGCCCCCGACATTCCGAAACATCCGTTCAACCATGGAGATGAGAATGCCGCGCCGGGCACGGAGAGCGTCTTCGGGATCCTGAAGGGCGCGGGATACACCTACCACGGCACTGGCTACGGAGACCTCACCGCTTATTGGACCGACCCAGATGGTGACCAATTACCGGAGATGACGTTGTACACGCCGACGTTTGAGGTGGCACCGACCGCAGCCGAGCATGGTGCCCGAATTGTCGCTGAATGGAATAGATGTGGCCTCAACAACATCCTACATGAACCACTTGATTACGGTACCTATACGCACTTGGTCTTTGACCTCTACGACTTCGACATGTTCATGATATTCTGGAGGGTGGGAAGATTTCCTACTCATTTGTATGAGTGGTTACATACCAGCACCGTGCCGTGTCACCCCAATGTCCTAGGTATAGCGGATCCATACATCGACCATCTCACTGAACTAGTCATGTACAGCCTTAACCACGCTGAGCAGGTGTGGGCTGCTCATGAGATTCAAAGATACTTGGCGTCCCCAAACCGGACTCCGTGGGCGTTTCCTTGGATGTCCCTTCACTCGAGAGTCTACTTCGAAATCTACTACCCTCAGCTTACAGGAATGGTCAATTCTCATGGGTTTGGCTCACTCAACTATTGGACCCTGATGACCGCAGGTTGGAACACGCCTGATGGAAACCATCCAACAAGGGGCGACAACTCCTTCACATACTGCATTTCTAGTGAACCTGAGAGCTTCAATCCTGCTCGGATTCCTAGTGCGTACGAGCAGCACGTCTTCGACGGCGTCTTCGACGAGCTGGTGCAGATGAATCCATACACCCACGATGATCTGCCCTGGATCGCCACAGGCTGGGAACCAGAGGAACTCATCGACGAACCCGTCATCTTAGACAGTGAGAACAGACATCTCAATCGTCCAGCAGGAAGCACCCTTAACATCGATTACGGTATGAAAGCTACCTTCACCATGAGGGATGACGTGTACTGGCACGACGGCAACCCCTTCACAGCTTATGACTGTGAGTTCGCCTTGGAATTTGTGAGAAACAACCAGATACCACGATTCTTGGAAGCGTGTGAACATATGGTCGATGTGCAGGTCGCCAACTCCACGACCTTCTCTGTCTACGCAGATCGGCGCAGTCAATATTTCCTTTATGACTGGTCGCGCCTCGCCTGCATGTTTCCTCCTCAGGTGTGGGCTTGGCTTGACGGTGCACCCTTGGAGACTCTTCTCGCATACGATCCAACGAGTAACACTACTGACACAGGGCCGTGGCCAACGCCAACCTGCCTCATCGGCACCGGCCCCTTCATCTTCGACCACTATGATCCAGTCAATATGACTGGAGAAGAACATCGTAATGGAAACTACTTCGTAACGACCGAAGAGATAGAAGACCTCTTGGTGGACCTGTTTCATAAATGCGGTGACATAGACCGAAATGGCTGGGTCTGGGCGGAAGACAAGTACAGGTGGGGACAGGCCTTCCTTACACACCCCGGGGACGCAGCCTACGACCCATACACCGACTTGAACGGCGACGGCGACATCGACTTCGCCGACGGCTCCATCATCAGCGCCAACTGGGGCGACAAAAGAAAATACCCCTAATGGGCGCGCAAATCAAGAGATCTTAAATCCGCAGAACGTGAAGGCACTTAAACCTTTTAAGGAGAAACTAGCGAAACCTCGCTGTAGTGAGAATCAGCATGATCAAAATCGCCTACGAGCCCTTCAACGAAATCGTCATCAAGGAGTACATTCGGTTTGACAAGATCGAGGATCTGATTTACATCTTCGCTCAGGCTAGAGCTAGCGGAGCCCCTGTGTCCCTCAGCTGGGTCAATGGCATAGTGTTTGTACATGAGCCGCTACTTTCAGATAATGATCAAGTAGTGGAAGATCTTCTAAAAGGCAGAATCTATTGGACAAACGTGAGCTTCGCTGAAATGCCGAAGTACACACCAGTCTTCGAGACAAGGGAAAAGCTGCAAGTACCGATAATCAACGTGAGTTCAAGCGCTACACTCAGTCAAGTGGCCGAATGGCTCAAGCAACAAAAATAACGTAGATGCACCCTCGCTTTTTCAGGCTGTCATTTCTTCGAGGGCGTTCTTTTTTCTCCGTGTTGGGTTTAGTTGTCTAAACTATGCAAGGAAAACCTTATTTCTCTAAGGTTCTGAGAGGAAGTGAGGAGCCGATATGATAGAAAAGGCTTCAAAAACTCTTTCTAGGCGCCCTGAACATGCTCCAGTCAGATGTATAACGGGTTCTGAGCTGCACTGCAAAAACTGGCAGATCGAAGGCATTCTCCGCATGTTGCATAACGTTGTGGATCCCGACGTCGCCAAAGACTCTGAGAATCTTATCGTTTACGGTGGCACCGGAAAGGCGGCTAGGAACTGGAAGTGCTTCGACAGAATAGTCGAAACCCTTACAGGGTTGGAGACTGACGAAACTCTTTTGATCCAGAGTGGAAAACCGGTAGCAGTTTTCAAGACGCATGACTGGGCTCCAAGGGCTTTGATTGTAAACAGCATGCTTGTGCCCAAGTGGGCAACTTGGGACTACTTCTATGAGCTGGAACAGAAGGGCCTGATCATGTTTGGACAGATGACGGCGGGTTCTTGGGCGTATATCGGGACCCAGGGCATTCTGCAAGGGACCTACGAAACCCTGGCAACCGTTGCGAGGGAGCACTTTGGAGAAAGCCTAAGGGGAAAACTGGTTCTAACGGCGGGATTAGGCGAAATGGGCGGAGCCCAACCACTCGCGGTCACCATGAACGAAGGCGTCGCCCTAGTGGTTGAAATTGACAAAAACGCCATCACCAGAAGACTGAAACATGGATACCTGGAAACCTGGACCGACGACCTAACCGATGCAATCAACATGGCTCACCAAGCGAAAGAAAACCATGAACCTCAGAGCATTGGACTGCTCGGTAACGCCGCCGAAGTGCATCCAGAACTCGTTCGGCGAGGAATCGTCCCAGACGTTGTGACTGACCAGACAGCTGCGCATGATCCTCTCAACGGTTACTACCCCGCTGGACTTTCAAAGGAAGAGGCTGACGAGCTGCGACAAAACAACCCCACAGAGTACATGAAGAAAACTCAGAGAAGCATGCGTGTTCAGGTGGAAGCCATGGTCCAGATGATGCATAAAGGAGCGGTCACCTTTGAGTATGGCAACAACCTACGACAACAAGCCTATAACGCTGGGTTCCAAGACGCCTTCGCTTTCCCAGGCTTTGTAAAAAGGTATATCAGACCCATGTTTTGTGAAGGACGGGGACCCTTCCGTTGGACCTCCCTTGTTGGAGAGCCAAAAGACATCTACACGCTTGATGATGTCATCCTTCGAGAATTCTCCTACAACAGAGAACTCTGCCGCTGGATAGAGAAAGCAAAGAACCAAGTCAAGTTTCAAGGCTTGCCCGCTCGAGTCTGCTGGTTGGGTTTCGGCGAAAGAGCAACGTTTGGAAAAATCATGAACGACATGGTTCGGAAAGGAGAACTCGCGGGTCCCATATGGATCGGAAGGGATCACCTAGACGGGGGAAGCGTTGCGTCTCCAAACAGAGAAACTGAAGGCATGATCGACGGCAGCGACGCCATAGCTGACTGGCCAATCCTGAACGCCCTTCTGAACGCGGTCGCCGGAGCAACATGGGTCTCCGTTCACCACGGTGGAGGCGTGGGAATCGGTTACAGTATACACGCAGGAATGTGCCTAGTAGCAGACGGCACAGCAGAAGCCGAACGAAGGATTGTCAGAGTGCTAACCACTGACCCAGGAACCGCCATAGTTCGACACGCTGATTCCGGCTACGAAAAAGCGAAAAAGATAGCGAAGACGAAAGGGCTCAAGATACCTATGTGAAAATAGTAGGGCCCACCAACCGTCAAATATTAGACAAACGCCTGACACTATAGCATTTTTATAATTCTCCATGGTGATTAGAAAAGACTAGGAATGATGACGATGGAAGAAGCGTTCATTGACGGTGAGAGCCTAACGATAGAGGACGCAGTTGCAGTTGCCCGTCATGGTGCCCAAGTAGAGATCCGACCAGAGGCGAAAGAGAAGGTCAAGAAATGCAGACAAGTTCTTGAAGAGTTCGTGAAAAAGAAGAAGGTCGTCTATGGCGTTACAACCGGATTCGGAGCTCTAGGCCGAATAATCATCCCTTTGGAGGATATGAAGAAGCTCCAGTCCAATGTCATCAGAAGCCATTCTGCAGGTGTGGGGAAGTCTGTAGGCAAGGATGTGACGCGGGCGTTGATGCTTTTGCGAGCCAACACCTTGGCTAAGGGAAATTCAGGAATTAGATTGGAGACCTTAGAGACCTTGGTTCAAATGATAAATGAAGAGGTGCATCCAGTGATTCCCGAGAAGGGATCTGTAGGCGCCAGTGGTGATCTGGCTCCCCTATCACACATGACATTGGTGATTATGGGTGAAGGTGAAGCAGAGTACAAAGGAAGAGTGAGAGGTGGAAAAGAAGCTATGAAAAAGGCTGGAATCCACCCTGTTGAACTCGACTCCAAGGAAGGCCTTGCCTTGAACAATGGCACCCAGCTAATGGCAGCCATAGGGGCATTAGCCCTCTACGATGCGGAAAGGCTGATGAAGACTGCCGAGATAGCGGCCTCCATGAGCCTCGAGGCCTTGAGCGGAATATCCGACGCTTTTGACGAGAGAATACATAGAGTAAGACCGCATCCTGGCCAGATAACGGTTGCCCGGAACATACGCTCTATAACTGCTGGTAGCCAGATAATCCAGTCAAGCGAAACGCTTATGAAAACCATGGGGAAACATGAGACTCGACCGCCTCAAGACCCTTACAGCTTGAGATGCACTCCGCAAGTCTTGGGTACGGTGAGAGACGTAATATCCTATGTGAGAAAAGTTATTGAAACCGAGATCAACTCAGCTACAGACAACCCTCTAATCTTCATTGATAATGGTCAATGCTTATCCGGTGGGAACTTTCATGGACAACCCGTCTCAGTCGCCATGGACATGTTAGGCATAGCTTTGACGGTCCTCGGCAACATTTCGGAGAGAAGAATAGCGAGGCTGGTTGATGAAAATCTAAGCATGGGATTGCCCGCCTTTTTGATTCATCAGGAAGCAGAAAAGGGGATACATTCTGGGTTTATGCTTGCCCAAGTAATAGCAGCAGCCTTGGCTTCGGAGAACAAGTCTTTGGCGCATCCTGCCAGTGTCGATTCGATACCCACCTCTGCGAATTTTGAAGACTTTGTGAGCATGGGTTCAATTGCGGCGAGGAAAGCTATGGAAGTTCTACGAAACGTACAATATATCGTAGCTATTGAATTGTTGTGTGCGGCTCAGGGTGTTGACTTTAGAGGTCCAGACAAGCTGGGAAAAGGAACCAAGGCTGCTTATTCAGTTATACGAAAGAAGGTGCCCATCTTGAAGGAAGACAGAGTGCTTTCTATCGATATAGAAAAGGTAACGGAATTAGTTCGAAGTGGAGAGCTAGCGGAGATCGCTGGGAAGGCTCTGGCTTCTACATAAGAACAGCTAAGTTGATTTGGCCAGTTCCTGCAATGCCGTCAATCGTTTAACGATGTTTGGGTGGGTAGAGAAGAGTTCCGTTATCCGGTCAGCAGTAGTCACTCTTTTTCTGAGGATGTCTTCAACAAGGCGGCGATCAGTCGCTTGCGGTCCTAACCTTGCTAAGGACACAATGTCTGATTCGGCCCGATCTGGGTCCGTTATAAAGAGCGACTTCAACGAGCTGAAGCCACTTGCACCTCGACGGCCTCTCTTCTTTTTTCTCGTCGAGCGCACTATTTTGGCCAAACCTTCCGACAGCTTGCGAGGGCCGTCCTCAACTATCGATGCACTGTGGCGGTCGGCGAAGTATTCACGCAGACGGCTTAGGTAGAGGGTGAACATTGTGAGAACCCAGTAGAGCGCGATGCTGGCGATGCCTATGAGGGCCGCTCCACCGCCGCCTCTATCGTCTCTACTACCGTAACCAGACAGAAGCATGGAGAAGCCGATGTAATAGAATAACGCAGGCAAGATGGAGACAAACATCATCACCTGAACGTCTCTATGCTTGAGATGGCCGAGCTCATGCCCTACTACGCCTTCAACTTCTTCAGGCTCAAGCGTTTTCAACAGTTCCGTCGTCACCGCGACTCTACTTCCGGCGATGGGTGAGCCGTAAGCGAAAGCGTTGGGCACCGGGATGTTCGCCTTCATGACTTTAGGCGTAGCAATGCCGCTCTTGCGGCTTAGTCGTTCCACCATATCGTATAATTCGGGATCATCTGACTTTGTAACTTCTTTTGCGCGGTACATGGCATTTATTAGGTATGGAGCTAGTAGCCACTGGATGATGTTGAATATGATGACGAAGAGGGCTAATGTGGTGAGGCTGAATGCCCCGGTTACGCTGAGAATAACCGTGAAGAATAGCGTAGACAACCCTATGATGACTGCTAATGTTCCCAGTACAGAGAACCGAAGTTTCCACATGTTCATAATTTTGCCTCAGAAGAGTGAGACAAGAAGGGGCGCTTATATTCTTTTCTGACACTTCTTGTTTTCAACTTCTTAACTCTGACAATACTTTTCTTGATTTATCTTTAACTATTCGGGCCAATTCTTGGGTCACCACACCCTCGATCGCTGCTTTTTCAAGCTTCTCTTCATCAAGTTTCTCGATTTTGCCATCAGGCCATGTACAGATGTCCACTTCCAAATCTACATAACGAATTCCATACGGATATAGCTCGATAGGCGTGTTTAGGTTAACGTATGTTCCTTTGTATCTTCCTTCCTTCGAGAAGTATGCCGTTTTGAAGTACCACTCGCCTAGCTTGGCTTCAGTGACAGCCCGGTCGCCAGGCTCTTTACGCGTCTTGAGACCGTCGTAAATTCCTTTCCTTTCGAAAATCCGGGAAACCCGAATCACTGAATCACTGTGGTCGAAATCCTCAATCAATGCTTTTCCCAAACTTAAGGTTCTTCCGTCAAGTTTTACGTGTTCTATTTCTATGACAGAACCCGCATCAGGATACTCCTTTTCAGTGGTTTGCTCGAATAGTCTTCCCACCTCTCCGGGAGAACAACCCTTTTCGAGAAGCTTCTCAGCCATATCGACTGCTGATGAGACGTTTCCTCCGCAGGCCTTGTAGAAGTGATGCCCATCAATCGTCAGAGCAACGGGTCTCCGGATGCCATCTAACTTCCTTTTAGATAAGGCGGGAAATTCCACATCCACGGAATAGGGGCCTTCCCAAAGGGTTGCAGGAGCTTTAACCTTCTCAGCTTTCTTCAGAATTGCTTCTTCCTCTTTCACGAGTTTGGCTATTTCATCCTTCAGCACTTTAGCGGGTTGATCGGCCGCTGCAGTGCGCCATAGGATACCACGGTTAGGAGGAGCCAGTTCTTTTCCGAGTTCGAGGAGTTGAGATCGCTTTTCTGGATCTCGAATTCTGCGGCTGATTTTGACTTGGGGTTTTGGCAGTAAGACGGCATATTTTCCAGGGATCTTTATGTCTCTTGTCAAGACAGGCCGTCTAGAGCGTCGCCTTTCTTCTATCTGGAGGACAACTTCCTTCAAGTTAGGATTGGATATTTGTTGGTCGGCAATTCTGCCCACGGTAGTGCCAATGTCCACAAGTAGGGAGTGAGATTCAGGTTCTGCCTCCTTTATGATTCCCTTGTAAATCCCATCCATAGTGAACGGCCATTTTCTTACGACGACATCGTCGAGGTGAGACTGCAGCGCTGAGATCAAAGTGGCTATGGGTTCGACTTTCCCTAAGGCTCTAACTCCCTGTAAATCGCGTCGATCGTAAACGTCGAGATCAGGCGAGTCATCGTTTCTGTTTAACCTGAACCGTTCGCTTGTGGTAGTCGACGGTTGAGCTATGTCAAAGCCATGATCGAGGAGAAGCCTTGTTAATGCAGTTGAGTAGATGCCCCGTATTCGAACTCTCGCCACTTTGAGCCCTCCGTTAGGAGCCGCTTGTCTCTACCTCAATTAGATTTCCTATTTTGGTGACGTGAAACTTTACGCCTAAGATTTCTTCTGCTAGCCATATATTAGTGTCCAAGTGTTCAGTCCTAGCTCGAGTAAGGTAGACGGATCTGCCATTGGCCAACGCCACGTAGGGCACAAGCATGTCCGCTAAGTGCACATCCACAGTAGCCTGAGACTTTATCTCTTCAAAGAGGTTTTCAGCAGCTTCCCTGCCCACAGCTTCACTTGGCTTACGAAGTTCACCGATCGCGTCGCCACCCAGAAGGACCCCTGTACTGGTCTTTGCCCATACTACGAGGGAGCTCCCTTTCTGAAGGAGGTTGGACCGGTCATTTACAACTTCAATCTCTGCGCGGTAACCTCTGGCCTCCAAATATGTATTAGCCGCCGTAGCCTGGCGTTCCGCAACTCTCCGATCCGCTAAGAACGTACACACCGAGACACCGCGCAATTCCTCTAAAATTCCAAACTCCTCGAGGCGTAGCGGTCTCAGGTTTTGACGCGGCTGAATCTCCAAGAATGTCTCTCCCATTCCCCTTGGGTAGTAACCATACTTTCGAACGGTCAGAGAAGTTTTCAACCCCATTTCTTCAAGCAGTGGAAGAAGAAGGTGTTTCAGATAGTTTATGGTGGGTGCATGGCGTACATCTGTTCCGCCCTTTGTGACCGTGATGCGCACAGAGCGTTTAGCGAATGCACATATGGGAAGAACCGTCAACAGGAGCATAGGAATGCTGCCCGCGGTGCCTATCGTTGCCTGTATTTCGCCGCCTATGACGTCACCCGGTTTGAACGTGAGCTCCTGAGAACCGAGCTTGGCGCCCTCAGTCTTCGCGCTACAGAGTTCTGCAGCCGTGAGTACAGCTTCGAGATGCTGAGGACGCAAACCCGGTTGGCTACGTTTCTTACGGATGTTGTATATGTGCAGTGGCTCACCCAAAATACTTGCTAAGGCAACAGATTGGCGGAGAATGGTGCCGCTACCACTCTTTTGACTGCCGTCAATCTCCAAACCCTTTGAACCTCGACTGCCCAATTGTTGCTTCATTCCAGTTTTGCATCATAACTTTGCTAGGATAAAACAAATGAGGAACTTCATAAAATAGTTATGCGCGGAGGAATCCTATGAGCGAAAGAAAGCCGACGACGGAGGAACTCTTGGAGCGAATAGACCGACTTCTCAACGTGTTAAGTATAATCTCGCGAGATCTAGCAGAGATCTCAAAGTCCCTCAAAGTTGCAGGCCCTGCAGGTCCTGAGGTAGTGACGCCGGGGGAGCGATTACGCGGAATGGATGATGTTCGGATGCTGTTTCCCAAGGACTTAGGGGACATGCTGACCTTTGAAGAAGCTGGAGAGTACATAGTCATAAAGCCGCGTAGGTACCTGGGATCAGAAAATTTCGCGAAAATCGCTTCGATTATTCGCGACTCAGGCGGGGAATACATCAGCGCAGGGAAAGAATCACATTTTCGCCTTCCGATGGAAATGGAGTGAAAACAGAAGAGTTTCTTGCTGCTGTGAGGTATCTTCACTAGGTGGCGAGAGCCTTCGATAGGTCTTCCAGTCCCTTCTTGTTGTGAAGCAGTCTGAGCTTTATGGGCGTTATAGATATGTAGTTTTTCTCTTTGATGGCGTGAAGATCTGTTCCTGGGGCGTCATCCGGGTAGCTTCTTAACGCCCAATTCCTAATCTTGTACCCACCGTTTTGCTCCGAGTGGATGTCACCGTAGCCCTTGTAGGAAAGGCTGGTAATCTCGATGCTTCTTGAGCCGACTTTTTCCGGAACGTTTATGGAAATTATGTCAACGTCTGGAGGCATACCTTTCTTCAGCACATATTTGGCTACTTTCTTTCCTAGGATGGCTGCAGGCTCCAGCTCCCTTTCAGTAACCTCGGCCTTCTCCGCGAGTTGATCAGTTATTTTCCCTATGCAGTAGGAGACGGCTATAGCGGGAACATGATGGATGGCGGCTTCTATGGCTGCTCCTAGGGTGCCAGAGTTTAATAGGTCATCGATGGCAAGATTTGG
>JABAOF010006225.1_pt3 | contig 12058 bp, 12 predicted proteins | sample 7062171 | NCBI WGS metagenome assembly JABAOF01 (sample SAMN14538628, study PRJNA623070) | marine sediment metagenome | biome: marine biome [ENVO:00000428]; feature: marine pelagic biome [ENVO:01000023]; material: deep marine sediment [ENVO:00002113] | place: India: Gulf of Khambhat ... | reverse complement strand
GTTTTACCCCTATATTCAGATATTTGGAATAATTGGATACGGATTTCTCATTATTCAGATGGGTAGTGTTCCCCTCATTATAACTGGTATTTTCCTTGCTTGTGGGATGGGCTGGTATTATATTTATGCATATGGTAAGATCAAACGGGAATATGCTTTCCTCCATGTGGTGGAAAGGGTTATCGGCATCAAATCGACAGATCACCTATTAGACGAGGAATTGAGAGAAGTTTTGATTGAAAGGGATAATATCATAGAATCGAGATTTGAACAGAACATAAAAAATTGTACGGTTTTAGACCTCAAATATTTCGTACCGCCAGAGGAGTTCGCTGAAAAGGTGGCAAAGCCTCTTGCAAGAAGATTGAACATGAACGAAGGGGAGTTATACAAGCGGCTGATGAGGCGAGAAAGAGATTCCAATATCATAGTGAGGCCAGGATTTGCCGTGATCTCTTTTCATATCAAGGGACGAAACAAATTCGATATCGAATTGGTAAGGACGAAAAGAGGCGCTCGCTTCTCGGACGAATTTCCACCGGTGCGTGCCGCTTTCATAGTGGTTTCTTCTCCTGATGAGCAGAATTTCTATCTTCATTCCCTCATGTGGATGGTTCAAATCGCGGAAATGGTGGATTTTGAGGAAGAATGGATAAATGCTAAAGACAGTAAGGAGTTACGGGATATTATACTAGAATCATGGAGAAAACGAGGAACTGAGCCACTGGTTATTGAAGATATTGGAAAAGGTGGACAGTTAATTAAAAAAAGGAAGGCAAAATAAGTGAAGGAGATTTAGATGAAGAAAAGGGATAGAAAATCCAAAGAAGAGCTGATACTCAAGGCTCAAGTAGAAAAGGCAAAGCATTTAGTTGACTTGAAATTACGAGAAAGAGGGATGTTGATACACTACATTCTTCAGAGCCTACTAGCAACCATTACATTATTCATAGTTCTCCTATTCCTGATCAACACACCGGTAATAGTTGCAGCCCTGGGTTCAACCGCTTTCATTGTGTTCGCCATGCCAAAGAACGTAACAGCACAACCAAGAAATGTGATAGGAGGCCATCTAGTGGGTGTGATAACAGGCGGAGTATGTGCATCCTTGCTCATCGTTCCTGATATCTCAAGCTCCCTAGGTATCACGTCTCAGTTCCTGCAGATCATAGCAGCAAGCATCTCGGTTGGATTATCCATTTTTATTATGGTTGTAACAGATACAGAACACCCTCCAGGATGCAGCACAGCATTGGGATTGGTAATACATGCTGCCGAATTTGGTGATGTAGCTATTTATGCTGTATTAATAACAATTTCCGCACTTATAATCTCTGGAGTGAAGCGTGCCCTTGACCCAAGATTAAAGGATCTGGTATGATGTCCTCAATACCACAAAATATTCAAATAATAGGATGTAGAGGTAAGATCGAGTCTGCTGAAAAGTTCATTGAAGATGCACGAGATCATGTATTAAAATTTTATTCAGATGGAGAGTTTTTGCTCCAATTCTTGGATGCAGATAAGATCCTTGGAAAGGAACATGTACATTCTGCTATTGAGCACGCACAAAGAGCGTTTGAGAGGAAGAAAAACATCTCATCCACTTTGGCCATGGAGATACTTATCTACGCTGCAGGAGAACCACAGATCAGCAATGCCTTGGCAAAGATCGGATTAAAAGATGGGTGCGAAAGGATAGCCATGGTAGTTGATGGTAAATTGGATATAGAAGGCCTTTTAGCCCATCTAAATCTAAAAAGGGATGATGAGGTTTTAGAGTTCAAGGAGTTCAAACTAAAAGAATTCGGCATAAGCGAGAACGAGATTTCCACAGTAGGTAAAGAAAAACTCAAGGATTTGGTGCTTGAGCGCGTGGCAATGGTGGATGTGAGTAAGTAATTTTTTTCACCTGTCTTACAGTTCCTCCTCCAATTCTTCTATTACTTTGCCTAATGGCTGATGCTTTTCCACCCACATTCTTATAAAATCCACCTTGAATCTGTAATGAACCTCACCGTTGGTAATCCTTTCTAGGATGTCTTTTGCTGTTAGGATTTTTAAAGCTGAGGAAAGCTTTGCTCTGGAAATGTCAAGCCTGCTCGTCTCGCATTCCTGGAGTATGTCTATCACAGTTGCGATATTCTTTTTTCTTAAAATTTCAGGTAGAATGGCCAGTAAAATCTTTTCATATGGAGATGAGAGGGTCCAGATATAATTGAAATGCGGTTTTGCCTTCTCCACCACATTCACGATCTCTTCGTTCACGTCCTGTACGGTTATGTAATTCCTCTTCTCTCCATTATGCCTATTGACCAAAAAGCGGCATAGGAGCTGTACGAAGTAGGGGTGACATGCTGTGGCTCTGATGATTTTTTCTATGGCCAGATCATCATACAACATATTGTAGTTTTCAACAGGTTTGGTGATCAATTTCCTGGCCTCGCTTTCCTCTAAAAAACTGATCTTCCAATACAAAGCTATGTTGAACATAACTCCCCAATAATCCTGCATCATCTCCTCCAATCTATGCACACCAGAAAATATAAAAACCAATTTTTCCTCATGTTGCATCAAGTTTCTTATGTAGTCGAAGACCACAGGATCCATGTTTCCGTTGGTCACCGCGTGCTCCAAAGCTTCGAACTCATCAAAAAGTATCATAAGATATTTATCGCTGAGAACATCGCTGAGGTTCTCGAGAAACTTATCCTTGAATACATACCAAGGATCGTCATCAAAAGCCTCTCGGAGTGGTAAAGTCACCTTAATTCCTTCCTTTTCACAGGCATTTGAAATGAATTTTGACATCCTATAAAATAGATAACCCAAAGTCGCCTTTCCAAACTCCTGGCCGTCCAAGAATGCGCAGATATAATCAGAGCCAAGTACGTCCTGAAGCTGATATAGTATAGAGGTCTTACCAGTTCTCCTCTCTCCTTGTAGTATTAGCACGTTTTTCTGGGATGTACTGCTTATATTGTTCCTTATAAACTCAAAAACATCATCCCTACCAAAAAACATCTCCCTCGAACCGGGTTTTATGGGGCCTCCCGTAATATATGGATTGGGTATGTACATGAATTCTCTAGGTATTTCTATAAAACTCACCATATCCGCAAAATATAAGGATTTTCCCCTCATCTCAAAATCATCGTAGGATATGTTGAATTCCACCCTGAAGTCCTTATTTTGCTTTGGCTTGATTCGAAATTCCACAGAATCTTTTCTTTCATGTGGTAACATCCTGATTCTCTTGGTTTTGTCCATAATATCGTAGGAAGGAGAGGACATAACCTCGATATCCAGATTCTCTGCCAAACTCTCACCAGTATTTTCAAGGCCAAGGAGAAGAGTTAAAGTATCGAGGGGTAACACCTTCTTTGTTCTGAGCACGATCTTCAGATCAGCTTTTCCTTTCAAACCATCCATGGTATTGGATAGAACACTCCGCCAGTTGTGGAGCATGAATTTATGAATTTTTGCATCGGGAAGGCTTTCCTCCTCGATACTTTCGACGGCTGAATCAACTGAGCTCAACATTTTTCCCAAGTAGATATGCTTATCACTGAGGCCCTCGATTTGTTTGTACCTCAAAGCCATCTCAGACAGGTCTTCCAAAACGCTAAATACTTTCGAATCTGTTTCGAATAGGGAGCCCTGGCCGGTAATTATCGGCTTAGAATCGAATTTTAACAGAGCGATGTCATTAATGTTCGTGGTCCTTATCCCAAGAAGGAATGTTTTAAAAACATTTTTGATTTCTTCGCTGTGTTTTAGGTTTTTTACACCCTCAAGAACCTCTAACGCGGATTTCAGTCTACTTTCCACATTGGATTCGTCCAATTTCTTCATGAGTGTTGCGTAAAGCAGGCTTACTCTACCGATCTCTTCGTTCCTTGCCAACTTGCCCATCAATTCAAGAACCTCGGGGCTGATACCGTCCTTTTGAAGGAGTCTAATGCGGGTAAAAAACGAATCCGGTTCCAAATCAAAGACCTTCTCAAGGCTTTTAGCCATCTTTTCCCTCACTATTGGGGATTCATCCTTTGCCAGTTTTCTAAGGTTCTCAAATGCAAGTTGTGGGTTGTTTTGAGCCAATTCGCCCAACACCTCAACAGCATTTTCTCGCACACCATCATCAAAATCATCGGTCAGGGTTGGCATTATACCCAATACATCCTCGGTTTTCGCTCGTGCAACCAATCTCAAAAGATTCCTTGTTTCTCTTCTCACGATGTTCTCTCTGTCCTCCAAAAGTTTTTTCAAGAGAAAAAAAGCATCTTCAACAAGCGTAGTTGGTAGTTCTCCCAATGCTAAAGCAACATCTCTTCGAACATATTCGTCCCTATCTTCAACAAGGGTTTTTAGAACTTGCATAGCATCTTTTGGTGATGCAATGGCCATTTTTACGGATGCAAAGGCTGCAACACTTCTTAAATAATAGTCCTCATCTTTCGCCAGTTCAACGATCAGTGGTAGGAGATCCTTTTGCATTTCATCTGCTACACTCAATAAAGCTTCAGCAGCTCCTCTTCGAACATCGCCTTTGTGGTCATTTAGAAGCCTATGAACTTTAATATAAGCCTCATCATTTTTTGTGGTGATGGGGCCTAATGCTTGTGCTGCATTGGTACGAACATATCTATCGCTGTCATCAACCGCTTTCTCGATAAGTTTCAATGCTTCATCTGGTCTATTTTCTGAGATGCTCATCAGCTCCTTAGAGAAACCGCGGCGCAGGTAAACATCCTCGTCATCTATGAGGTTCTTATAGAGGTCAAAGGCCTCGTCGTTAAACTGAGCAGCTTCTCCAATAGCGGATGCTGTCCACAAACGTACGAAGTTATTTTCTTCCTTTAATAGAGGTTTGAGCTCTTTTAAGGCCTTATTCTTCTCCCTAGCCAGAATCCCCATAGAATATATTACAGGCTGTATAATGAGTTCCTCTTTGCTCCTAAGAAGCCCTCCTAGGATGTTATAAGCGTCCTCATTTTGAAAGGCCACGTTCCTCAAGACCTCAACAGCCTCTTCAACTACCTCCCTTCTACTTGTTGAGGCCAGTTGTTTTATAACCTCCATGCCCCTGTGATCGAATTTTGCAAACTCCCCTAATGCGTATATACCTCTCTTCTGAGCCCAGAAGTAGATATCGCCGATTAGGGTGCAAAGATAATTATAAGCATCAACGTTTTTGAAAGAAAATCTACCCAAAGCGAGACATGCCGCCTTCCACACTTCCTCTTCCTCATCCTTGATCAAACGCTTCAACATGTCAAAATATGCCCAATTAAAGTGTTCTTCCTCCTGAAGAAGAAGGGCTGCATCCTTCCTCTTGTAGGGATCGCTGCTATGAACCATATCCTTTAGGGTTTTGATTTCTTTTTGGGATTTTTCCTTATGATCCGTTCCTTTAATCTCGGCTTCATCAAATCCCTTTTTTACAATGTGATTGACCATATTACCACTTTTAGAGCATGTTAAATCCATAAATCTTTTTTAAGGACCCCGCATTGATGTTTTAATCCTTAAATATTTTTCAATGATATCGCTATTGTATATGTATTTATATATAAAAAAGAAACTGTTTTATGACTAGGAGTCTCAAAGCCAGTAGTCTTTTTAGGGTCCTTCTGATAAATATAGGTTCCATCAAAATAAATATAGCCAAAGTTTATATAGTGTCAACAACATAAATATCTAGTTTAGATAAGGGGCAATATTTCACGCCTTTTTGATTACAAAAGGCGTTGGAGGTAAGAGAACATGAATGTAAGGGGGCGACTGTATAGGAGCGAGCCTGGCGGTGGATGTGAAGGATACCTAAGAAATGGTGGAGGATGTGAGGGGCTTAAAAAAACCGTACTTTTGGCTATAATAGTGCTATTGGTACTGTTTTTGGTATCAACCCCAGCCCAGGCAGGTGGTGGTGCAGGTAGTGGTGCCGATGTAAGCACCTCAGTGGACGGTGGCGGAGCTGGTAGCGGTTGTGATGCCGATACCTTTGATGGTGGCGGAGCCGGTAGCGGTTGTGATGGCGATACCGTAGATGGCGGCGGGGCAGGCAGCGGTTAGAGGCTAAACACCGTTAATTAGGCTCGATCATCTCACCACAGTCGATAAAAAATCGGCTAAAATCTGCAACCACTTTTCGATAAATACACCAGTTTAAACTCTAAACTGGCGTTTTTTCAGTTCTCCAGCGGACGGTATAGGTATATCCGATTTTCCCATGCTTTATTGCCCAAACTATGCATGATTTCCCTTCCTCTGATATTATGATTGGTCTATTATCTCCCTTTAGATCAAGAATAATGCCACCGCTGGTTCTAATATTGGATCCGTCAATATTTATGATTCTAACATCCTTTGGAAATTTGATTTTTATAAGAATATCCCCGCTATCGTGCCTACTAATATAACTATAATAATCCTCGCCTACAGCTTTATAGGTTTTTGGCTGCAAATACCTTGCCTCTATTCCAAATTCCTCATCCTTCTCTATTGGGTATTTAAAAGGAATCTTGATCCATTTATATTTAGGATCATCGATAAGAACCTCAGGTATCAGCTCATCACCAGTATTCAAATCCTTTATTACAAGACCCATATCATCAAGCTCAGTGGGTGTGGTCGACCATATGGATATGAGTTTCTCACGAAGGCGTCCAACCTTGACTCTAGCCTTCAACGTTTGGAGAATATGTCCATTATTTTCCCTATCGATTTCTACTATGGATGACCAATGCTCTAAAATCAAATCATCTACTGGTCCCAGAGAATCTTCTCCATTCTCCTCTTCTTTCTCCTCAGCGATGATGGCACCTCCATATGCCTTTGGATAATATCTCTTTCAAACCGATATATAAGTATGTGCGGCAAGATATTATAATTTTTCCACCTCTCACCTATTTTACGACGAGCTGGATTATCACCCCGATGATTTAGATTTTGGGGATGGTTTATCTTTCACGAACTTTTCAAACGCTTTGGAGAACATCCCGTAATTATTCCTCTTTTTCACCACGAAATAGCTTTCTTCTAAGTCCCCAATAACCTGTTTACATTCTGGATCTAAGGCTTTGCTTGAAGCCAATTTCCATAAACACATCTGTTGCCTCCTGTCCACCTGCTTCCAGAAGTAAGAGAAGTGTTTATAGTGCCGCTTTAAGAATGTTTCAAGATGTTTTTCTTCTTCACCAGGTTTCAATTTCTTTTGGTTCATAGCCAAATCAAAGAAATAATCGCAGGCGAGTTGAACCAAAAAGGGATGACCTCCGCTCCACTCCTCGATCAAGGTCCTCATTCGGCTTGAGAATATGAAACCATTTTTTGCTGCCAGGCGAAAAAATCCTCTAACTTCTTCAATGCTCATTGGGCCAAGCTTGAAATCTTCGAAATATCTGAAGAAAGGTGAGGTCTTTATTTCCTCCTCAAAGGTGAGCTCGTAAATACTATTTTTGGAAGCGGATATGAAGGCAACTTTGTAGGCTGGATTCCCGGAGATGGCCCTTAGTTGTCCGTAAAAACTGAAATCAAAAGTGGGATTATTTGCCACAGACTCGAATTCATCCAACATGTAAACCAGCCTATAATCCTTCTCGGAAAGTGCAGCGATAAGAGATTCTAAATCCCCCAACTCGAACAGAGATCTATTGATTTTTTTTATCACGTTACCGCTTTCTTTGTTGATTTTGTTTATCTCTTCCTCTATTATAAGATCACTTGAAATAATCTGCGAAACCGCAAGGGAGAACATCTCGTAGTAGAAATCTTTGACCTGTGCATTCTCACCGAACCTCTGAAGATCGAGATAAACGAAAATGTATCTTTTTGGATCCAAATGATTCTTTCTTAAAACTTCCTCATGTGTTATGTATAGTAAAAGAGAGGTTTTCCCAATGGCCCGAGGACCGATTATAGAACAATCTTCAGTATGTCTTAACCTGTCAAAAATATGTGAAATTATGTCTTCACGACCTATGAAGTGCTCCATATCTTTTATTGGGCCTCGATGAAAGAAAGGATTCCTGGGGACCTGCTTTACTTTGATCTCCTCTTTGGTTCCTCTTACGAATTGATGAATTGTTTCTCTTATTTCATCTATTTTTTCTGGATTCACAGAGAAATAGCCCTCTCCCTCCCTTTCTACTGGCGTGAGAAGCTCGTCCTCTAAGAGGACTTCAAAGGCTTTATCATATCTATTCCTATCATGCTCAGGCATGGAAAGGACAAGGTTTTCTCTATCAATATTTCCTGTGAGTTGGGCCATATATAGGATATGTCCCATATTGTAAGCGACATTGCCTACATTATTCTTTTTCTCATTTTTACGACGAGTTTTCGCAGACATTAAAATCCTCAGATTTTAGCAAATGATCCCTACTAGAGGCCAATTAATGTATTAATTGCAACGTTTAAATTCTTTACTGCCTTTTTTACAGTAATCTAGTAAAGCATTTACAAACCTATATAATTATCGCATTATTTGAGGTTTTTTGAAGTAAAAATTACAATTAATTTCATTTTTATCTCAAAACCGAAAGACCTATGAACCCAGAATTTATACGGTAAATAGGGAGAAATAGATGTTTAAAGACGTATTGGGTGACATCCCTGAATCAAGAATTCTCGATTTTTTACTTCTTCACCCTCATACTGGCCATACCCTCGCTAAAATCATAGAAGGCACGAACTTGAACTTTAGAACAGCGCGAAAAAGAATCGAAAGCTTAGTGAATATCGGGGTGGTGGATGTGTCACATGAGGATGGAAAGTCCAGATATTATATTATCAACCTAGAACACCTTATAAGCGAGTTCGAAAAAATGGCAGATCTATGGAGAAAATTTTAGCTTCCTATGATTTTTTTTCTATTCAAGGGTAAATTTTAGACGGTTAATAAAAAATTACAATAGTAAGCCAGTTATTTAGAATGAGATATTTATTTAACTGTATTTTTTACAGTGCGTAATTGTATAATCTGCAATAAAACTTGGAAACCTTTAAATAACCGCGGTTTTATATAACGGCAAATAAGGCACGATGATTTCCTAGTGGGCGAAGGAGTTGCCGCAAAAACCCTGATCTGAGAGAAGACCTGGGAGGAGTAAAAGATGAAGAGGAGATGGTGTCTTAGAGAAGGTATTTTCGAAAGAGATAATGGACTTTGGTGGTTAAACAAGGATCAAAATGATATGCACGAAATAAACCGCACACCAATGACAGTAGCCCTGAGAAATGGGAATATTTCTAAGATTATAGATGTGAAGTTAGGTGGTTTATCGACGTTTAATAGGAGGCGGGGGGGAGAATATTGAAAACCACTTTATCCACAAAAACGGCGGAAATAGAAGTGAGCGAAAAAGAGAAGAGTTACAACCCAATTATGATTTCAAACCTGATCAGCGACAAATACGTATCTAAGATACTGATGAGTACATATAAAAAACCGAAATCGGTACAGAATATCAGCGCATCCTATGGTATCCCAATTGCAGTTTGTTATCGAAAAGTGCGCCAACTGGAGCACCTTGGATTTTTAAGCTGCGTGGGTGACAAGCTCAACGGAAATGGGAAGAGAGTAAAACTCTACCAATCACAGATCGTGAACGCTCATTTTTTCATGGAGAAAGGAAAATTCAGGGCTCGAGTGCAACTATCTTCCGGTACAGTGGATGATTTTGGAGGAAGCTGGTCATTGCTGGAAGAGGCCACCAAATAAGCCCGTTATTATTTATTTCCTTTGAATATTTTTTTATATTGCTTAGATGAACTTCTATTACTGTGAATTATCTCCACGAAAAGACCTAACCTCCTTTTCTTTTGAATTCAAAGAGGAGGAAGCATTTTTTAGAAGGAATCTGGGTGGGCGGAGGGGGATAGGAAGAGGGAGCAGGTAAAGGATTATTGGTAAGGTAAGAGGTCACTGGTGGGAATTATTAGGGTGGGTGGAGGGGGCAGGAGGAGGGTTAATGATGAGGTAGGAGGCTTCTGATTGGAGTTATTAGGGAGGGAGGAGGGGGCAGGAGGAGGGGATAAAATTACTTTCCATAACGATTTAAAGAAAGAAACAAATCGTTTGCTAACTTTGCTATTCTCTCAGGACTCAATTTCTCCACCCTCTCATCTCCATTAGGTAGACCTTGGATGATTTCTTTTAAAGATGATTTGCTGAGTTTCCCGGTTTCTATTATTTCATCACTAACTAAGTTCACCAAAGCGTTTTTTATCTTTTTTCTTCTTTGGCCGAAGAGAGTGTCCACGACTTTGAAAAAAGTCTCTTCATTCATGACCGAGAAAGGGGGCTTTCTCGGAACCAACTCCACTATCGCACTATCAACATCAGGCACAGGATAGAAGGCATTCCTGGAAACGAATTCCAATATTTCAGCCTCAGCCTTATAATAGACATTAACTGAAAGACGGGAATAACCCTTCTCACCACTTTTAGCCACCATTCTCTGCGCAAATTCTTTTTGAAACATTAGTATTGCCTTACGAAATCTATGATTTAATAGCTTGAAAGTTACAGGTGAGGATATCTGATACGGCAGATTTGAAACCACAGCATCGAACTTGGGAAGCTCTATCTTCATAACATCCGCGTTGATAAGTTCAACATTTGATGGAATCTTGCTTTTAAGGAACGAAAACATTCGTGGATCCTTTTCAATGGCCACCACCTTTCCAGCCTTTTCGGCCAGTTTAAAAGTCAATGCTCCCAGGCCTGAGCCTATTTCAAGTACAGTTTCTTTTTTTGTTAGTTCTGCATGGTCGATCTGCCTGTTAATGACCTCTTCATCCATTAAAATGTACTGTCCTCTTCGCCTGAACAGTTTGATATCCTCTAAACTTACTCCTTTAACCATGGGCCAATCATCGCTCAATCACTTTAATCTGATTTGATTATTTCGGTGGCTAGAATAAGATACTCCTCCTAAAACATCTTTCTTCTTAAGTACAAAAGTTAAGGGTGGGTGGAAGGGGAATGGATGCCCATAGGCTTAAGATTCCAACTGATGTTGCATAACCTAAGGACGAAGTGGTCAAAATTATTGGATAAACAGACCACGGTGGAGGATAAAAACTACATTTTAAGGTGAAAAAAAGGTTTTTAGAGATAGGAGGGGAAAACAGATGGAGGGTGAAAACTGCACAATAAGGTGGAAAAAGAGGGAAAAGTGGTAGGAGATTAAAGTATCGGGGCCAATTTCGCCATTGAGTAGCCGTTACTCGAGGCTATCTCCAGGGCGTAAAGCTCGGTGTGCGGTTTCTCGCAATAAACCACGGTGGTGCCTCCAATGTTCTCCAATTTCGTGTGGGTTCGGGTAAGATCTGCGAGCCTTTGAGTGGATATTGTGGAGGGTGTTGTGATGCCAACAAAGATATCACCCATCCGCCTAATAAACGTGAGCACATCTGAAAGGTCTTCGACCAAGGAGCTTGTGGAATAAATGGCCTCCATGGTATCGAAACCAACAAGAAGCAGCACCGGTGACTCAGATTTAGAAAGATCGTATTTGGCTGTCCTCCATTCCAGATCCTGGCTTACATCTTTTCCTTCTATCTGATGGTACAGCCCGTCTACACCTCCCTCTCCGTATTTTTCGTATATCCGCACATTATCCTCCAATGCATGATCTTTGAGTTGAGGGCCTAAGGTCTCTTTGACAGATTTGCTTGTTGCCTTTTTTGCTGGTATCCAAACCACGCCACGATTCATAGATGCGAAATTACAGACCAGAGAATTTTCGAATATGTCAGCATGCTGTGTTTGTATGTTATCGCCTATCTCGATCATGTTTATACTGCCTCTTTTTAGTCCCCCACCAAGCAAGTTATCAAGTTCCCTGCACCCTGTGGAAACCATGAACTCATTTGGATCGGTTAAAGGCTGCCATTGGCCTGTTGTGGTGAAGCCATTGAACTGCTGAGGACCAAAAACCCTCAATCTCCCTCCCAATAGGGTATAAAGGTATTTTGAATGAGGAATCTCACAACCTCTCAACTTCTGTATGTCCATCATCCTGATTCTCCTTCCGTTGCTATCGCTGCT